>Ga0080013_1000126_pt1 | contig 104256 bp, 108 predicted proteins | sample ETNvirenome_6_85_FD_69236 | JGI IMG/M metagenome (GOLD analysis project Ga0080013, IMG submission 69236) | Marine viral communities from the Pacific Ocean - ETNP_6_85 (SPADES assembly) (version 2) | ecosystem: Environmental > Aquatic > Marine > Oceanic | place: Pacific Ocean | collected...
ACCTGCCGTGAGGCTCGGTGTGTTGTTGAGATCGGTGAGAAATAAGACAAAGTGTTGCGATAAATTGTCCCGATAGAGCCTGGATGCAGCGTTTTTGGGTGTCGGACTGGGTGTTTAGCGTGGTTTTGGACTGGGTGAGCCTCGAAATGCGCCGATAACGCCACAGATTGAGCCTAAATGAGCGTTGAACTGGGTGTTTGACTGAGTATCGGACTGGGTGTGCAGATAACGCCACAGAACCCGCCAGAACGCCACCTATCGCCACAGACTGAGCGAGGTGAAGGGCAGACTGGGTGCATGACTGGGTGCATCGCCACAGAACCACCGACCACGCCACGATCCACTGAGCCAACCGACTGAGCGAGGGGGGGCGAGTCTGCGACTCGCCCGTATCACCACAGAACGCATCACTGAGAGCCTATGGACTGGGTGTGCCGACCCAGTGAGGCCACGCAGCCCCCCGTTTTTTGTCTGTGCGGGGTAAGTCTGGAGATGTTTTTTTTTTTTTGTTGGGGCGGCCATTGACCCCAGATGCTACGAGGAAAAAATTTGGGGAAAAAGTTGTTAGGAATGTCAAGTAGTTGGGATGGTTTTATTTCAAACTGCCGTATGCGGTTAGATATGGTGGATATTTTCAATGCAAGTTGGGACTCTATCACCAAAATACACCCTCTTATCGAACATGATGATGGAACGGTTCAATGTGGCAAATGTGCAACAGGGTATCAGGAAACTCATGAGGCTGAGGAATGCTGTGAAACTTGTTGGAAGTGTGGTTTAAGAGGCCATAATATGCCCGATAAAGCGGAGGACTGTTGCCCTTGCTCATGTGGTGGTGAACATGGTTTTTGCGAAACCAGTGATGCTTCGGATGAAATAGAACAGGCGATGGCTGAAAGTCTTGTTGCTGATGCTGCGGCACGTGCTAAAATGAAAGCAATGTATGGTAAGCCTCCAAAGGGAATGGAGGACTATTTTCGCAGATCGTGGGATTCTATCATTAAGGAACCAAACTGGAAGGTGAACGTTCCTTATGAGGAATTATCGCCACAGCAAAGGGCTGCTACGGATCTTTCAAATCGGATATTACAAGATGGACTCGAAAATGTGATGCGTGATGATGCCGATAAAGCAGGTTATGATGCAAGCGCAGGTCAATGTTGCCGTTCTTTGAAAGAAACCATCAACGCCATTCCTATTGATACTTGGGGCATGGAACTATTGCACCGTGAATTGGAAGACGTTTATTCCGATAAGGACTGTGAAGAGTTTGCATCAAGGGTTGAGGTGCAACTTGAGATATGGGATCTTGATTGGGAAAGCCGAGAGGAATATGATCGTATAGCCTCAACTTGGAAACATAACCCCCCTCATGACCCATTGCCACGTGATGTGGATATAAGCGGCCATGAGTATGATAGCGACAAAGAGCAACTTCGCAAAGACCAGGTTCGCCAAGCCTTGATGGAATACAACGCCTGTAAGCAACAGGCAATGGGAACTGATTTTTCGGAAGCGGATAAAGACCATGATATGTTCGTTGCGAGTTCCGATCCTGCTGAGGTTGCGTGGGACTCCATCACCAAAATAGAAGTGATTGAAGTTAATTCTTATGAAGAACTGTTGATCAAGGCTGATATACCGCCTTTCCCAATTGGAATGGGCGGCGACATAACTCCTGAACAGATGGAATGGATGAGGACTTACGGGCAAAGACTTGACCCTGCTATGCCTCAGCGACAATTTGCACATCGGGGCGGTCCATTCATTGACAAGAGAACAAAAGCCGTTTATCAAAACCCTGCCAATCCAAACAAAGTTTTCAAATTAAACGCAGGGGCTACATTGCCGATTGCCTTTAGCCACGCACTTGCAGCGATGGGTTATCCAGTTGCGCCAATGACTCCGATGGGAGAAGTTGGATTTGGTGATGATGAAGGAAAAATCCGAGCGATCATGCAAGATAAAGTCGATGTAGTCCCTGATGTATCGTCGGGTCCGAGAAAAAGGTGGCCTGATGACGAATACTTTGATGACTACACTTGGCAAGATATGTTCCGTGATAATGTGGCGGGTCACAAGTTCGCAGGTCAAAACGTTCCAGATGACTTGGCTGCGGCATGGAATAACGCTGAATTAGACACAGCACGTGGCCGTGAGTTCCTTCAAAGACAAGGTGTTAATGTTCATGAATGGGCGAGGAACTTTGCCCAACAGAACCGAGAGGAACCTGATAAATTCAAACCCACATACGGACCCGATACCCCGCAAGGGCGTTTAGCCAATGCTTTGAATCAAGAGTTGCGGCGATATAAGCAGTTGTCGATGGAAGCGGGGAGAGATCGGTATGACGAAAATAAACGCATGAGCAACATAGGTGGTGGTGAATGGGATGACCCATTGCTGAGATTTTTACAACTTGATGCGTCTTCGAGATTAGGTCCGAACATTGGATTAGACGAAACGGGAAGGCCGCTTCTAACATCGTTTTACCTTAGAGGTTCGCCAACAATGCGAGTTGGAACGGGCGGTTATGATGGACCTTACGGACCAATGTTAAGGCCACGTAAAGAAGGAGACACTTATGATGCAAGAGATAAGGCGGCAGCGAAAATGTTCGGACAGGATTTGCCAACACGTTCAGTTGGATTTGAGATGGACCCAGTGTATGGTATGCCAAAATATGTATCGGAAAGAGTTTTCCGACCTCAAGCGGGAGGCAACGTTCCTTTGGATGCTGAAACAGGTAAGCCTCTTCCTTATTCAACAAGATTACGCCGCCCATATTCTCGACAGCCTTTTGATGAAATCATGAGGGAAAATCCTCAATATGAAGAATTGTTTGGGATAACTCCAGAAGGTATCAATCTCCAAGACAACATAGATTTTTCACATTACGTGAAGGGGTTCGCCCCTATGTTTGATGAAGAAGGCAAATTTGCTCGATTCAAGCGACACCCAGGAGAACTGCAATCAAAATACGAAATGACAGATGAAGACATGGCTACATACAATCGAAACCGCCAGCCTTACCTTGATATGAAGATGGCTTACGATCACCCCAGTATGAGGGATGAGCAATGGACTTTTCAAACAAAAGCCGAGAGAGAAGCCGCAGGTAAAGACCTATACCACCAATCCTATGAAGAAGCCGTTGATACTTGGAATAGGATAACTGGCAATCCAACCGAAGAGGACATAGCAGCCGCCAAAGAACGTTTTGATTCAATCTCAGGTAAAGAATGGAGTGGCGGATTTAGAGATAGGCCAGATAGATTGTTTGAATTAAAAGACCGTATGAGAGATAATCCGTTGATGCGTTATCTCGCATTGAACCCTGGAAAAAGAGCCATACTCCCTGTGAGTTCGGTAAGAACGTTCAATACACCTGGGAACGATGACGAAGCAATAGGCTTGTTCCCTAATCCAATGCCATTCATAGTTGATCCAAATAACAAATATCCAATTGGAATGGCCTACGGGAATAATGGAAAATTACCGTTTGCTGATGCGAGAGGTCCAAGAACACTTCCGACCAATTTTAGAGTTCGAGGGTCAAATTATGCGGCTGATGAAGGGATGCAGCCAGAAGACGGAAAAAGAGTCATGGATTTAGGAACTGGTGAAGAAGACTATGTTAGCAACTACGGAGAAGGTGGTCAAAGTGATGACTCAGGGATAAAATACAGAAGTGGTCCGAGATGGTTCAACCCGCAAGACGATAACCCAAACACAGATTTCATCCAAACAATAGGCGCATTGCACGATTCTTACCCTCTTCCTAAATCAACACGGCTTGCTGAATTGCTGGCGAATATGCCTGATAGAAGTTTGTTTGAGAACTCTCCAAAACAACAAGCGATTTATGATAATTTCATGAAGGTGTTTCCACGTGACGTTGAGTTTTGGCAGGGTATGTCCGATAACCCCGCCATGTCAAATGATGAAGCCTTTGCATTGTTTAACCGTTTGAGGGATTATTCATGATGAAGAATAAGGAGGTGATATAATGTTTAATCTGTGGGTCTGGTTTGTTCTTGCTTTCATTGCAGGTTTCTTTACAATGTGGATGGCTCTTGACGATCTCGGAAGCAATGTAGTGATATTCACCAGTGATGAAGAACTGCAAGAACTTTGTTGGAATGGTTTGAGGAAGGGAGAGTCATGACCGCCTTTGACCGAGCATGGTATGTGGTGAAAGCACCACTACGAGGGACACAGGACAAATACTACGATCAAGCCATGCAAGAAGGCGTAATACCTGCAAGGCAGGTTGAAAAGGATCGTAAAGGGATTTGGGCGAGCGATTCTATGGCTACGGCTCTCGCTTATGCTCTCGGTTCAGCAAAACCCGACGAAGCCCCCTTAGTCCATTATTTACCACGAACCATAGAAGGCGTTGGTGATTATGACGAATATGCGGGTTATGGTTATTATCCGTTTGATATTCCCGCCGAACATTCACAGGAGATATGGAGAGGGCAACCCTATGCGGATTGGGAAAAGGAAATGAATGACAAGTATTATGCCGCTATGGATGCTGACGATTTACCTTTGCCTAAACAACCAACAAGGCATAGATGGAGAGCCGCCATGACCCCATTAGCAAATGAAGCACTTGAGAGGTGGAATAATGACCGCCTTTGACCGAGCATGGAACTTGCTAAAAATGCCCTATGAAATCATTGACGACCCCTCCGATCCTCTTTCGTCTTTTCACGAACATGAAACCCTATATCAAGGGGCAAAACAAGGCATGGCCGATACGGGATATTGGACTCCTGATTTAGACACCGCCCTCGCCTATGCCGTTTTTGGTTCACAAATGCTTGATACTCCAATGCACGAAGGAGAGCCAATCGTGAGAATTGCCCCAAAAACAGAACAAATACACCGTTTAGAAGGAGATGAAGGCCATACTGGTGCGGGTTTTACTCAAATTGGGGGAGTCCGAGATCATGAGTCCAAAAGTCCATTCCCCGACCTACAATTTGAAGAGATGGACTCAAATGAAATGTGGGAATTGATTGAAGGACTGATGGGGAGAAACGATGAACACGGTTGGGATCATCCAATTGTTGCTACATCGGGAAGTGAATATGGGGCTGATGAAAGACAGGCTCACATTGATGAATTGATGCGGAGGTATAAGACATGACCGCCTTTGACCGAGCGTGGGGTATTTTGAAACAATACGTTCCGAATTGGCGTGAGAATGCTGAACATTTGTTAGACTTGGAATACATTGATTCTTATTTGAGTCTATATCCTAATCCAGAAGAAGATGGGGAAAGGTTTCGAGACAGAAGAACTCACAAAGAAATTGATGGAGATACAGCCATTGAATCCCCAGATAAATACCCCGATTTTTTAGGAGAAGGCACAAAGGTTGGAACATTTACCCATCCACTTGACAAGGATTTTGTCGCTAAAGTGCCTTATCTCGGCACATGGCATCAAAGGCAATTTGACAAAAGAGGGCAACATGATGATTCAATCCGATTTTTAGAAGAAATAGGCTACCCTATCGTGGGAGAGATGGGTTCGCCCTCTTTACCGATATGGGAGAATGAAATGGTTGGGATGGAAAATAAATATCGTGTTCAGCCACGTTTGAACCGTGTTGATGGTTCGGATGAACAGATTCGAGAAGTTGATACGATATTATCAGCATTGGTTGGAGATCGGCAACATCAAAATTATGGCGTTGATTCAAAAGGTTTAGTTCGTATGTTTGACCTTGATATGTTCGGGCAAGAGATGGGGTGGGCTGTTGATGATCCAGAAAGCCACCAAGAAGCCTTGTTGGGTTCTTATGGCATTCAGCACCCTGCCTCACGTATTCTCAATAATTTTGAAAGAACCGATAAAGCCAACGACCCTAATTACAAGTTGCGACACTTCCTTAATTATCTGGAACTCCTTGAACCGTATTCGGATAATCCAAATGAATTGACCGTTCACGGCAAACCAAAATGGTTGGAGGGGTATTGATGATTAAGAAATCCGACTTCAAGGTGGGTGGCCGTTTCTTAGGAGAACGGAGAAGGAATGATCCCTTCGGAGTCCACTTTACTTCGGGAGATGAAACTTACCGTTATCGAGTTCCTATTGGGCGTGATGATGAGGGCGACTTGACTTATTCCGATTATGATCGTGAAGTGGTTGGTCGTGATTGGATTTATCCTGGTGAGATTTACAGAAGGGCAAACGCAAAGGACATCGTTTCACGTGAAGAATATAATGACATGATGATGAACAATGATTTTCCAGCAGAAGAATATGGCAAAAGGATGCGAGATGCAAAGGAACAAGCAGCGATTCGCCAGATTGGTAATACGGCATCTCATGAGGCAGGGCATTCCGCCCACGACTTAACCGACCCTGAGCGTATGAATTACGATTGGCAAGAATTACAAGCAAACAGGCAGCGTGGAGGGTATGGGTTGTTCAATACTAATTCGAACTCGGATGAAAAAAGTGTGGCTGAGTTCGTTGCCTATATGTCGGAATATCCGCATGAAAGCCTCAAGTTCCGTCAAGGAATGAAGAGTCATCCTGATGTTGGAGATCGTTATGTCAAAAGGATTAGAGATGCAAACATTGACGCTAACGAGAGCAGTCGAACAAAAAGAAATCTCATCAATGCAATTCTTGACCAAACGGCAACAACAGGAAAAAGAACTGGTGCTGGCAACTTCCAATTTGGCGACATTGATGATGCAAGGAACAGGAAGAAACAAGCCGAGCGCACGTCAAGAGCCTTGATTCGCCAAATCCAAAAATTGCCAGATGAAGGAATTGAAGGCTTTGGTGATTTGCCGCAAGACATTCAAGAGGGCATTGGGCGTTTGCAGTTGCGAGATGAATTATCTCAATACATGGATAACAATTTTGAAACGGCAAGGCAAGCAACGCTTAACACCATGCTCTCCGATCCTGACTCGCTTGATTTTGCTATTGCCAATCCTGAAATGTTCTTTGAGAACTATGACTCCGTTCCTGTTGATTGGGTGAAAGGAAAGAATCGTTGGGATGATTATATTTTGGGGAATGATGCGCTTTCAACCATTCCACCCTATGGTTATGACGAAAACCCAGAACTCCTTGAAGCATTGAAAGAAAGGTTCGGTGAGCCGACTGGTTCATTCCGCCAACAGGGTTGGGGATTGAAACCGAAGGTCAAGTCAAATCCTTACATGAGAACACCCTGGCATTACTATGACCCTAAATTTGGAAGCGATGCTTTGCTTGATGACATTATTAACCAATACGGTTTAGCAGAAGATCGTGGAGTTGATTTTGATTCTTCAAGAGCCTTTATGAAATCATGGGGCTTGATGAAGGCTCAACCTTTTTCGGGTAAATTCCCTGCTAAATACTCAGGCAACTGCAAAGTCTGTGGGAGATTGATAAAGCCAGGTGAAGAGGTCATGTATAATCGAATGCTCGGCGGAGTTTCCTGTCCTTTTGATTGCGGGAGGGCTTACATTGTCTAATTGTTTTGATGCTGCTTGGGCTTTGCTCAAAGAGTTCCGATACGATACAGGTTTTCCAGGTATCATCCAACAAGGTGCTTACGATCCAATAACAGATACGCCTTATGTCAATCTCGCCAGTCATGTTTCCGATTTCAAAACAAACCATCCTGATGACCCCGATGGATGGGGTGGGCAACAACGTGTATTTCGAACAGATGAAGAGTTGATGGAGAGAGTTATGCAAATAATGGGGCATGAGAATATGCACCAAGCACTTCATCCCCCTTATACCGATGATTTATGGAATCAAGTGTCGATGTTTGGATTGAATAGCGAAGACGTTGATGAAGACGAAAAGGCTCGCCTTCAAGCAAAGGTGGATAATGATTGGGAACGTTTTCAAGAATATGGCGCATGGACTGGAACGCCAGGAATTGACGAGGATGAGAAGTGGCGAATGCTACGGCTCTATGGGATTTATCCGAAGGGGGGAGAGCCATGATTCGCATTTTTGAAGTCGGACCACGTGACGGGCTACAAAACCTGCCGCACGTTCCATCCACCGATGATAAAATCCAACTCATCAAACATCTCCGTGATGCTGGCTTGACTCAAATTGAAATCACATCGTTTGTTCATCCAAAGGCCGTTCCGAACATGGCTGATGCTGAACAGGTGTGCGCTGCCTTTGATGATAAGACAGGATTTTCAGTTCTTGTCCCTAATCAAAGAGGGATGGATCGGGCGATTGCATCAGGCATGACTCATTACAACATTTTCTTTTCACCATGCGACACATTCAATGTTGCCAACTACGGATTGAAATTAGAACGCATTCTCGACAACTACGAGGAAGCCCTTGATGGGATAGACCCTGAACTTGTCCGTGTTTATATCTCGGAGGCGTTTGAGTCAAGTAAGGAATCACTTGCATTGGCGATCCAACACGGTTTGAGGTTTGGAAAGAAAATTGTTTTATGCGACACCAAAGGAACGGCAACGCCTTTTGACATATCAACGGGAATAGATACTGCACAGGAATTTACACATGACTTGGCTTTGCATCTCCATCATGGCCGTCATTTGATGAACAATGTAGGGACTGGATATTCAAACGGCATTCAAGAGTTTGATTCCAGCATCGGTGGTCTTGGCGGCTGTCCGTTTGTTGAGAGTTCTGGTGCGAACCTTGCGACTGAGGATTTGGTCAAGTGGTGCAAGAAGCGAGGCATTGACTGTGGCGTTAAGTTGTCCGAACTCAAAGCGGCTCGCAGGTTGGCGCACAAAATCAAGAACCCAACATTGAAAATTGCCGCTAAAAACAAATACAATGAAACCAAGAGCAAGTTCAAGGCGGTGTGGTTTTGACGGCATTTGATACGGCTTGGGCTTTGCTCAAGGATTTCACATTTAATCCAGAAGAAGGCAAAGAAAACGCATTAGGATATGCGCCAACAAGATCAATGGTTATTCCCCGCAGATGGGTGTATCACGACGAGATGGAATCATTTGACCCCGATAGAATCCAAGATACAGCCGAAAATGAGGCTTTCTGGGATAATGCCGCAGGTAATGTTCCAGTGGTCAATTTAGCACATGAACATTGGAGAGATTTTGATCCAGACAATGAACTGAATATGGCCGACCTCATCCATGTTCTTGAGCATGAACACTTGCATGACTCCCCAACCTTTGGTGCTGGCGTTGCTCTTGATAGCACAGACCTATTACAACATTGGGCGAGGGAGTTAGGAAAGAATGCTTGGTTTGGACCTGGTGCCGAAGACTGGTATGGGGTGAAGGAAACCGATGAAGAATTAGATGAGCAACACCGTGATTGGGTGTTGGAAAGAGAACATGAGGCTATGTGGCAATTACAAGGTGATATACCATCACTGAGGGAGAGAGAGGACAATGACGGCATTTGACACCACTTGGGATTTGCTGAAAGACTTCGTGTTTGCACCCAATATGACAAGTGATGAAAGGCATGGAAGAAGCGGAGGATATATTCAAGGATTTACCGATCAGCAGGTAAAACCAATCTATCAAATCGGCGCACCCCCTGAAATGCAGGGAAGCACTACGCCTTACCTTGATGCTGCGGAGGCTGAACGTAATGATGAGGCAATGGCGGGAGAGATTGAGGATTACTACGGGACTCCATATCGAATGGGCGGTTCAAGAATCCGCCCGATTTCATCTCCACAAACAAAATATCTGGATGAATATGTGGCGGTCAATTTACCCAACATGATACCTGATCAAGATTACGGTTTGCATGATGTGGGAGATATGTCTTTGCCTCCTGATACGGAAAGACGCATTATTGACAATATCATTTCAACTCTCAGCCATGAATGGGGGCATCAAGCAGTTGGTTTGCCGATGATTCGAGATGATGGAGTAAATGACAGAACCGCCCATGAAATTGCAGCATATACGCTTGAGAACCCAGGGGGATTAGAAGCGCACCAAAGAGCAACAGAAGGCTTGATGTTCCAAGAGCCAACGGCAAGGATGCCACGCCCATATATCAACGACCAATAGCCCTAACAGGGCTGAGAAGGTTTAATTTATAACCTCAACCTCGCAGTTAATGTGCAAGAGCCTTTGCTATGGCGAAGAGAGCGTTTGTCAAACGTGCTGCGAATGTATGGATTGAGCCAATATACGGGCGGAATTAAGCCCCATTTGCGACCCATCGAATCATGCGGCTTCAAAGACATTTGTTGATTCGTTAGATTTTTTTTGTTGGGATTGGGGCAAGCCCCTGAACCGTGTCTAAACTGGGAAATCCTACGCTTTTTTTTTTGTTGGTGGGAATGGGTTTATGTTTTAATGAGGCTTGCACCATTCATGCCATCATCATTTACCCACGTTTGGGACTTGATGAAAATGCCCGTAGTGCCAGGTTCATTGGAATTAGATCCTAATTCCCCTTCTTATGAATGGAGGCATCCGAAGCGGAAACAGATTTGGGGGAGAGATAAGGTCGAAGAAGGGGATGATACCTCATCAAGTGATTGGGATTTTCATGCAGAACATACAGATCATTTAGATCCGATTCTCAAACCCTATCAACAAAGATACCCTCCAATTAACATATCTATTCAAAATTATACTGATGCTTGGGAGGATGGTAGGCCACAAAAGGGAAGGGAGATGGCTTTACATGGGGCAATGGGAGAGTTGTTCGCATATCGTGACAACGATGGCAATTATCGGGTTTATGATGGTGCTTCATTATCTCAAGGAGAAGGAAGAACGGCAGCAAACCAAGTAGGGGCTTGGGATGGCGAACCTTTGTTTGATGCTTACGATACTGATTTTGGGAGAAGTCCAGCACCAGGTTGGGGTCGCCCCGATGAAACACCAAAACGGATAAGTAGGCGCATGGAGTTGTTAGAAGTTATGGCTACGGCTCTTTCTCAAGCGCACCCCAATGCAAAATTATTCCCTTACAGGGGCGACTCCCCCGTTGCCCCAAACCCAGAATTATTCAAAAAATCATGGGATTTGATGAAAATGCCGTATCACGGCACAACAACCGATGTTTTGCCTCAAATTATGCGAGAGGGCATCCAACCTCAACGAGCAAATCAATTCTTGCCGCCATTGGTCTTTTACTCCGATGACCCAGACGCAGCAATTTCATATTCAAAAATACGCTCGGATGAGAGGAACTTGGGCGATCCTGTTTTGTTGCACTTTCCAAGCGAGGCAATAAAAAATCCTTCCATGAATGAAGGGATGGGTTATATGGCATCCCCCAATGCAATACCTCCAGAAGCCCTGCAAGTCATTCATGGACCTAAAAAACCAAGAGCAAGGGCAGCAAAGCAGATTTCACTTGATCGGCTACGATGGGATGAATGGTCAAATAAGGTTGATGAATGGCGAAAAGAGATGATGCGCCAACATGAAAGGGGGGAGTTATCATGACCGCCTTCGATACCGCATGGTCTTTACTCAAAATGCCCTATCACGGAACCGATTTTGCTTCGGCGCAAAAAATCCTAAGTGGTGGAACAAAAGCCCAAAAAGATCCTCGCCCCTCTTTTAGACGCAACCCTGCTGCCTTTTTCATGGCGGGGGATGAAAAAGAGGCAAGGTATCATGCGAGGAAACAGGCGACCCGTTCTGGAAGCCCACCAACCATACTACACATCACAGACGAGGGGATTGAATCTGTCCCTCACAGGCGAATGAATACAACTTCAAATCTTCCTGAAATAATAACTCATGGCTATCCACACCGCATTGAACCTAAGCACATATCTATTCACGAACAAGGACCATACCCAAGTATGGATTTAGAAGAGATACGCTGGCCTATGACTGAACAGGGGCGACAACAAGCAATTGCAGAACTCTCCGAGATGGAAGACCTTGATGCTTCCGATGATATTTGGTTTGAATGGGAACAAGCAAAACAAAAACGAAAAAACCAATTAAATGAATATCGCCAGCAACTTAGGGAGGCGGGATGGTGAACGCCTTTGACACCGCTTGGGACTTGATGAAAATGCCAGCAGCAGATCGGAGATACACGCTCACCGAAGAGGACATTAAGCGTATTGCTCAACTTGCATCCGAAGGGATGAGCCAAGCGGCAATATGGCGTTTGTTTAACGAGGAAGGAATACCAGTAAGTCGTGGTGTTGTTCATTATTGGGCGAATGAAGCATCTCGAATGAAGCAACGTGAAAAGAATGCTTTGAGAACTTATGAACCAGGCTCGGAAGAGAATGCAAGACGGATAGCACGTGATCAAGAAAAGCGAAAAGAAAATTGGGCTGCCGACCCTGAGATGAAAGAAAGGCATGAACTTCAATCAACAAAGGATGAAACCCGATCAACAAGACGCACGTTTAGGGGAAAACCAGTTGAAGAAGCCATGAAAAGGCTTGAAAGTGGTGAATTGACAAGACCTAATTCCAAAGTAAGCGAGGATGACTTGATATGACCGCTTTCGACACCGCTTGGGTTTTGCTCAAGGATTATGACTCAACGGTTTTTGAAACGCTGCCCGAAGAACTTCACCAGTTTGAAACGCAATCCTTCCCTCAAGCAATGTATGAAAAAACAAGGAGAACACAACACCCAATTGTCCTTTCGATATTGGATCGGTTTGCCGATAAGGGATATAATGAATTGATAATGGATAAATACCGCAAAGGCAAAACATATTTTGGGCATCAATTCACCCCTGAACAAATTGATAAAATCATTGAATATGACAAAAAATACGAACCTTACGCAAGAAACAGGGAAAAATCGGAAAATCTCATGACATTTCATTCATCAGGCGATGATGAATACGAAGGGATGACTCACCGATTAGGTGCAAGTCAAAGACCATGTAGCAACGCCCCTGATGGATTACACCCCCCTTCTTTGACCCCAGAAGGTCTTGAATGGTCGTGGGATCGCCCAAAAAATGATGAGTTCATAGACGATGATGGGAAAACATACAAAGTCGCACCAGGAACTTATTCTGGACCCTGGCATCCAATCACAGGTCGAAGAAGGGATGCAGGGGTTGGCGAAAGATGGGAGGATCGGACTTACACCGATAGGGGCGGAGAACCGTATGTGGAACGACAAAAGATGGTCAAACCAAGAGATGCGCCTATTTTTGGCAACAAAAATTACCACTATTACCCAAGAATCACCACCGAAGAACACCCCGACAAAGAAGTGTGTGAGCGTTGCATAATCTCGGAGGATGGAAGAAAGGAATACTGCCCCGATGCAAGCAAGCCTTATGATAGCATGATGTATGATCTCCGTTCCGATGCAGGGGATATATGGGATGAAGAGGGTTATGGAATCCTACCGTTCTATGGAGATCGGCTCGCCCGAACTTCTCCGCTTGAGGGTGGACCTTATGGATTCATAAACCAAAGAGAGAATGCAAAAAAATATCCTGAGTTATTCCCTGAAATGATGCTGGATAGGGATTTTGTGGCAAGAACTCAAAGAAAAATACCTACGGTGATTGACGGTGGCAAGCCACCACATGATGTGTTTTGCCCGAAATGCAGGGGGTATCAATTTGAAGGAAGCGAAGGCATAGGAGTTTGGAATCCTTCTTTTGCAGGGGATCCTAAACAATGGTTTGGCGTGTTAGGTGAAAACAACAAAATGGGTCGTGTTGAAATGAACATTGACCCCCTCACCATGCGACCCTTAAGAGGCATAGGCAATAGGGGGTCAGATGTTTTAGCCCCTCCATGTGTCGGTTGCGGCAATCCCAAAACGAGATGGGCAACCGACTCATCAACGGGCGATTCAGCAATAAGGAACAATCAATTCATGAGTTTGAGGCACTTTGATGATTTGGATGCAATCGCTAATTGGAAAGGTGTCGGAGATGGTCGCTCAATTAACGATCTTACACCTGCTGAGATGTTAGAACGTGTTCACAATTTAGACAAAGATGCCTGGGATGGAATAGACTTCGATGAGGATCTCGCTTGAAAATGGGTGGCGGCAACCAAAAGTTGTCGGAAGCCCAACTCCGAGAAGTTATTCGTGAGAATTACAAAGTGAAACAGGAGGGATGGTTGCCGCCATTTTGAATCTTGAGTGTTTTGTTATTAAAGCCTCTCCATCCACCTGATGAAAGGGATAGGCTTTTATCTGGGGCGATTATGCAGACAACTATGAGCGAGCCTTTATTTCAGGAGGCTTGGTCATCTATGCTCATGAAAGCCCCCACAGATTGGGATTTACAACAGATGAGGGCTGATTTTGACAGACGTTTCCCTCAAATGCCAATGCGTAATGACTGGGGGGCTTTTACGGAGTTTGCAGGGATGGGCGGCATGGATGAGGGGCTATCGAGAGCAGGGATTCCAACATTAGCATCGGTTGAAGCATGGAGAGCAGCAAATGATGTAAGGCGAGCAAACCATGATGGAAAAATCATTGAGGGCTATATCGGAACAGAACAAGGTATGCTTCATCCTGATGATTTAGTCGAACAATACGCCGACTTATCACAAGGTCGCAAAATCCATTATCACGCCTCACCTCCTTGTCAAGCATTCACAAATGCCCAAAGAAGGACTGGACCAGCAGGTAAAACAGATGAAGAAATTCATGAAAGTCGTATGTCGGCATTCCCAATGATCGGAAACGCACTTTACACCGTTGAACAGATGATGAAGCACCCAGACATTGACCTTCAATCATGGTCGCTTGAAGAAGCACCAGCAGTAGCAAAATTCATTCAAGAAAACCCACATTTGCTTGAACCTTATGTGAGCAAACCGTTTCAAAAGCGTGTAATGCAATTGCTTCGCAACCATCCTAAATTGGATGCAATCAATTTTGGCGCACCTTCAACAAGAGGCCGAACATTCATTGGCGAAGGTTGGAAAGCCGAACCAACGCATTATCATCGTGATCGCAAACCAATACCTGGGACAAAAATGAGTCCAAGCGTTTTGGATTATTTGCCGCACCTTGAACGTGATGAGCAAGAAAATAAGCCACAAAGGAAAGCCGTGATTGATGGGATGCTTGCACAGGGAAACATCAGCCCAGAAGTTGCAGAATACCTCATGAATACAAGTTTCATATCTCAATCGGGCGGGACAAATCCTGGAACTGGAAAACACAAGGGCGAATATCCACAATGGCATGATTTAAACGCAACAAGCAAAAAAACAGGTTTGCCGACCACATTCCAACATCGAAAACCAATAACTTCTCATGTGACAGGAATTACTCACAATATGCCCACCCTCGCCTACAATCGTAAATTAACTCCACAAGAAGTAATGATGATTCAAGGCATTCGCCCCGATTATGATATTTCATCGGCTATGTCAGCATCTCCTTACATAGCCTCATCAGGGAAAAGAATAAATGCGCTTGATCAAATGATTGGGAATGTTGTTCACGGTTCAGTATCAAATGCAATAGGTCGTGGGATTCTCGGCTCAAATCAACAAAAGACTCTTCTTGACGACTTTAGATGAGTCAAATTGATAGCCAAAGTCGCTTTGCCGATCACATGGCTGGCGAATGCTTTGACCGTGTATGGGATTTACTCGCTAAAGAAGCATGGTGGAATGAAAGTGACCGCAACAAGGATATTGATGCGGCAGTTGATGATAATATGGCTGAAATAAATAAGCCAAAGGAAAATAAGGCCACTGAAAAACCAAAGAAAGACAACCCAACTGGAAATTCAACGATGGATCGTATGATTGCGAGGGCAAAGGGGAATGAGCCTCCAAAGAAACCTGCAACCAGAAAGCCAGCAAACCTCCAAAGTGAAACGCTTAGGCGGCTTCATGCTAAAGTGAAGAAGGATTGAGATTTATGCAAGCCTTTGAAACCGTTTGGTCATTGTTAAAAATGCCTTTGATTGACGGTCCAAGAGGTCAAAAGCAAATTGACCCAATGGATTTCACGTGGAATGAGTTGCTTTATGCCCCTGAAAAGTTCCCAAAGGGCGGTATTGAAGTTCAAAATTACATCAATTCGCCCGAAGGCGAAAGAAAAATGACCGATCTTCGTAAGGTCAAAATGAATTATCCTTTGAATCAAAACCTGTTGGCGGAACACCACGCAACAAGAAACCTTCCTAACATTGATTTTAGCAATCCAATGGGGGATTCGGATAGACGTTTGCCTGTTTATTTGGCTGAAACAACAACAATGCCTTCACGCTCAACATCATATCCAACGGAACTATGTGCGACTGGAAAACATTTGAAAGACAAAAGAGATTCAACTTGCTATGGGTGCTATGCTGAGGGATTCACCTACAATAACAACAATGCGACTCGAAATCAATTAAAGGCTTACAATGATATGCTGCAAGACCCTATCGGTTATCATTCTCAATTGGCTTCACAGATCCCCACAGAATCACATAACGGCTATCCCGTATTCCGTATGTTTGATTCGGGAGATTTGCATTCACCTGAACATTTGGCTATGCTTCTTGATATGGCGACTTTGAATCCAGACGTGATTCATTGGATTCCAACAAGAGAGTTTGGAATGGTGAATAAAGTCTTGTCAGCAAGAGGTTATGCTCATGATGCGTTGCCTCCAAATGTTAGATTAAGAATGTCAATGCCGTTTAGGAATCAAACGATTGATGATGAATGGAATCGAAATGTTGTTGGAGAACACGGAGTTTTGAATCCAGGACAGCGCAGGGTCTTAGACCATCCTCAAACATTGAGATCAGAAGTATGGGATGAATGGCTTGTCAATACGGGAATGTTGCCTGATTCAGCAATAGTTGGAGATACGCATTTTTGTCCGAAAGATGACCCCAATTCATCGGCAAAGGCTTGCGTTCCAAACGCAACATACGGTCCAGAAGAGAGCGCAAATTGCTTGGCCTGTATGGATGGTGATGTTCCTAATGTTTCATATATCAACAAACCACAGGTTGGGAAAATAAGGCTTAATCGAGGGGAGGGGGCATAATGTCGGACATATTCGAGAAGGCGTGGTGGGATAGCCTCGATACTCAAAAGCGAGATCGGCCAGAATTAGGAACGATTTCATTAGATGGCGTGAACGCATATCCTCTTGAGAACATGAAAGGTCAATTAAACACTTTCCGTGAAGATTGGCGCAATTATCCTTCTGGCGATAAAAAGGAACGACCATTCAACATATCGGCATTTAGAAATTTAGCGAATGCAGGTCATATATCACCTGGTCGCTTGCCAAGTGGAGATATTAGGCGAGATACAGGCGTTTTGACAGTAAAAAGGAACTTTCCGAAAATAGGGGATAGTTTAACATCAATCTCTAATTTTTTACCTCTCCGTGACCCTCATTTTGACGTGAGTAGGAACGCCCAAAAAAATGCGTATGTGTTGAGGGAAAAAGACCCAAGAAAAAACCCACAACGAACTGAACACCTATGGTCGAGAGGAAATTTAGAACATCAAGAACTCATGGACTTGATAGAAGGAAAGCGTAGTCCTCAAGAGATTTTAGGGATGAATCAAGAAATTGTTTTGGATCGCAATCCATACGGCGATGCCCAAGTTTCTTGGAATGCAGGTGGGCAATTGATTGAAGCCCCTCGATTTGGGTATGACGTTTATGACATCAAAGACCGTTCTCTTGGAAGAAAGAGATTCCAATTTGATAATAGAAGGTATCGTGTCGATGCAGGGCATCCCTGGCGTGAGCCGCTTGACTACAAAGTATCTGGTTCAGTTGATCCATTGTTGAAAATACCTTTGCAGTTTGCTCAAAATGAAGCACCAGATAGGGTGAGAGATAGCATACAACAAGGCGGAGGCCGTTATTTGGAATATGTTGATCCATCAGGACACCGATTTGAAGGGGTTCCAGTTCCAATGAGCATTACAGGGGATTTACGCCCTGCATTATCACGTGGAATCACCACAGGAACACATGGAATTTACTTCGATCCACGTGATTTGACAAATGCAGGTCTTGAATCATGGGATGCTGCTTTATCTGGCGATGTTATCCGCAGGGCTTTAGAGAGCATACAAATACGAGATGAAATGAGTCTTGAAAAGATGCCGCATCCATCGTCTGGCGATTTTAGCCGAAGGCAAGCATTACCTACGGCGTTTCGACTTCAAGGAGTCAAAAACAATCCCATGTATTCCCAAATAATGGGCGCATTGCGTGAAACGCTTGGAGATCGTGAAATGATTGAAACATTCGGTGGTGGTGGAGGACTCTCATTGGGGTTTAAACCATCAAGAGCAATCATTAACGACATAAACCCAGATATAGGCAATTTAATGCGAAGAATCATCCGAGAACCAATGAAAATAGACCCTGAACAATACAATGTGGGGGTGGGCGAACCAATCACAATCCCTCATCCAACATTAGGTCAAATGAATATCGGAACAATGACGGAAGAGATGAAGAATCGTTTCGGTGAAGGCAACAGAACTTTTATTCCAGCACATTTTTACAATCTCCGCAATCAATACGCTGGATTGAGGGAAAAGGCAGCAAGTGGAACTGCAACTCCCGAAGAGTATGATAAAATGGCTGAGATTTTCTATATGCTTCAATTGACTGGCTTCAACAGTTTGGTTCGATACGGCAAAGGAAAAGAAATGCCTTCATGGGATAATCCATATTCAACTCCACCAGGAACTACACGTTCAAAGCAACATATCCCCGAAGATGAAGAATTAGCAGGTTCATTTTTCCAACAAATGAAGGATGCTGGATTTTACGACCCTGAAAAAGACCGATACAAAGGCCGTATTCAACCAGGGGGCAACGCTTTCCGACCAACTCCAATTCGAGGGGGGGTCGGGGAACATGATTTCACACCCTGGCATGATGCTATGAAAGACTGGGATTGGAGAACAGGTAATGCCTTTGAGTTCTATGACGACATCAAAGACCAAATGAAAGCCGACAAGAACCTATTGACATTTGACCCTCCTTACTTTGGTGAAGAGGGCGCACATGGTTTCTTTGGAAAGGATGAGCAAGAACGGCTCATTCAACAAATGATTGATGCAAAGAACAGGGGCATTCCGACTACGGTTTTCAATTCAATGCACCCTTCAATTGTTGAACCGTTGCGTGATGCTGGATTTACAATCCATGAATTGGGTCGAAAAGACCTTTCAAGTTCCGATCCAAACACAAGAGGAACGGTTGGAGAACTTATGGCTATGGCGAACATTGATCAAGACGCATTCCAATCAGCATGGGAACGTGCAAAGAATCCTCAGCCAGCGCAACGCACTTTATTCTAAGGTATCTGTTGTTGCATACTCGGCGGAGTCATTGGTGAATGAGAGATTCCACCTGCACCACTTGAACCTTGACAGGTTCGGAGATCGGAGATAATTTTATTCACAAAATACTCAAATGAAATATCCATTGGATATTGTAGTGATTGAGCGTAAAGTTGAATCCATTCTTTATCTGTTCCAAACAATCGTGCAAAAGAGGTTTGGCTATTTTGCGAATGTTGGGTGTTTTGCCAGTTTGCTTCTTGAATCAAAACCTGTTCCGCACTTGCGAATATCCCAGACCATTGTTGTTGAAGAGGGCTTAGATTTGCATACACATAAATTGGGTTTCCTAAATGACAAAGCAAACCAATAGCGGCCTCTTGGGTAAAATTAGGGGCTTTTCCTGAGTTCTCAGCATATCGAGTAATCCATGAAGAGATGCTTTGAGGGTCATTTGTCATTCCATTTAATGCAATGTTGTATGATCGTAGGGTATGCACCGCTTCAATCAAATTCACATCGGACATGATATATCCACACTTCCCCTCTTATTTCATGTTGTTTATACCGTCATAGTTCATATACCTGTCAAGCATGGGAGGTATCAATGGGCAAGCACGTTTCTGTTGTGATGAGAGAGCAACTTTTTGTTAAAATGGAAGCAGAACGAGGGCGTGAGTCCAAATCATCCTTTGTTAATCATGCGCTTGCCTTTTACTTCAAAAACAAGGAAAAGGTGAATACCGATGACTAAACCTGATGAAAAACAGCAACGGGGCTTTTATCCGCCCCCATATATGCCCGACGATACAAACAGAATTGACATTAACCTCATTGCGATGTTGCTATGGCAAGCCCTTTTGACGGGGATCGCAGTAGCAATTTCTCACGCAGGTTGGTATCTCCCAGATGCAGGGGCAGGTGAAATGGGGCTACAATACGGATTGATCGCTTTTGGTTTCCTTTGCACTTCAATGGTTCTTTTCCATGTAGGCGGCATTCGAGATTCTTTGGCTATGAGGGCTGAGTTCTCAAGAGAAAATCAAGTGGATAAGTGGCAACGACAACAAGCACGTTTGGCTCAACGCAGGGCATCTAAACAAAATTATTGGCAAAACCAACAAGGCCAATATGCGCCGCCAACACAAAACACATTTGGAATCCCGAATGACAAGAAAGAAGAATGATTGACTCTTGGGTGTAATCATGTGGCCTTTCACAACTCAACAAGAGCGACAAACCGAAGCGATGTCGCAAATACTCGCTGAAAATGCTTACGAAAGAAAAATGGAGAGGGTTGCTGGATGGGTCAGGACATTTGTTGCTTTAATTGGCGGAATCGCCTTGACTTTTGCGATCTTAATCGGACTCGATGTAGTGGGGCTATCGCCAACAGACGTTTGGGAGAAAATCAAAGGAATTTTCAATTGAGGCTTGAACCATGTCAGCCCTAATTGCGGGACACATGGTTATGGCCTCCGCCTCAGCCCTTTACACATTATATCGCATTCTTAGACCGTTTAGAGTCGGGATTTACGGACCATCAATGGTTGGAAAGACAACTCTTGATCAATACCTCACTGTTCCAGGTGATATTGACCCTATTCCGTTTCACATGAGAACTGCACACCCCAAATCCAATACTCAAACAGGATTTAGGCAACCTCAAGAATCTCGAAAACAGGTTCGCATGGTGAAGGTGAAAAAACCAATTACTACAACAGATATTGCAGGGGATTCAATGTTTCGCAACCTTTGGATTGATGATATGTTCGGAAGAAATGTTGAACTGGTTATTTTCATGGTTGATCACCGAGCCATGACTTCGATGCAGTTTGCTATGGATGCTGCGGCGAGTCTTTCTTATCTGGTGGATAACATCACCAAAAAAGACATCACCAAAAAAATATCACGCAAAGCAAAAAAGAACTCAAAAAAATATACCCCTCGCTTATTTTGTTTAATGGTGAATAAAATGGATATTTGGTGGGATGATCGGGCTGAAACGCTTTGGAACTTAGGATTACAAAAGGAACACCCCATTGTCGCCCCTTTCCGTGACTCTTTGAAACGATTGCGTAAAGCAGGTATTCGTGCTGAGGTGATGGCTATGTCTTCTCAACACGGAATTAACGTTGAAAAGAGTTTAATTGAATTATTGGATTCTTTGTAGGAGAACCCTTATCATGTTGTCAGTTATGGGAGGGTTAATGGCGTGGAATGCAAGAGCATTGAACCCGATGTCATATTTGCCTTATCAAAGAGGCTTGAAATTGCATGGTTTAGACGATGAGCAATTGAAAATAGTGTCCTCTCAAACAGGGGTTTCTTATGAGTTGCTAAAATCGCAACAACGTGCTGAGATGGCAAGTGCAGGTTCAACGGGAGATGTGGGGGATGAGCAATTGATTCCAACTGTTGAAATTCAATTGAAACAGAATGCAAAGAACCCTAAGAAGGCTCGAAAACAAAACATCAAAATGCTCAGGAAAGCATTGAGGCCACCAAATTACAATCTGGGACTTTTCAAAATCTATCGCTACAATGCAGCACATGAATGCGCTTGTTGCGGCGTTGATATTCGGAGATTCCTTGAAGGAGATAATGCCTATGCACACATTGTTGATGAATCAACAGGGCTTTCTTTAGCCGACATCTATTGGTTTGATGAAGAAACAGGGAATGCTCGAAAACCTTTGGCGAGAACACATGGCGATCACGGCGATGAAATGAGCAGTTCTCTTTGCCCCGCACACCTTCACATATTTCACACTTTGAAGTCTTTAGTTCAAGAACATGAAATGGCTGAGGAAGGATTCAGCCGCATTGCTTCAAAAGGAACAAAGTTCAATCGCATTCCTGGTGTTGGCGCACTGATGGGCGGTTCACAAGCAAAGAATAGAAGCACCAGTGAATCATTGTTGAAATATGAACCGTTCTTTGCTATGATTCACAAAGACGCACAACACAGCAAAGGAGTTCAATTAACTCAACTCCCAAATCCAACATCTGGGGTGGTGGATATTGTGCAGGTGACTTTTGATTTACGGGCTTTACAAGCGGAAACAGTAATGGCTCAAAGAAACGCTATGGCAAATGGAGTTGCTATGCAAAGTGCTATGAATGCACAGTTAATGGCTCGTCAAGAAGGCGCAATTCAACAGTAGGTGAATGACATGGGATGGTTTGGAAGAAACGACACGGCACAAAGCAGCACCCAATTTGGTGCGCCTCAACAACAAATGGGAATGCAAGGCATGGGAATGGGCATGAACAATGGCATGGGAATGGGCATGGACCCTTCTATGATGGGAATGCAAATGGCGCAAAACCCAATGATGCAACAGATGGCTAACGATCCCGTCACCGCAACCGCACGTTTGCTTCAACTTAATGACCCAGTAGCGCAATTTATCACTACACAAAACATTGGTTTGGTCATGGATTTAATCGGAGAAGTAGTTCGATTGTCAATTAAGGAGTTCTTTACTCAAGTTTCCTTTGTTCAAGACGAAGCGGGTAAAATCACCCTTGATGCCGCTTCTTTACCAGCATCAATCAACACGCTTTCACCAGAAAATCTCGGCTTGACCATGACTCGCCTTCAATCATCTGCACAGCAAACCATCGCAATGAATGAGCAACAAAGACAGATGTTCATGCAAGCACATTCAATGGGGATGAGTATGAATCCGCAACAACAACCAGGATTCTTCGGCAGTTTGCTTGGAGGAATGCTTGGAAACCAAGTCCAGCAACAAGGTGGCTTCGGAACGACAGTCGCTAAGGGTGCAGCAATGGGGGCAACAGTTCTATGACCAATCAACAACCAGATAACAGCCAAGACCTAAATTTTTACAGCGCACCAAACGCAATTCTCAGCCCCAACAAAATGTTGGTTGAAAGTGCAACAATGATTTTTATTATCTCATTCATGATGTCTATGTTCGTCATGCTTGTTTGGAGAGGATCGGAACTCACCTCCACACAGGTTTTGATGGGAGCATTCGGTTTGCTATTCACTTTCGCAATTGCAGTTCGCCAATTTGCTTCTTTTCGGTAGCCTCATCGGGAATGAGGCGGTTTAACCCCCTCCCATATAGCCCCCTCTTGACCCCCTTTGATCAAGACGGCGATGGTGATTTTGACATGGATGATGTAAGAATCATAATGAATAAAAGAAAAGAAACCAAAGAGGTTTGTGTCGCCATTACAAAATCTGGCGAAAGATGCAAACGGCATGGGAATTTGGATGAGAATAACCTATGTCATACCCATAAGAACTATCAAAAGACCAATTAAGCCAACGGTGGTGGGATAAATTATGGCTGGTCGGCAGACAAGGAAAAATTGCTCCTTCTGTCAGCACCCAGAACGTGATTTAATCGAAAAGAAAATCCTTGAAGGTTCTCTTGATGTCAAAGACTGTGATTTAGAATATCAATGGGCTGAGGGAACAACTCATCGGCACATGAGAAGGCATTCTGGTGAGTATTACAATAATAGCAATACCTCATGCCCCATTTGCACCGACCCAAACCGTTCTCAAATTGAAAAGGCAATCCTTGAAGGAATAGCAGGTATTGATGACTTCGCAATTGAGTTGGGGGTTGCCAGTAGCCTTGTATCAACTCACATGGAGAAGCATACAAAACCAATAATTCAACAACACGTTCATATTGAAGCGTTGCCAAACGCTATGAAAACAGTCCATGAATCATTGGGGCGTGTTGAGAAAAATATGAACCGTTTAGATCGTTTGCTTGGCCGTGTTCTTGATCACGTGGAAAACCAATTTGATGATGAGGAAGAGGTTATTGAAATGCGTGATGTTGAAACCGCTTTGAAGGTTCATCGTGAAGTTCGAGATACTTTGGTTGAATTGACAAAGTGGATGGAGAAGGCCGAAACAATTGAGGATAAGCAATCCGTATCAATACTCAATGTGCTTCAACAATTCTATTCGGAAAAATCACCTCAAGAATGGGTGGAATTGAAACAGCGTCTTGTTGCATCAGGGGTGATGAGTTAATGAAAACAATTCGTCAATTGATGCTCAAGGATATACCCGAACATTATATTCGGCTTAACAGTAAGAAACCAAAGGATGAATGGACTATCGGAGATTTAATGGCTTACACCAATTCTGTTGATATGGTCGTCAAACGTTGGTCGGAAGCCGTTGCCGAACATTTGGAGTTCCCTGAGAACATCGTTGCAGAAATACTCGGCTCTTTGGTAGTCACACGATTATTGATTGACGATTTGAAAGTGTTGAAAGAAAATTCCTTAGCCGATTGTATTTCACTTTTAGATGGAACACAGATTATCACCGATCTCAAACAGAAAATGCTTCCAATGTCAAAGTCATACGCACGTGTTCCTTCTTTGGCTCAATGGTATATGTCATTACCAAATGAAATTGATGTTGTTTATCGTTCTATCCGAAGGAGGTTGAAGGATGGTCAGTAGTAATCCAAGAGAACCCGTTCTTTGGACTCCGAGAACTCAAGAGATGATGGGTGGATTCAACCCACGTGAAATTCTTGACCATGATATTAACCCAAATGAGGATAGCGACGGTTTATCCCATCATGGCCGTGAAACACCAGAAGACGGCAATAGCCGTGATCAGCGTGACCCCCAAAAGAGAAAAGAACGTGCAATGCGTGAATTGGCGGCAAAAATCCCCCATGTAAGCATCAAACCTGAGAAAATTGACGATACTTTAGGGAGATCGCCCCAATTTGAACAGGAACAAACCATGCTTGAAGCAGGGGTTGGAATGGATTTGAATAGAAACGGCATTGGTTTGTCAAATGGATTCAATGCAGGTTCCGTTAGATCAGAAGGTCCAAATCTCAAATACGGCCAAAGCAACACTTTGGTTCCAGGTATGCTTGGAAAAGCAATTAAGGATGGTAAATGTCATTGTGGCCGTCAAGTTTGGATGGAGGATAATTCCAAAAAGTCATGTATGTTGTGTGAGGCAACTGACGGTAGCGGTAAAGACATTGATAGTGGTCCGCCCAAAAAGGTTCATAATCCCGATTTTGGAAACACTTCTAATTCCGATGATTTTACAACAAGTGAAGATATATTCACCCATACATGGGATAGCGTTATCAAAGGCAAAAGAAAATACAAAGGCCGAAGAATGTATGATGATGAAGAATCCGATGAAGATGAACGCAAATCAAAAGCAAAGCGAAAGCGAAAAAAGAAGCGTCAAGCAAAGAAAAAGAAGGCAGCACGTGGAGGCCGACAAATTAAATCCATGACAAAGCGGCGGGCTGGAAACCTTGAGCAAGACATTGATCGTGGCTCAAAGCGTCAAGCATTCCATCCAAACAAACACAGTGAAGCAATTAGAGGTGTAGGCCGTTCAAGAACCGACAGAATCCCTCTTCGATTGCGTGACCCTATCGCATGGGAAAGAAAGAAGGCAAATGAGCGTATGCGGCGACAAATGGGTTCATTGCCAAGAGGATTAACGCATCACGCTGATACGAGAGGTGTTGGAACAAAGCGAGGCGCAGTTCAAGGAGGGACTATCGGTTCTGGGACAAAAACCCCGTCTATATCTCGAATGGGAACATCAACAAAGCGATTTTCAAGGGATGCCGTAGGCGACCCTCTCAGCACCCATGACCCCCTCTTTGCTAAATCAAAGCCAAACCTCACAAGAGCCGAGATTATGAGCATGAAGCGTAAAATTGAGAAGTTGCTTCAACGCCTTAACAAATTGACAAAGGCTACACCAGAACTTGGAAACGAAGGAAAGGTTGGCGCACAGGCAAATAGCGATACTGCATCAGCACCAACTGGCGGAACTAAATTGAATGAAGAGGAAAAACCTTACAGGGCTTTTGTTGATATGGCTTTAGGCCAAGAGATGGGGCTTGTCGGCAAAAAGTGATTATCATGCCTCTTGTAGTTCTTGATGATTACTTGATCCGCAAAGGAAACGGTGTTTTCAATATACATGAGTTCATTCAGGCTATGCTTGGAAGCAATAGCATTGATGAGGGATATGCTGCATTAAGCGACAAACACCACGATCTTAATCATGATAACTTCGCAGGTGTTGAAGCCGATGCTGTCAAAATGGCGATAAGTCAAGGCATTGGTGGGCTAACGCCACAAGAGGTCGCCACAATCAATCAAGGTGAAGCGGCAAACCCTCAAGCGTGGCATCAAGCATTTCAAAAAGCGGTAAATGCAGGTGCGCCTATAATCAATGAAGCAATCAATAAGACAAATGAAATCAACCGTCAAAAGGGGGCGGCAAATGGTATTGTATCTCCTGAAATCCCTCTCGCATTTACTCAAGACATGGGGAATTATGTTGCAGTTCAAGCATGGAGGACACCTGTTTTGGGCATCAAAGGTCAAGGAAGCCATAATGCTCAAGGCGCATTGATTACTCAATATATCAGTAAAAACACAAAGAAGGCGGAATCATACGCTCGACCGTATTCTGTTGGGCTACAAGCATTACGCAAGGAAAAATACCCCGATCTCAAAGTTCCAAATGCAAGTGATGAGATAAGCCCAACCATTTTACACGCTGATACGCTTTATCTCAAAGACCCAAAGTTGAGAGCCAAGTTCGGTTTGACTGTTCAAGGAATTAGAGATGCTTACCCAACGGCCAATCCAGAACAGTTGCAGTTCGCTGCTTTACAGGCATTGCGTGGGTTGCCTGAGTTCAAAAAGTTCGGAGGCATTGCACATAGCGGAGGTTTAGATCATGGAATACATTCGGAAGAGGCTATGGGGCAACGTATGATTGAGCATAGAGAAGCAAATGCTAATTCAAGAGACAGCCTTCTTCAATTTATTGCCCCTGAAATGAGAGGCCATGCTATCAACAACACAACTGGGCATTCATATTATCACAATGAAAATCCAAGCAAAAAAATGCTTTCTATGTATGAAAAGCATTACGGGTGGGATGAAGAAACATCAAAACGAGTTCATCAAAATGCTTATTCTGGAAAATATGACGGCATGGGTATGAATCGAGCAGAACAATTGATGGCTGCAAAGCGAGATGAATTGATGGCTGGCGGAAAACCCCCTGAGTGGGCGGGGGATGCAGTTATGCCGAAAGGCGCAGCGATTGGATCGCCAGTTGATGAGCAACAACCCGCATCTCGATTTACTCCAAATCTGGGGGTTCAAGGAGGAATGCCTTCAACTGTCGCCCCTCCACAGCAAGACCTCAATACTGAGTTCGGTGGTGGCGCACCTAAAACGCCTATTCAAGAAGCGGTCCAACAACCTCCCTCTCATCTAATTCGACCCGACCCTGAACCTGCAAAACCTAATGCGGCAATTCACGGTGCAATTCCAACTCCTGTAAGACCAGAAGCACCTGCCCCTCCTATGGCATCTCAACAAAAACCCCCTTCACCCCCCATGCAATCCCTAAACGCTTATCCCTCACCGCCTGTTGCGAATCAAAAAAGGGGGAAAGGTTTCTTGGATAATTTAATGACTCGGCTCGGTTATGGATATGAAACATTATTCCCTTCATTTGGAAAATCCGATGATATGACCGATGAGCAAGTCTTGAAAGAAATGCTTGAAAATGTTCAGTTAGAAATCGCTAAGAAAGAAGTGATGGAAACCACATTAACTAAATCTCCACGATCCATTAGTTCAATATCCGATGTGACTACAATTGGCAATAGCATGAAAAGACCAAATTCCGACATAGTATCAATTTATCACAGTCGAGGCGACTGGGAAAATGTAGCCAAAGCATTTGGCATGACTCATAATGAAGTTCAAACAGTAAAGGTGATTTTTAATGAATGATGATTTGATTTTAAGAGCAAGACTTGATGCACAGGGGCATTCCAGTGAGGATATTGTCAAAATTCTTGGTCAATCTAAATTACCAGGTGGTGGGGTGATGACCAAATTACCGTTTGTTGGGGGCGCAATACATCGCAATAGAACAGGAATGGATAAAGATCAATATAACCAACAAGCGGGTGCGCTGAAAACAGGTAAGCAGCAACAAGCCTTGAATGCAACAAACTCCGCAATTCAAAATAAAGGGGGCATTCAAACACTTCCTCAAACAACACCAGGAATGAATCAACCCACAGGAATTGCTGGTGCTGAGGGTCAAGACCAAACATTGGCTCAGTTGGGGCAATCACAAATCACGCCTGATAATTCGGTGACTGGAAGTGATGCTCAAGCAGATAAAGTCAAAACAGAAACAACGATGGGGGCTGATGGAGAGGTTGCTGAAACCAAAACAATAGAAACGATGAATGCCAATGCCGACACTACGGGCGAAGGCAATACTGAAACAGGAGGCGGCGCACCCAATCCAAACGCAGGTGCTACTGATGCAACCTCTCAGGATGCAACAGGACAGGGGGCTACAACTCAAACCGCACCTCAGCAACAACAGGCTCAAGGTCAAGGTGGCGTTAGCAATCAAGTTCAAGATATGGCGCAACAATTCCAATCGGCACAGGATATGCAAACGATTCAGCAAGGACAAGGCGGCGATAAGCAATCATGGCTCAAGAACCGTTCAGGTATGGGCAAATTGATGGATATTGCTTCTTTTGGTGCAACTTCTCGATTCGGAAGCACTGGCGGTGCTGCACGTGGAAAGGCCAATCAGCAATCTCAACAACAGACTAAAAATTATCAAGCAGCAAATCAGCGCATGAATCAACGGGCAATGGGCATGAGTGCGCCAATGCCTATCGCCACATCATTCGATTCTCAATTGACGGCCTATTCCGATATTCTTTCACTTCGCAAATCAATTCAAGAGCGAAACACGACAACAAATCTAAGGCGGTGATTTCATGCAAGATCGTGAAGAGGCTTTAGATTTCATTTACAAAGGTTGGCGTGATGGCCGACAACAAAGAAGGGATTTTAGGCAACAAAGAGGCAATGAGCGTTTGCGTTCAATGCTTGCCCCAACAATGGGTCCACAACGAACCAAAGTTATGCCTCAAGAACAAGTTATGCCTCAAGAACAAGTTGTATCATCCCCCCCTGCGAATAAGGTGATTACGGATGAAAGACGATTGTTGCCAGCACAAAGGGGCGAAGTCGCATCATCTCTCCCAATTACGGATGAAAGCCGATTGTTGCCCGAATCAATAGAGCGAACACCTGAGCCAACGCCTGAGCCAACACCTGATGAATCCGATTTCACTAACGACATCACCAACCCCACCGATCATCAAGATGATTCCGCATATCAAACAGAAAACGAGGGGTTTGAAACTCCACTTGAAAGTTCACCTGAACACGCCGCCGCTTTTGACCCTGCATTTGACGTGATGACTCAGCCAGAAGCGCAGCCAACGCCTGAGCCAACACCTGAGCCAACACCTAAGCCAACGCCTGAGCCTCAACCCGATCCAACGGTTGCTGAGGCCGCAAAGACAATTCCAAAAGCCACACCGACCAAAGAAGAAATGGCGGAAGAATTGTTTAACCGTGTTCAAAATCGAAAATCGGAAAGACTGGGTGAAGAACCTGAGTATGAAACTGATGATTCAAAACTTGATGAAAAAGGTCTAAAGGCAATGGCTGATTTTGATAAAGTCCAAGAACGGAAAAAGAAAAGAAAAGCGAAGGCGAAAGCAAAAGAAACTCCAAAACCCGATAAAACGGTTTCAAACGCAGCAAAAAAGACAATTAAGCCAAAGACACCAAAGAAGGCTAAGAAGGTCGAAACACCACCTGCGGCAACCGAAAAAGGAAAAAAGACAGCAACGCAACGTGCTGCCGATATGGTAGCGGCAGGTATGAAGGGCAAAAAGCCCGATGACAAAGCCACCGAAGGGGCAAAAAAAGCCGCAAAGGGTTCTAAAAAAAAAACTAAAGAAAAACCAAAACGTCAAGACTTAACGGCAATTGATTCAAAAACGCCAACTGAGTATCGGCGTTCAGCCGATTCTTTAGAACTTGATTCGGCAAGCGATCTTTTGAAAAGGCTCACGATGAATGATTTGAGAATGTTTGGTAAATTAAAAACCGACCCTGCGGTTTGGTTAAATCCTGAAGGATATATTGATACGGCATCAGCCACTACAAATGATCATATTTTAGGTTTTGGCGTTGGTCATGAAAAACAGTTTGATGAAAGAGGTTTCTTTAAGGTTCCAGAAGTAGCAAATGCTTTGGCTCTTGACATGGATGGCATTATGAGTATGGCTTCGGGAGGCGGTGGTTCCTCTAAACGTTCAAAAAAAGACCGAATAGATGAAATGGATCGGTTCTTGCATATTCCTGGAAAATGGAACGGAAAAGGAACAAGGTGGAGTAAATCTCCACCTTACCCCCCAATGCCTCGCATTATTGGTGAACGCCCTGAGCCACTGAAGCGTTCTGATCGGCAGTTGGTTCGCTCTCGCATGATTACTCCCAAGAGGCATGAAGGTCTTCCAAAAGGAACAAAACGCAATCCCTACGGATGGTTTAGAGAGGATGGCTCAAGAATCATGTCCTCTTCCCCCGAAGGACAAAAAATAATCAATGCAAAGGGAAGAAGTTCTCCTTCAATAAAAGGTCCAAATATGCTTTCTCCACGATACAATACTTCCACTGGAATGTTTGATTTTCCACTTGAAAGGGGTGTAAATCTCGGTGCAAAATCACATGAACTTCCTGGCTATTTGTTAGGAGAACGTTCAATGCGACCACTTGACGGAACACAAGTTCAAGCCTTACCCCCGTTTGAAGACAGGGAATTATTTAATTCGATGCGGGATATTACTTCGCTAACTCCAAAAGATTTCAAACAGCGAATAAAACCGATAGAAGGTCATGGGTATAGCCGCATTGGGGATTCCGCTTATTCAAATGAAAAATTAAAACAATTGGCAAATATGTTTCAAACAAACAGTTTGAGTTCCGATCAAGAGATTTCATTTGCAGGTGGAGAGGATTTACCGCTACACATGGGGGGTTTGGCTCACATGAATACTGGTGATTATGATAACCGATTTTCTGCTTTCCTCGCCCCACGTATTCTTAATGAGTTATCAGCAGATGGTGAAACAAAAGAACCTTCATGGACCAGCATGAATGATTTATTCGAGTAGTGATCTAATATGTCGGAGGGTCTTAAACAATTAACTGCTAATGTTGATTTTGAAATGGGTCGCCGTGACTTCAAGTATTTTTTTGAAGAAATCTGTGGAAAATATGATGAAAAGAACCCCTGGATATTAACAAAGTTCCATCAAGAATGGTATGATTTGTCGGAAAACAACAGTAAAACCTGCATTATAGCCAGCCGTGATCATGGAAAGTCTGTTTTCTATCGAGTTTATCTCCTTTGGAAAATGGCTTACAATCCAGGCACAGAAGTATTGTTCTTTTCCCACAGCCAGCACCAATCTATTGAACACATGGGAAAAATGAATGAATTGATTGAATCAATACCTGCTCTCCAACACCTAAAACCAAAGAGAGGTTGGGCAAAACAGAAGTTCAAGTTCACCAACAAATCATCTATCTCGGCTATGTCTGTTGGAAAAGCGGTTCGTGGGGCGCACCCTCAAATCGTGGTGCTTGACGATATTTTGTCAAGTGAAGCACAAACCCAACTCAAGCATATATCCTCATGGTTTTACACGGCTTTGCTTCCAGTTCTTCACCACACGGCTCAACTGTGCATTGTTGGGACTCCGTTTTCATATACCGATCTTTACGCCGAATTGAAGAAGTTGAAATCATACGCTGTTCGAGAATACCCTGCTATCAATGAGCAAACAGGAGAATGTTTGTTTCCTGAGCGTTGGTCTTTGGATGCTCTAAATTCAAGACGCAATGACATGACCTCTATTGCATTCACAAGAGAATACCTGTGCAAACCAATTGCGAGCGAGGCGAGTCTATTCCCTGAAGAAGTGCTAAACAAGGTCAAAGACGAGGAATTGGCGTTGTCTTATTATCCACATGATGGTGAAGCCTACAATTACTACATTGGTTGGGATCCTGCAATCTCAGCAGATCGGAGAGCCGACTATACCTGTATGATGGTTATTGCAGTTGATGAGAATAAAAACAAACACATTATCCACACCCACCATGAGAAAGGAATGGACTTTTCATCTCAAATTGATAAAATCATAGAATTGAATGCCAGATTCAACCCTGTTATCATTGAACTTGAAACAAATAACTTCGCAATTGCATTCAATCAAGTGCTAAACGAGATAAGCGATCTCCCAATAAAACCATTCAATATGAGCCGTATGAAGAAAGAGGCTTTAATTCATACCCTCCAACTGCAATTTGAACAGGGCAAGTTGAATATACCCTACAAAGACGAAGGAGGGACACGGAGATTGATGAACACTTTATTGACTGAACTCTCCACGTTCACCATGTTGGATAACGGGCGTATGGAGAGTTTGGGCGGTCATGACGACATGGTTATTGCTCTTGCATTGGGCGTTCAAGCAACAAAAGAATATCGAGAAAGCATCGTGATTTTAGATGCAGAAGTATGGCAAAGTAGGTTAGGGTGGGCAAATGTTTGATAAAAGAATAGAAGGCGTTTTTGACGTTCAATCGCCAACAGATGCGATTATCAAGGTTCTTGATTCTAAGTTAGTTGAAATGGAATTGAAGAACAATCTCCAAGAAAAGAAGTTGCTTGACCAAAAGAAAAAAGCGGCATCTCAACAAAAGGATGAGTCAGCAGGGAGTCCACGTGAAGACGCAGCAATCGAAGGTTTTGATTCTGCTAACATGGGTGGCGGCAACAATCAACCAGGAACCGAAGTTGAAACCGCTACATCGCCTGTTCCAGTTTCAAAAACATGGTTTGTTGATAATTTCGGTATGCAGGGTTCGGAGATAATTGACCTATTCATAAAATCTGGAAGAGATGAGATGGTTCAAATCATTGAGCCTTTGATTATTGAAGAAAGAAAGTCGCTGTTGAAATCATTCCCCTCAGTATCACCCGATATTGTTGATTCTCTCCCCTTTACAGACTTTGATTGGAATATGTTGCACAAGAATACAGATTCTTTGGAGATTCCATTTAGGCGATTTGTGAAGAGTTGGTCGGATGGAAACGACTCGGCTTACGAAAGTTGGTCAAATCGAATTACAAAAGAGGAACGCTTAAGCCGACCAGAAAGAAATTCTTTACAGAAAGCGCATGAGGTTCTTGACGAATATGGAAGCATGAATACCCAATCGCTACAATCTTATGGTGTAAAGGGCAGCACCACCAAAATTGCTATGCTCATCAAATCACATGGATTCCTATATGACATTGAAGCATTGGGTTCAGGCTCAAAAAACAATGATAAAGGTTTATTTTATGGATTAAAGAAAAACGACATCATAGTGAAAGACGCAGGGGCTTTGATTGGCGATCTCTATGAAGTTGGCGGCACAATTGAAATTAGCCCACGTGGAGTTCCAAGAGTCATTCTTCCTTTTAATTCAAGGGTATGCAAGGAATATGCCTATGCACTTAACACGGAACTCGGTGTGCGAGGAATTATAGCCGAAGGCAAGGGTTTAGTGATTGAGGGGGAGTTCTCAGTCGCTAAGGCACTTGATGTGTCTTTGCCACATTTGACTCAAAAGAGAAGTGAAATCATGATATTGAAAAAGGCTCTTGAGGATGACGAGGATGCCAAAAAATGCCTCACATATTCACATTCTAAACCTCAAAAGCAAGTAAGACTTTTGAAATCATGGAATCTTTCTATTGAAGGGTTTGAAGAGATTAAGGAGGCTGTAATAAATGGCTGATAAAGAGAGGATGGAACGCTTATTTTCAGCGATAGGCATTGACATGGAAAGGCACACAACGCCCATGCCCACAATGCCATTATTTCAATCTGGGATTCAAGAACCCCCTCTTTTACAAGGGATTACGATACCTGCTCTTTATGCAGCCACCTTTGAATGCGTAGTTTTGCGCTCAATTCTCAATCACCTTTCTGTTGAAGCATTTAGAAAAGGCTACGGGTGGAAACCAAAGTTTGTAGTAAAATGCAGGGAATGTGATGAAAAGTTCCATCAAGAGGTTGAATCCTGTGGAAAATGCGGCGGAGAAGTCCGTAAAGCGGATAAATCCGAATTGGAATACGCTGAGGCATTACTTGAAAGCAAAAATGGAATGATGCAAAGTTTCATTGAAATTATGAAAGAAGTCGAAATGGACTTGAACGTTGTTGATGATGCTTACCTGATACTTACAAAGGAATACTTTGTTGATCCCGATACAAAGAAGGTCATGTTTTTTAGGGTGAAGGAGATTACACGTGCCGACCCTATTTTCATGCGTATGCTTGCTGATAAAAGAGGGGTTCGTGGTGGAAGCCAATACACTTCATTGGTTGATAGGACTTATCGAACCAGCGACCCAAAGGACAAATGCCCTGCAACGGGGATGCCTGTTGTTCCGATCCATTACATGAACCTTGCAGGTGTTGGAAAAGGACAAGTATATACTGAGGGCGAGGTCATTCATCTCAGTAAGTGGTCGCCCAGTAAATTGTATGGCCGAAGCCCTATCGCAACAATGTGGAGGCAGGTCAATACCCTCATCGCTATGGATAATTATGTCTATTCAGCGTATCAAAAGAAGCGTATGCCGAGAGGCGTTATGGTCATCAAATCATCCAACATGGAAACGGTTGAGCGAACCGCCAGAAACATTCAGGAACACCTTGAGCGTGATCCGTCTTACATTCCAACAATTGGTGTTGAAACCGAATCTGGGCGTGGAGGTCTTGAGTATGTGCGTATGATGGACACCCTCGAAGAACTGCAATATATCCCAATTAAGGATGACATAAGACAAAGAATCGCAGCATTCTTTGGAGTATCAAATGTTTTCATGAATGATGTGTCTGGTGGTGGACTTAATAACGAAGGAATGCAGATCGTGGTGAGCAACCGAGCCGTAGCATTTGCACAATCAATTTACAATCGGGTATTATTCCCTCAAATTACTGAGGCTTTTGAAATCAAAGAATGGGAACTTCTTCTAAATCCACATGAGGAAGAGGATGAAATTATGCAATTGCGAAGAGATGAGATGGCTATTCGCAACATGATGCAAATGAAGCAAGCAGGTTATGAGGCAAACCTCCGTGATGGAATAGATGACAAAATACTTCACTTTGATTTCAAGCAACCAAACCCTCAAGAAGTCGCTGCGGCACAGGCTCAACAACAGCAGCAACAACAGGGCGGAGGACAACCTGTGCAAAAAGGAGATGAAATGCTCTCCGATCCAAACATGATGTTTAAGCGAACCAATTTTGATTCAAGCAGGGGGTCTATTCCTTTTGCTGATTCCCTCGCTACAACTGCTGGAACTGATTTACCGCCTTTGAGGACTCAAAGCGAAAACACACGTCAAAGCGGCGGTGAAAGTCCAGGTATGATTCGACGTGTTGATGGTGCGCCTTCGGCTGCATCTGTAAAGACGGACAAAAGAGAACATAAATCTCCACAGGAAAAAGCCATTGACCACCAAATCAAAGAAACAGAAAAACGGCATGGTTTGGGCGGTTCAAGGGGCAACAGTCAATAAGTGGGAGATACTGCGAAAGGGTGAGCGAAGATGTTTGATATTATCGAGAAGATGGACCCAATGGCTCGAAGGGCGTTGGCCGCAGTTGAAGGAATCCAAAAGGCAATTGCCTCAAATGATGCAAGCGCAATCTCCGCAGGGATTATGGCGGCTGAAAATGCACTATCAATGTTAAAGTCCGATTTAGCACTTCACGACCAAGTTCAAAAATCAGTTTCTAAAAATCAACCTGCTGATGTATTCATGGGAGTCATCCCTCAATTTGATAACACGGCATCCGATTATAACGGCACTGAAAATGCGGTTGCTCAGGGCGTAAGTCGTCATGGCCGAGCAACAGGATTTTACACGCCTCATCGGGTGGTTTGAACAATGTGGAAAATGGAAGGATGGGTGGATCGTCGCCAATCAGCGCACATCTATGACCTTTACAAAAACGACCCTGTGACTTCTGTTTCAACCGCACCTGCGGCACTTTTGATTAACGCTATTGATGACGGCATTCAAACACTTGCCTCTCAATGTAATGAGATGAACCAAATTATGTCGCAAGCACGTGCAACCAATGTTGAATCCGAGCCTACGCTTGCCCTACAAAAAAACATGGAGGCACTACGCCAAAAAATCCTATCTCTCTCTCAAGACATTTCAATGATTCGAGAAGCCCACGCTTCAATTGCGGGAATGCAACCACTTGCACCAGTCGGCGGGGCTAACGATCCAATGGCCGCAGCAATGCAACAACAACCTCCAATGAATATGCCTCCGCAACAAGGAATGCCACCTCAAGGCGGCATGGGGGTGGGAATGTGAGCGATGAACAAGAGCAAATTGACATTCTCAAAGAACTGATTGGCGAAGTCCGTGTTCTTAATCAAAGAGTCCAGGCACTTGAGGCTGAAAACACCACATTAGCAAAAGCAATGGGTGACCCTGAGTTGTTAATGAGAAAGCATGGATGGAAAAAATACACCACCCCTCACGCCGATGAAACATTTGATCCTCTTAATCGACAAGTTCCAGTGGATAATACGCCCTTTTCAGGAAGCGGTGATTTGTTCTTAAAATCAAGAGATGAAGTCCTCAAGGATTGGGAAGCAGCAGAAAAGCAGGTGAGAACAGCATGAGCGCACAATGGTTTAATCCAATGACTGATACCCCAGAAGGACTTCTTTTGGCCGATGTTCAAGACTTATTGAAAAGTATTGTTGAAAAGAAAACAACTTCTAAGCAATACAAATCAGATCGTGGTCAAAGAAAAGCACCTGAATTGCCTACACCAAAAGGCAACAAGAATAAAATATCAAAGCGTCAATTTGATGGTGAAAAATATGTTTGTGGCCTTCACGAAATTGCTCTTGACGAAGATGGCGGCTGTTCGGCTTGTGCTGACGACCCCGAATGTGCGCCTCTTAAAATGGATAAGACCACCGAGATTCTTCAAGAGATGGGCATTGTAGTCAAAAACACCACTTGTAATTCAATGTGCATGGAAGATGATGAAGGCGGGTCTTGCGAAACGTGCTATCCTAAATCCAAAGAACTCAAAAAATACAGTCAAGAATCAAGTGTTGAGAACCTATTCCCTCAATTCCAAAACGTTGATGGCGGGATGCCTGTTAATGCACACGGATTTACAACTAACGGCACATACCCTGCAACAAACGATGGACCTAAAAAATCCACTATCAGTGAAACCGCTAAAATCCCTGCGTATGCTCAAAAAGGATATACTGCAAAAAGCAGTAGCCTACATATGCACTACAACGATGCTGGCGGCACACGTAAGAATCCGCCAAACATTGACACTATCGAGCAACGCCTCGCCTCTTTAACAAAACACGCAGGGCGAAACAATCTCGGAATGATCGGTGAGATTGAGGGATTGTTGAAACAGGTCAAAGACCACCTCGCTAAAGAAGAAAAACCAAAATCATGTGGCGATTGCGGTAGGCCATCAACTCATTCAGCCAGGGGTGGAACAGTCAATCGTTGTGACCGATGCTGGCCTGGTGATGATTTCGAATGACGCTTGAATTAGATAGGCTGCGAACAGATGCAATCCTTTCAATTCACAAAGCATCAGCATTTGATTTTAAGCATTATGCAGGTCAAATCCCAGACGGTCAAGAAACGCCTCAAGACACGGCAACCATGCTTGGAGGCATGACACCTGAATTGCCTGAGTTTAGAATGACCGATTTATCCGCACCAATGGCGGTATCTCAAATGAAAATACCTACTCATGCTGATTTTGTAGCGGGGCATACAAAGGTTTCAAACAATCCATTAACAGACTGGCCTATTGCATCGCCAGAAAATCAGTTTGGCGAACATCAACCATTCGGCATGAAATCAAACAGTTGCCCGTTGCTTCATGGCGCAGCATGGGGCGACCCTGCATACGCTGAACATTTGGCTCACGCCATGCCTCATCTCAAAGCAATTGCTGAACATGAAAGCCGTCTTAATTTTGATATTGCCCGATATGGTCAGCCAAAAGAAACGTTGCATGATTTGATGACACGTGATCGGAATAGATACAGCACATATTCCGATGACGAATACCGTGATGGGAAAATCAATGAATGGCAAAAGCGATTGGGTTTGTTGCCTTATCTGTTTGGTTTGGAATATAACACTGAGGATCAACGAGAACAGTTTTTGGGGCTGATGCAACAGATGGCTACAAAAAAAGACATGAACTCACCTGATGCTAAAGTGTTGAAAAACAAAATGAGCGAAAAGGCGGGGATTTCATGGGGTCGGGCATTACGCTCATTTCGAGCGAGATATATTCCTCTCCTTCAATGGTGGCGCAGGGCAAGTGATCGTCATGGTCCAGTTTGCCCTGCAAAAGAACCAATTCCTCAAATGATGCCAAACGCCGAGTTTATGAAAAGTGATGAAGCAAGTGCTGATTTGCACTTTGTCAGTCCTTTTGTTGAGATGGCGAATGGCGTTGAACCATCGCATACCCATCATTGGTGGGACATATTTCAGCCCTGGGGAGGCGTGGGGCGTGATTCAAATTCATTGCATGACATAATGAGTCAAACATACCCAAAAGTTTTCGGCGGCGGTTGGCTTGATGAGGCTTTAATGGGCGTTTCAAACAGTATGCTTGACACCTATGAATCCGATGGGGGAAGCCACTTTCCTCACATCTCCAACCATCCTGATGCAAAGAATAATCCATCACACGCCTCTTTAACATCAAATTTCAACGATGCCGACTTTTTCGAGAAGCGGAGGGCGAATTGGAGTCATGCTTCAAACCTTCATTTTTTGCATCCCAGTGAAGTTCAAGGTCAAGGAGGCCGAATGATTGTCCCATCCGACCAAATGATGATGAGTCGTTTAGGGCGTTCTTTATCTGGTCAAGCAGATATGGGTTCACCAAGAATCGGTATGTTCCGTGAAGAACACCCCTCATCAAACCCTACATACTGGGATAATCACAACGCTTTATTCGCCGCAAATGATATGCACATGGGTAAAGTGATGAACAATATGGCTCAAAGGGTGATGAAACAACTTGGACCTCAAATCCTTAATCCCTCCGATCCAACAAACATGGAACAAGCAACTCTCGCACGTGGAAACCTACAACAACTTGCAGGTGCGGCTGATTTTGCTATGAAGAAAATGAATATGGGGGAAGAATACCGAGCCTTAGCCCCAACAATGAATGGAAACAAAATAGCAATGCAATTGAAACAACTTGGACCCGTTCATCCTACATCATTTGCTACAACCCCTCCCACTTACAATACTGGAAACACCCACCTTTGGGGTCATGAAATGCCAGCAACGCTTACATGGAAACATGATCCTCAAAGCGGGGGCATCAGTTTTGGAATGGCCGAAGAACCGTTCAACATTATGCAAAGAACTGTTCATGAAAACAAAATAAAGGCAGTATTGCCTTCACTATTGGAGTCAAATGTTATGCCGAAGCAAAGAGATATTCATGCTTTATCGGCTTTAGACCATAGAGGACTTTCGCCTATCGCAACAGGAAGCATTCTCAAAGCGGAGGACTATGAACCAACTGGCGTTTTTACAACCAAAATCATTCCAGCATACACGATTCACAAATTAGATGACATGGATAAGTTGCGTGGATTCTCAGGAGATTGGATAGTTCAAAAAATGCCGCAAGGAGAGCGAATGTTCATTGAAAGAAAAGGTAATCATTTGAAAACAGATAAATTGCCCAGTTCAATAAAGAAGCAATTGCGTGAAATAAAAGGGGATTTTACTTTTGATGGATATTTGGATGGAAAGACCCTCAAAGTAGTTGATTTGTTGGTTCACAAAGGAACAGATATGCACCTTGAACCCCTTGAAGATCGTATCAATGCGTTAAGGACACTTTATGATTCAACAGAAAATGTGCATTTTCCAATGCCCACTAATTGCGTATCAACCGATCAAGAAGGTTTAGGAAAAGCGATACATAATTTTGACGATGATGAATTGTTAATTCGAGATTCACGTTCAACATTCATGAAAGAAAAAGAAGTCCACCCAAAGTGGATTAGATACGCAAAGGATTCCATCGCTAAAGCATTCTATCCTCCAATGCCTGAACTCATTGTCTATCCCAATCAAATAAAATTAGTCTATCCTTCAATTTATGATCCTGTAATCGTAAAGGGTGAATTTGATGGAAAGGGCTTCACCATCTCAACATTTGAAGGAAACGAAGCCATGTTCACAAAAGCACAAAATGACATTCCATTATGGGGTCCAGTCGCAGTTGATTTATTGAAAGAAGGTGCTGCGGCAGGGGGAGGCGGTGCTGCGGCAGGTGGGACAGTCACTTCAAGTGATGGTGGAACTCATCAGCCACTTCATTCAACCCTGAAAAGAAAGCGACCTCGAAAATTGAGTATTGTAAAAAAGACCTTGCTACGTGCGCCATCAATCATTGGTGAAAATGAAGAAGGCGATAATGTAGCACACACTATGCAACAGGCACGTAAGACAATAACTGAGGATGATACGGCAAAAACAACAGAATACTTGTTGGATAATGTCAAAGGACTCAATGAGAAAATGCTTGAGATGTTTTCAGGAGAATATGGCCTTGAAAGGACAGATGATGGGAAAAAATGGACTGTTAATGAAGCAATAGATGATGATATTATCGAAAATATGTTTCCGAGAATGAATCGTATTTCACCAGATGGTGGCGCATGGGCGGGGATGCAAGCCGATATTACCGCCCCAAGAGGTCCAACAGAACTCATAGAGGATAGCGGGACTACATTTTACGATCCCAAAGAATCCGAAGAAGTTGAAGAGATTCCAATGAAACATTTGCAGGTTAAAGACTCCGCAACAGGGGAACAAGCAGTAATAGATGTTCAAAATGGAACTGCAACTCTAAGAATGCCCCTAAAAACGCAACAGGAAATGGCTGATGAGCAAGAAGCCGAACCTGATGATAGGTCGGAAGCAGAAGAGATTTGAACATATCCCTTCATATAGGATTACACAAAGTCGTTAGAATCAATGGCGACCAGTCTCGAACTCCACACCGCATCATGGAATGCGGAAGGATCGGATTTTTTGTTGAAGTCATCAGGTAGTCAAGGCGAACTCTTTGTTGCTGGCTACGCATCTGTTGATATGGTCGATAAGCAGGGAGATAGAATCCCAACTGCTGCTCTAAAGAAAGCATTCGGTCAATTCATGGATAACAAAGCATTCCGCAATGTTCAGTTAGCACATTCAGGAATCCAAGTTGGTGAAGTCGTTGGCGACCACACCGATGCAGAAGGCCGTGTTTGGAAATCCGAAGTTGATGATCACGGCCTCTTCGTCGTCTGCAAAATCCGCAGCGACATTCAAAAAGCACGTGAAGTGCAAAAGCAAATTCGCAACGGTGACTTGCGAGCATTCTCGATTGGCGGTCAAGCCCTATTCCGTGTGAGTAAAACCACACCAGAACTTGGAAACCATAGAGAGATTACCGATCTTGAATTGCATGAAATCACGCTATGCAAGAAAGGAATAAACCCAGAATCAACCTACACAATACTAAAAATGGAAGATGATAATATGAGCAATACTGAAACCCTGAATGAAATAAAGGCTGGACTGAACTCAGTCCTCAAAGAACTGAGCGAAAAATCCGAAGAAAAGGAAGAAAAGAGCGATGAATACCAAGACACCCAGAAATCCCATGCGGATGAAGCGGCTCTTGACTATATCACCACACTTGAAAAGTTCGCTCATGAATCTGGCGTTGATTTGAATGCAGTTCGTGGTCACTTCGGCTTAGAGAAGGCATACCTTCTTGAACAAGGTCGTGGCGGATATTCCCATCGAGGACAAGGCGATGAAGTAGGTTCTGGCGAAGGTGCATCCGAGCCATCCTATCCTTCTCTCCCATCCCCAAGCGGCAATCAAAATGTCATCAAAGCCCCACGTGCGCCATCAATGAAAATGAACGCACCAAAAGGCAATGGAAACGTTATCAAGTCCTTGACTCCTGAAACATTGGAAAAGGGCTATCGAACCTACGCTGCTCTCCGTGATGAAGAAGCAGTAAAGGGTCTTGTTGAGAAAGAATGGCAAGAGCGATACAACGCTGAAACAACTCAGGCTATTGAGATGCGAAAGGCAAACGATGTTGGAGTTCAACTCAACTCCCTCCGTGAAGAGATCGCAATGCTCAAGTCCGAGAACGCATCGCTACAAAAGAGCGATGTTTCACCAACCCAACCTACAACTTCCATCCGTGTGCCGACTCATGATGAGTTCAATGCAATGGGAACAGACCTTGATGGCTGGCGAGCAGCAGAAATGCTCGCTCAACGTGCTTTGCGAGGCGAGTGAAAATCAAAAAATAAATGGAGATGAAAAAGATGACGCAAGGATATATCCGAACAATCGAAGACATGGAACGCCTTTACTACGGTGCGGGTGCTGGAACAAACGCATGGGCATATAGCGGAACAGACTTACTCAAGGCTGATTCACCGTTGATGTCCTCAACTGCTGGAACTTACCAAGCGATATTTGGCCGCAAAGTCTGGTCGCAATTGAACCAAGAGTTCAACGCATTCTCAATTCTTCCTAAGAAACCCTGGGAGAAGTCTGGATGGCGTGTCGTGACTGGAAAGCCAACTGATGCAGTAGGTCTTCCTGAGAACGGTGCGCTACCTGATTCCACCAAGCCAACATTTGCAGAAGTCAGCACCAAGCCAAAGACTGTGGCTTCCAAGTTTGACCTCAGCGAAACCGCCATGTTCCTTGCAGACAAGGATGATGGACTGGGCGATGCAAGAGCAGTTATCAAGATGGAGATGTCAAAATCCCACGCTGAATCAATCAACAAGATGCTTCTTCGAGATGTTGATACTGTCGCTGGAAACAACTTTGAATCCATTGATCGTGCTACATCATCGTCTTTCAGTGAACCTGCTTCCTTTGGCGATATTTCGGCTTTGACAGACCACAATATGTATTCAATTACTCGCAACTCCACTGGCGCAAACGACTGGTTCGATGCAAACGTGGATATGGGAACTGCTGGTGCTGAACGACCTTTGACCTTGAACATTCTTGATGGAATGTTCCGAAGTGTCTGGGAACGTGGAGGTCAGCCAAAGGTCATGCTCACAGGGTATGATACCATCGAGAAAATTCAACAACTCTTGCAGCCTCAGCAACGATTTACTGAGATGAAGAGAGTCACCCCCTCCGTGAACGGTGTTCAAGGAATCCCTGGTATGGAAGGTGGCTTTGTAGTCGCAACCTACAACGGCGTTCCTATCATCCCTGCAAAAGACGTTCATGCACCAACTGGTGGCCTATCTCGCATCTATATGCTTGATACAGACTATATGTATTTCTGCACAGCAAAACCAACTCTTTACCACGAAAGCGGAATCGAGACTGGCGATCCATTCGGTATCAACCGTCTTGGTCAAGTCGGACTCTTCCACACAATGGGTGAACTTTGGCAACTCTTTTATGGCGCACACGGCAAGATCCGTGACCTATCCGCCTGATATTCAAAAAACAAACAATGGAGATGATAACATGGCAAACGCAAACATAACTGGAAATGGAACTGTAATCTTGAACACCCCTCTTTGGAGTGGAGTCGGAGGATTAACCAAAGTGAACAACGCTGGAACACTGATTGACGCTGGCGATACTGATTGGCTACAAAGCCCAATTGGTTCAAATGCGGCAAATGGAACTGTTCATCTGGCGATTGTTGAACTTACTGCAACAAGCGCAAACACCGCTACGACTTACGACTTGGCTCTCGCAACCAACTGTGTTGCTGGAACTGAATTGATTGGCGTTCTGGGACACTACAACTTTACAACTGCCGCAGGTCGAATGGCTGAGGGCGATCACACATCAACCCTCATCAAGTTCGCTGCTGATGCAAACAGTCTTGCCGCAGATAAATACCGAGTGACTTTCCTTTACCGTTGAGGTGTTCCTCATGGGAATTAAAGTCCAATATGTGGGCGCACGTGCATATACCGAATTTGCATTGAATGGCGTTAGAACTGGATTTTCACGTGGAATGATTCGAGAACTCCCAACACAGTTTGTTGATGAGATGATCAAACCAGGCATCGCTAATGGTGCAACAATGTGGAAAATCATTGACGATGCTCCAGATGAAAAGACAGAAGCAATGAAGGCTACAATTGAGCCTACGGTTGAAGAGATCGTTGAAGAACAGGTCGAAGAGGCAACTGAGGAAACTATTGATTATTCATCTATGACAAGAGCAAAATTGATGGCTCTATGCAAAGAACGTGGAATCGCTGTTAAAAACACCTCTAAGAAGGCTGAATTGATTGAACTTTTATCAGTATAAATAGGTGTGTGTCATGACAAATAACAGACAAACCTTCACCGATGGCGAGAACTACCTCAGCCGTTGCCGTGTAAATCGTCATGTTGTTGTAATTGACGGCGGAACTCCTTCTGTTCAGGTTAAAATAAATGGAAAGGTGTCAAAAGTTATTGTTGATGCTACGGATGCGACTACTCTTGGATCGTCTTCTAATCTTGGTGAGATGGAATGGTTCATGGATATTGAAGACGGTAGCGGTGCTGAACTCCCCTATTTTGATAAAATCAGTAAATTGAACTTTACTGGTTCTGGGGCAAATATGGTTTCTATGCACGAAGTCACGCAAGGATCAAATCAAGGAACGGCCAATGCACAGAACTCACTTCATTTTTCAGTTTCGACCACATCTGCCTCCGAATCGGGGGCTGGTGCAATCACTGAACCTGCTGCTTGGAATGGTCTTGTTTGTGGTCAAGTTAGAATAAATTTGGCTTGCGCCCATCCAGGTGTATTAGCCCCTCCATCCGTTGTTAGAATCATTATCCTTACTGAATAGGCATTTTTTATGAAAAGGGATATAAACAAAGACACACTGAGGAATAAACATGGCCGTTGAAACAGAACAAATAGGCAGAACAAATGTGACAGGAAACCGCTTGACGGTTTCGCTTAAAGTCGCAACAGATGACACTACATGGGATGCTGGCGGAATTGCATTCGCAGCAACAGATTGGGTCGGAAACGCAGAATTGATTCAAATTGAAAACACAGGAGGATATGTGTTTGAGTATGATCGTGCAAATAGCAAAATCAAGGCTTATGCCCAAACCGATCCTGCTGATGGTGGCGGTGCAAATGTCGCACTTGTTGAAGCAACAGGACTCAACCTTTCAGGAGATATTACGGCTGGAACAGGCATTATCCTTCGTGTCACGATTACTGGCGCACGTGCATGAGGGGGAAATACCCCATGCCAAGACTTGAAGTAGGCGAAATGGACCTCGATACTTCGCTTGAGATTAAGAAGCGAAGGAACTCTCGAATGTTTGAGATAGCCACAACTCAAGGATCAATTGCTGAGGATGATTCACCATTCAGCAAAGAGAACATGGATCGTGCAGGGACTACGTTTGTTAAGGTCACAAAACAACAAGCACAGGATATTCAAAACATTGGCTCAGGAACACGCTGTATTGCGTGTGGGATGCTTCACTTCTGTTGGACTCCTGAATGTGCCGTATGTGGAGAAGCGATGTATTACAACTTAGGAGGACACCATCAATGAGCAATCCTTACACCCCCGACCCCAAAAAACGACCAGATGATAAAAAAAGCGAACCATACCGTGATGGATCTAACCCTCACCCTGAGTATAAGCCAAAAGAAAAACCTCCATCTCCTTATGACAATCCTAAACCTCAAAAAAGGCCACCTTATGACGGCGGAAAATCGCCTGAATACGACCCTGATGAAGCATCTATGAGAAAATCTATTTTTGAGGCATCATGGGAATTGATGAAGTTTGGCGATTGCCCAGTATGTCATGGGGACCCTATGGCTTGCCCAAGCCCAGATGTTCCTTTGTCGTCATGCCCAACTCGAAGAAACGCAATCAAACACATGAAGCGAGGAAAGGGCGGCAAGCCCCCAATTACCCTCCATGATTAAGGGGGGATAATCGTTGCCAGAAATTTACAATCCAGGACATAGGCCAAGTTCGCCATTGTTTCCTGAAGAGTTGGTTTATTGCAGCGTTGATGACATAGCAAATTTTCTTCAATTACCACTTCCCGATCCAATTGCATTATCCGCCGATAGCATCGTTGATGGCGACAATTTGAAATTGCCGATAACTGGTGCAAATTACAGGCGTTGGAAAATTGAGAAGGACACCTCAATTACTGTTTATGATGATGCAAATGCGCTTGGCGACACTTACACTGTATTGAGCGTTGAAAGCGGCAGTAGTGGCAATGTCAATGTTGTTGTTGAGCAAATAGCCAGCGAAGCATTCACCACCGCCAATAGCGCACAAATACAAATCAATTCGGCAATCACCAATAGCAAAGAGCGAGGTTTAACCAAATCTCAAGTTGAAACGCTTATCCGTGAAAAACAGGATTACATAGATACTGTTTGTCGTCAAAATTGGAGGCCACACATAGCGGCTGATCAGTATTACAACTTTACAACATTCAAGCCATATCGAAGGAGATACTACACTGATTATGTGGGCGCAGTTTATCTTCGCCACAGGGCGATTCAACGCATCCTTCGTTTGAGCGTTTGGCAAGGCGATAAATACCGTGAATTGGGGTCGTCAATTGCTAAGTTTGAAGTCAAACCAAATTCAATAGCCGCTTCAAATAAGTTGTTTCTATGTCCTGGTGTGGCTCACACGGCTACGCTGCAACGTGGAAAGACTTCAACCACGTGGGATGGGGATTTTGGGCATAAAACAACCGCACAAAACATTGCTAACCTCATTAACAAAGACACAGCCACAGGGCGTGGCGATATTGCGATAGGAACGCTACAAGAAAATAGCAAACAACTCAATGTTGATAATGAGTATTTAGCAACCGCCAACAGCGATGAAGGAGATGGGTTCGTCACGATCTCATCCATGCGTTCAACAGAAGAAGGTGAGGATTCAACCATCGCTACAAATGACCCTGATGCTTTCGAGTTCTCATTGGTCCATGACCCTCAAAGTGCTATAACCAATGTTGCAGGTTCAAATTTCACCGTAGCCGATGCAAGCACCTTTGGTGAACGGGAAGGACTGGTGTTTTATACCACTGGTGGGACAACATACGTTGCCAGATGTAGCCGTGTAGGGAATGTATTCACGGTTCAAGAACAACTGGTGACTGATTTCACTACAAATTTAGCAACTGATATTGTAATCAAACAACTTCGATTCAAAACCGACATCATAGATGAAGCCCGTCAAAAGGATTGGTGGGCTATGGAGGATAACGGGGCAATCATGTTCAACAATCAATATCCATTCTATGAAAACCATTCAATCAAAGTGTCTTATATTTTTGGCGAGCGATATTTGGATAAGGTAATCAAAGAAGTGTGCATCAAAATGGTTTGCATGGATATATACCTCACCGATGATTATACCGTTCTTTTCCCAGAAGGAACAAGCAACATTGATCTCAATGCAAAAGTGCAAAAGTTGGATGAAGAGGTCAAACGAATGTTAATTCCTTATCAAGAAACAATTATTGTTGCAGGTATGGGTGGTTAAATGCTGTTTATATTCATGCAAATGTATATGAAAGAACTTTCCAATTCTTTCAAAAATATAGCCCGTTCAACTGAGGCTGCTATCAAAGGTGAACCCAAATATCGAGAACAGGTTAAAGATCGTGAGGTCAAAATGGCTGAGGCTGATGGCATCGAAATGGATGATGAGGATATTGACCAAAATGTGGATATATTGTCAAAATCAAGCCCTTACAAGAGGAAAGTGGATGAAGACTTGAAAAGAACATTGGGGTTGATGTGATGGCTAAGGATGCTTTACTCGCCATACGTGATTTGTTGGATTCCAACTGGAATGTATCGCCAAAACCTTCTATTGAGGACATTACGGTATTGGATCGTGGAGAGGGTAAAAGAGGGCGACTTCAAGACCATGATGTAATCCGTATTTTTGAAACGGCTCATAATGAAGCGCAACCAGAACTGCTATTTGATTTTGTGAATATCAACGTCAATCTCACCATTGACATACGCACTGTCAAGAGTCGAGAGCGACTTGCCGCCCTCCGTGACGAGGTTCGGCGCATCATTCATAAACACAGAAAGGGCAACAATAACGACTTTGATAGGGTTATCTTCAAGACGAGAACCGATTTGTCGGACCGTAGCAAGAGGTTCTTTAGATACACAATGCAAGCCGAAGTGATTACATTTGCCGATGCTTTAGAAACAATAATATGAGGAATTAAAAATGGTTGGAACAATTTACAAGGGCGACATTGCCGAAGTATCGTGGGGTAAAGAAACAGGATTGATGGCGACTGGTGATGGGGCAGCAACGGGCTGGACTCACACTTCTAAATCGGGCAATACAAGCCTTATCACCATTGGAACGGCAAATTATTGGCATACAGGAAGTGGAACTGATGTTGAAATCCCAGATAACGCCCTTGTTGGTTGTATTTTGAGGATTACAGGTGGAAGTGCCTTTACATCGGATGACCATGCTTCAACAAAGCGCACTTATTATGTGATTGCCAACAATACTACGGCTGGAACAATCACCGTTCAACCCGCATTAGTGACGGCCACAGCGACTAATGCCGCCGCATCCGATTTGCTTATTCTTGATTCACTACGATCTCCAACTTTTGAATCGGCTATGACTGATGCAGCGCAACAGGTCAAGACCGATCAATTCTTTGGACTTCTTGACAACTTCTCCCTCCCTGAGCCTGAGATTGATGTTCGCAAACAACACATCATCGGCATGGGTCGAGATGTAAATGTCCTTACAAGTGGTAAAGAAACCCTTGCTGGCGGTTCATTTGCCCTTAACGCTCACACCTTTAGGTGGATGAAATACGCTCTTGGAGGACACGTAGCAAAGAGCAAGGGCGAATTTGTCACGCTTTCCGATGGCTCAGGCGGCATTACAGGCGGAGAACAACCGCTTAACATCGCTGCCGCAACTAAAGTGTATCAAGCACAGCAATACGGGACAGGCGATACGGATTCCCTTAGTGCTGTTTCTGCAAGCACTTTGACAGGAACAAGCAATTTGGTTTCGGGAGATCATGTTCTTGTTGGGGCAAAGACCAACACTTCAACAGATGCAGCAAGTGTGATTACACTTCTCACCGACATTCCATCCGATACCCACGTATCGGTTGATGCTGCAAATGGAGGGATATTCAAAACCCTAAGCAGCACAGGCGATGTTTTGTTTGGGTCATATACGGGGATTACCTTACTAAATTTAACAGGGGCGGCAGATATTGATACTGGCGCATTAGCAAGAGCAGTAGTAGCAGGGAATACCGTTTATCTCCTTGCACCTCTCGCTGCTGCAATCGCTCGAAGAGATGTGCGAGTAAATCTCGGCGCAACAATCGCTGGAAAGTTTGCCGCAGGTGATTATATCCAAATTATTGACAAAGACACGCATACAATTCCAGGCCAAGACGACACGTTGCCGACTGTATTCAAGAATGAGATTCGCCGTGTAATTGCAGTAAGTGGTGCATTTGTGTATATTGAAGAACCTTTCTTTTTCGCTCACGCCGTTGGATCGGCTGGCGTTGAAAGACTCCAATACACCGCAACAGATTCAAGAGGGAGTCCAAACATTGATGGAACAACAAAAGAACTCCAATTTGGCGTTGAACACACCCTCTTTGGAGATACCTCGCTTCCAACTTTCATGATTGAGCAATCGTTCCGCAGGGATAACGCAACACCTGGTTCTAACCAACTGCTACGTCTTTACAATGGATGCAAAGTGCAACAAATCGGATTTAGTGCAAATACTGAGGGCGAAGTCAAATTGCAGGTTGATTATGAGGGTGGCCGACATTATACCGACACGGCAAATGTTTTCACCCCTCACCGAATGTTTGAGAATACTGCAAATTCAGCAATTAACAGGAAAGCATCAGGTATTGCTGTCAATGGTGAAAAGCCATATCTGTTCCAAGACTTGAGTTTTGAAGTATTTGGGCGACCTGTATTGAGAGCAACACAGGTTGAGTTTAGCATCGCTAATGGGAATCAAGCACGACATTTTATTCGAGGCTATGAGGGCAATACTGTTGATACAGATCAAGTCCAACTTGGTGCTGTTCAAATGCCTCTTGACATTACAGAAGCGCAACGAGAATACACCTTTTCTTTTAGCGCAATGATTGAGGATGACCAACTGTGGGAACAGATTCGCACACGGAAGCATCATCAAAACACAAATGACATTACATTGAGCATGAAAAAGCGTGGAAGCAATAGCACACGTGAAAATGCTACAATTACCATTGAGGATTATACGATTGTTAAAGCCGATCATCAAGTCCCAGAAGACAAAGGGGCGGTAATTGTTCAAGTGGAACTGGCAGTTCGACACCTCAAAGTTTCGGAGAACTCGCCTTATTTCACGCTTTGATGATGAGGCTTTAAGACAAAAGAATGCAACGGTGAATATAATGCGATTGACAGGGACAGTAAATGTTGATGGAAAAAGAGTAAGTTTGGACTGGCGAATTGACGGGGTTTCTGTAAAAGCGGGACCTGGTTTATCGGCTGATGATGTGAAAGTTCACACATCAATTCCCGACCTTGCAGTATCAGTTCGGGGCGAACCTGCCCCCCTCAAAGAAGTTGAAACAAACCGATGGGATGCAATGACCGTCACTGAACTCCGAGTTGAATTAACAAATCGAGATTTGACCGTATCTGGAAAGAAGGATGAATTGATTGCACGTTTGCTTGAACATGATTCTCCAGAAGAAGTTGAAGAAGAAGAAGAAGTGGTTGAGGATTATGCAGAAGAATAATCCTTTTGTTTTGAGCAACACGCCGATTCGACACGAACTTGAAACCCCTGTCGGAACTTTGGTTGTTTTTGTCAAACCCCTTTCATGGGTGGCGCAACAAGAAGCAATGTCGCAATTTGTTTCATTCGCCACGAATGCTGATGGTGAAGTTGCACCAACTATTGATTTGGGCGGCTATTGGAAGTATGTATTTTCAACTTGCATCCAAAAAACCGAACCTGCACTTTCAAAAGCCGATCTTTTAAATCTCACACCAGAAGTTGGCGCAATTGTCAAGACCGTTCTCCCCGATTTAAATGACATCATCGGGCAGTTTGCGGGTGGTGTAAGCCCTTTGGATTAACCTATGAGGATTTAGTAGGGTTTCTTGATGAGGATTTATCCGAAGAGGAACGCCCCACACTAAATGCTCAACAGGCAACAATTCTTTCTTATCAAGCCATCACATTCAGTCTTGGAACACATTTTGGATGCCCCCCTCATTTTTGGGATGAACAACCCCCAGACCGTGTAATGCTTGATTATATGATCGTTAGAGCCGCTAACGACAAGAAGGCGGAGATGATTGAACGCATGAAGAAACAGGCTGAAAGGCAAATGAAGCATGGAAGAGGCAATAAGGGGCAACCCATACGCACAACGAGCGATGGTGAAGGAATGGATGATTTCTTCGAGAGGCATAACCAAAAAGTGATGGAGGGATAAAATGAGCGACGAGATGAATAAATTCTTATCGGCACAATCCAAAATGAATACACTTGCTAAAGAGCAAGGTAAATCACTAAACATTCTCAACGTCAAATATAAATTGATTAACAAAACACTGGGTCCGTTTTATCGAAAATATGTGGATTTGAAAAACACGGCTGAAACGATAACAGACGTGTTCGAGGAAGTTGGAGAGGTCACTGAAAAATTGGGTAAAGCAACCGACCTATTGCTAAAACCAGTCTCAGGTGTTTTGAAGGCTTTCACTTCAATAAACACAATTATGATTTTTGTTCTGGGTGCTTTTGCATTGGTTGGGGCGGCAATTTTTATCCTCACAAAATCGTTTGGAGGGGGTGAGTCGGCCTTCGCTGCATTCGGTTCTGTAATTGAAGCGGGAAAGGGCGTTATTGATGCTTTTATGGATGCAATAGGGGCAGTTATTGATGCAGTAGGGGGTATTGACTTTGAAGCGTCGGCAGGGGCATTTATACCGTTTTTAGAAGGCATTTTTGTTTTCCTTTCAAACATCATAGTTCTATACTTCACATTCATTGCGGCAGTATTGACGGGGATCGGAGATATTGTCACCCGCATGGATGAAGCGGGTATGCTTCAAAGAATTGTTGATGCTTTCGGGACTTTTTTTGGTCTTGTTGGCATGGCTTTAGGGATCATAATGAACGCCTTCAAAAGCACTGGGCTTACAATGGATGATTTAATCAAAGGTATTGAAAACACAATTGATGCAATGGTTGATTTTCTTTTTGATAGCGGCATCATTGATTTTGCTGTCCTTGCTATTGAATACATTGCTGTGATTGGAGGGGTAATCGCAGTTTTATTTGCGAGCGTAATATCAATTTTTATTCAGGTATGGGCAAAATTAGCCCCACCTTTGATTCGTTTTGTTTCTGCCGTATTTTCATTCCTTGAGCCTATTGTTCGCATCATCACAGGCATTCTCTCAGTGGTAATGAAGTCTATTATGGCTCTTATTGATTGGCTATCGCCTTATTTCAGTGTTGCTATGGATGCCATCATGACAATTTTAGACCCAATTATCGAGGCAATTGAATGGATTTTAGATGGAATCTCGGAGGCTCTTGAATGGGGCGGAGATATGATCGGCGGTGCTGCCGATTTCTTGGGATTCAATGATGGGGGAGTAGCAAGTGGTCCGAAAAGCGGTTATCCAGTCACGCTACACGGAACGGAGGCAGTTGTTCCACTTCCAGATGGTCGAACAATCCCTGTATCAATCAAGGGAGATGTAGGCGGCGGTTCATCAAGCACAAATAATATCACCATCAATGTAAGTGGCGGAGGAAACGCTAAGGAGATCGCAAAGGCCGTTAGCGATGAAGTGAGTAAAATTATGAGAAACCGTTCAAGAGGCGGGAACTTTACAAGAGGGGTGATTTGAGATGCCAATGATTCAACTTATCAAAAGAGATAGCACAATTATTGAACTCGAAGCAACAAACATTGGGATTTCAATTCAAAGAAACGTTTTGGTTCATCAAATCCCTCTTTTGGCTACACGTGCCGCATTGGATTTGAACCAACCCTCAGTTGCGATTGTTATAGATGGGATCATTACAGATGATGAACAAGCCACAGGAAGTTCTTCTGCTGAAATGTCAATGGACTTATCTCTTTCTTTTGGAAGCGCAGGGGCGACTTCATGGTTTAATTCATACGGGGTTAATTGGACTACAATAAAACCAAAATTGCATGGTGCTACAATTAAGTTTCAAACAAAGGGGCAAATTGATGCCGATCTCGGTGAATCTGTTGAAATCATTTTGAATAATGGTGCTTTGTCAAGTGTTGTAGCAACCCAAAGCATTGTTTATGTTGATTATTCATCAACCACCAATACCTCAACACTTTCAACAGCAATTGTAAATGCGTTAAACGCTGCAAACATCAAAGTTGATACTGCAACGGTGGCTTTAACAACAGAAGTGGCTGTTTCAACAAAAGCGGGACAGGCTGCGGCTGTATCATATCAAAATCAAACGGGTTCAACGGGAACTTATTCAAATGAACACATCACAGTTTCCAATGTAGCAACTGGTTCTGGTGGCAACACATCAACAGTAGTGCAAATGACGAAAGACGGCAACAAAACATCATGGGATTCGCAATTCTTTGTAAGCAATATGTCTGGTGGCGTGACGGGAGTTAAAATGACAAAAGGGGATAAATTACAAGATCTCATCAACTCAATTACAAACCCAAGTGCTGGTGGTGCTTTGATTAGCCCACAGGTTTTGACAGGTTCGTTAATTGATTTACCAGATTCTATCGCTTCTTTTGATTCATCCCAATTTTTGAGAATAGACCAAGCAAAGTCTGTAAAAAAATACATCATTGGTGTGAGAATCCCCTATGAAACGCTTATTGCTTCAACATCAGGGAATAAAGAGTTGAGGCAATTTTTGATACCTGCTGGACCTGGAACCGATCATTCGGCTGAATCAAATACTGAACAGTATGACCCAGTGGATATTATCAACAACAAACCAGTTCGACCTAATCCATTTTTGCGGCAAGGAGTTGCGATTCCTGTTGTAGTTCAGTCTTTTGATCCAGGTTATGAAGCGGGGGCTTCGGTATGGGAATATCAACTACAACTTGCGCCAGTCGAACAGTTGGTGGGGTTGTGAAATGGGGCTACACAGAATCAAAAGCAACGCCATTCGTTTCAATGGCTTTACCGATGGAATAGTGGTTCCTACGGGTCAATTCAAGGAATCAGGACTAAATCTCTTGCACCCAACATATTCTGGAAGTGCTACAACCGTAAAGAGCCATGCTACAAAGATTGGGAGAATACATCGGCCTATTGAATCAAACCCACTTAATTCAATCCTTAGTGCATTCACTATCAATGCCTATGTTGTCCCAAATTATGGCGGAACAGTCGTAATCAAACCAGGTTGTTTTGAATTGAAAGTAGGGCATCCTTTCAAAGCAGCACCAATCCAATTCTCAATACATTGCATTGGCCGTGTTTTTACGATCACTTCCCCCTTTAACGTGAATACCTTGAATGAAGCCCATTCTGGGTCATACGGGGGCGGAGAACACCTCCCAGACGACATATCCGAAGGGGCGCAACCATTGATGCTCATTACTGCTCAATTTACAGGTGATGAATTGCGCCTTTATGTGAACACAAATTTGGTTGCTTCCTTGAATCTCATTGAACAACGGATTTTAGACAATGTTTCATCGGACCTTTTCATTGGAGGGAGAGGGGGGGAATATAGGGGAATTATTGAAAGTATCAGTATTGAAAAAGGAATGAACCCTCCTTTGCTGCAACCTTTGACAGTGAACGATCAAACAATTGGTCTTTGGGACTTTGAAGACGAAATAGATTTTCCTTCGCTTCACTTTTTCAACAACAAAAACGAATCATCTCCCACGCAGGGTCGAGATGGTGTTTTGAGAAAATCAAATGTGTTCGATACGCCTTTGGTGTGCTTGGGCTATGATTTTCAAAATATCAATGACTTAGGGTATTTTCGTATTTATGATATGCAAGACGGAAACAATGACACCTATTCGGCTTTAGAAAAATTAGCATCGTTGGCTACTGGTTTGCCTTTGAAGGACATAAGTTCTCAAACGTGGTTTTCATCAACATTGAATCTCAATGCTTACACTTATGGGACAAATATAGGTTCTTTGGATTATCTCGAATCGGATCGTATCAAGCATTCTTCTTTGAATGCTGTTATCAATCAATCAGGAACACACCCAATAACAGGTGTGGCGAAAACAGCAAGTGGCCGAACTCGAAACATCACAAGTGGGACAGATATATTCCTTTCAACAACCGATGATTTAGACCCCATGAACAACCCAATAGAAAGAATCCGTATTATTTCACTTGACTTCGCCAATAATAGAGTCATTTGTCAATCTGTTCATCTCGCCAATGATGCAACAACCGCAGCAACCATTGAGAATCACCCAAAGGGTCAAGGATTCTTGTTTGATCATGCCGATGGAACGCCAATTTGGTTGGTTTTAGGAAATGCAGATTTGGTCTTGGATGGAGGGAACAAAAATACATCTGCTGCCGTTGCGAATCAAGTGACCCGCCAAAAAGACGCTTTTACAAGGGCGGCTTTTACTCAATCGCAACGATTTACAGATCGTAGTGGAAACAACAACACCGCATACTTTGTTTCAACACAAAGCCGAATCCCTTCAACAATTGGAACTGCGCCATCAACGAGCGAAGTTGATGAGCCAGACCCCCCTCTAAAGAGCAATATGCTTCTTTGGTTGCCAGTCAATGGTTTGACGGGATTATCCGATGGCGCAACCGTGACTCACCTTCCAGACAAAAGCGGCAACGACTTTGGCGTTTATGCTGTGGGAACATGGGCATATCAAGCCCAAAGCCCCAACTTCAATTCTTATCCTTCTTTGAAAATTACTTCAAGTGATGGCGCATTGGTGAACATTGGAACAAATGACGGGGAATCGAAAGAGATAACGCATAATTTAGGGACTGGCGGATTTACAGTGTTTTTCATGGCTTATCAGCCTACATATTCCCCTCTTACGGCCTATGATTTCATAGGGGAAAACGCATCAACGTCAAAAACATTCTTTGGTCAAGGAACAACTGCTTCTAATTACAATTTAACAAACAACGGCGCAACAACAAATCAAACAACCGTGACCCCAAGTGGGGCAACTTCAAATGGCTTTTTCCTTGCTGGTTTGTTCTCCTTAACTTTCAATCACGCAACTACAAATGCAATTATTCATGAACATGGTTTTGCTGCATCAACCTTTGTAGGAAAAGTAGTGACCCCATTCCGTTTCGATGACCGCCTTTTCGGTCTATTCGGCAGGGCTTTAACCACCGACCCTGCCGCTAAAACAGGAACGGCAAACAATAAAGCACCCCAAAACACCGAATTTGCAGAAATAATTCTGTATGATAAGGCGTTGTCGGATGCTGAAAGACAACAAGTTCAAGGTTATTTTATTGACAAATATACGGTGATTTGATGGCTGATTTAAACGAATCAAACGATGAAGGTTTGGCGGGAATGTCAGGCATGACTTCTTACAATAAAGTGGAGGGTGAGTTTTTCCTACATCAAATGCCGACACCAGATGAGCAAGTTGTAAAGCAAACAATTCAAGGAGTTGTTGATGAGTTTATTTACAAAACAGATCAAGTGTCGCTACAATCCATTTTGAAGCAAAACGATTCTGTAAATATCACTGAAAAGGTCTTTTTGGGAGAAGCAACATCAATTTCAAACAAAAGCAAAACATCGTATTCAACAGATTCAGGCGGAAACCCATTCAATAGAATGGTGATTCAAGCAGGGATTGGCTCTTACAATTCAAATGTTGCTGCAACTCTTTCTTCATCAGTGTATGATGAAATCATAGCAATTGCGGTTGATGATGTAAAGCCCTTCATGATCAAAGGTTTAGACACCGATCATGAGGCAGTTTTGGTGGATGATAAGCCCACAAATGATGGATATATCAAGCATTTGACCCCCACTAAAGAGTCATTTATTGCTTCGATTGAATCTCCTTCAATTTTGACAAGTGCAGGTGGTCCAAGTCGGATTTTGGTTCATTACAACGCCATTGATTTAACGGGGCAGGTTGTTGCTGGCGTTTCTTTAACACCAACTCAAGTCAATGTTAATCAACGACCTTATCACGTTGAAGGAGAGCATAAGGGCTATTTAATCGTTGAAAAAATGATTCCCGCATCAACGACCCTATATGAAGTATCAACAGGTGTTTTTCGTAGTTTGTCCGACATTCTTCTCAAACCTTATTCATCACCACCTGGAACCAGTTCCGATGTTCAACTTTCAATAACTGCGCCAGGAGGCATTATTTCATTGCCTTCAAAAGAGTTCAAAAGACCGATTAAATCCCACCTTCTCAAAACACACGGCTTTGGAGGTTCTTTTCCCTCTCCTTTTATTGACATCTCCGATTGCCTATTGACAAGAAAGGATAGTCTGTTGGGGTATGGCTATCCAAAAGCAGTATTGAACCCAAACACCCCCGATGAAACAGCAAACCCCAGTCACCATGTCATGACCGTCAAATCAAATGTTGGAAGCGATTTATCAAGTTATGATGGGGTCACAAATACTCCTTCGCAATTGACACGATCCACGCTTCAAGTTTTCAATGTTATTGACAACATGGTGAAACAAAATCAACATTTGCTATTGGTTTCACCTGCAAATAAAAACAGATATGCTGTTTTTGATGATTTTTTGACAGAAAGCGAATCAAGAAATCCGTCTTTAGTTTCAATTGAAATTGCTTTACTTCGAGGTCGTGCCGAAGAGTTCAACACGACAATAAAAAACGGCAATGCAAGTCTTGAAATACGTGGCCGTTCAAAATTGATGGATATAACCGATAAAGAAACATCTCGAAACCTCAATCTTGGTGAAAGCATTCCAATCAAGGAGATTGGCGATGTTGGGACACCAACTGTTTCTTTGACTTTAGGCGGCGTTGGTCAAGGGGGGGCTGATCAAAAACCAGAATGGGTTGAACACCGATTTTTAGAAGGATGGAAAGATCGGTTGGTTAGTTCAGGGAATGTATCGGTTAGAAATGATAGGCAAACATCAACAGACTACGCCTCAACACGTGCTTTGGTTGAATTGCCTTTATTCCCTTCAATGTTCTATGACGTTGATGGCATCTATAAAGAAACAAACGGAATAGACGATTCAATACACCCTATTGGGAACGAGGTTTTACTTACTCTTGATTGCACAATGACGGCTAAAAATCGTGTTCAAATGAGAGATTATGAAGCAAGACATTCTATTGATTGGGGGATGCAAGACTCCAAAGCGGCAATTGAATTTGACAACTCAATTGCTTTTGAAGCCACCGCAAACAACCTTTCTTTTGGATTAAAAGCACAAATGCCTTCAATACAAGCGGTGATTACAGGTCATGCCCTAACTCTCGGAACTGCTAATTCTTACATTCAAGTTGATGATACAGAACCATTTTTTAATGACACGCTTCAAAACAGCAATGGTCCAGAAATTAACCCATCAACTGGCGTTTTGGGGAAGAAATTTTACATCACTGTTGGAGAGGGGTTTGTTGCGCCGACTGGAAAAGAAGATCTCGGATATTGCACTTATCACATGATGAGGGTTCACAAAATAGACAACGCAACAAATCGAATCTATGTTGATGAATCATTCCTACGTTATCCTCAACGTGATGAAGCCCTTAATTTAACAGCAGTAGCACCAACGGCTACAAGTAAAGTTTTTTTGGGGGCAACCGTGACTTTGGGTGGCGTGATCGTAAATGATATTACAGGTCATACCCAATCAATAAAATTGGATTATTCATCAAGTTCGGCAGGTATGGCTGATTTGTTCAAGGCGCAAATTGATGCCCTTTTAGGAGTTAATAGTTCTCACACGTTTAATTTAAGTGGCTTAAAGGATTTTTTGATAATCCCCGATCATATTGGTTTTGGAGGGCTGGAATGGGATATTTTCAATGAGTATGGCTCAAATAATAACCGAGAATTACGTGAACCAGTTATTTGCCATCAAAATTTCACAGGATTAAAAGGAATCAACGCAGATGGAGATGATTTGAAATACGTCATTCCAAACATCTATTCGCTACGCAACATTGCTTTGAAATCAAACGGTTTTTCCGAATGTGTTAATGAATTGATTCGGCAAATAAACATGGGAGGCCACCCCCAAGCAAAGAATGATTCAGGGTCAAGTGCTTATGATACTCCTTTGGAGGGTTCCTCAAGGAATACGGGAGGCCACATGGGTTATGTCCGTTCTTTCATTGGTTCGGAAGTGGTATCTCGAAACGGAGAATCAGGACTCTCAATTGTGATTCATAGCACCGTTCCAGGTGCAACAGGGCGAGAGTTTGCGGTTTGGATTTCAAACAGATCGGTTTATCCCTATCAACCAATTCAAGCCATAGGTCATGGAGGGCTGTTGGCAACAAACAGTAAATCGTATCAATTGAACTCTTTTCCCGCACCAATGCCTCTTGGTGCTGATGGAGAAGCCTTTGTCCCAATTACAACCTTTACTGGCGCACCTCATGGGGCAATTAGCCATTACAACGATTCCGATGCAAATTTGAGAGAATACAACGGAGTTGGGTCTATTTTCAAAGCAAAAACCAAATCCACAGCAACGGGGCTTTCTTCAAGTAATGGTTCGTATAATTGGGATAATGGGGCTAAACGATTCATTTACATGACTGTGGAGGGAAAGGTCATGGATTACTTTTTACGAACTTTACAATCAAGACAAACAATTGGAACAGGGTCGGCGTTAGGGCTGGTTCGTATCAACAATAAATTGGCGACTTTTTCAAATATCGCAATCAATCAAGGTTCGGAAAGTGCTTTGGGCGAATGTTATTTGGAGTATGTCACCCCTCTTGAAGACCCAGATAAGTTTGTCAAATTCTTCTATGAGGGGGCTTTTAACACCCCTGCTGATGAAGAAGTAGGGCAAGAAATTGAGTTCCTTTATCCATTGATGGATTCCGAAGGCATTCTTTTCTTTGGCGGAGGCCACACTGGATTGACTTTTGATATAAGCGACGGCACAGATAACGATTATTCCGATTTTTACAAACACGCTCTTTCAAAAGGTCCGACTGGTTTTTCAGGTTTTCAAAATATCGGAGAAATGACCGCACCTGTGGCGATTTTAGACTTTACAGATGTTAAAAATGAAGACACGATCAACAACGATACTCTCAAAGGATTCCATCATCAAACAGTATTGAATCAAAACAATGAGCCAGAAGGAAAATGTGCTTTTTATGCACGATTAACAAATAGCCTGTATGATTCAACAGAAGACGTAGGAACTGGTGCTTTGACTCAAGCCAATACCCTTTGGAGAGAAGACCTGTATAATCGAAAGTTGCGGATTACATCGGCAAATGGCTTTGGGGCTTATATTGATGGTCCAACTCATCCTCATGAAGTGATGCAACACCCTACCAACAATGCCCAAGTAAAATTGTTCCATCACGGAGATGTTGTAGCATTGTTTAACAACAATTCAGGAACAATTGAAGCCGAGCATGGTGAAATCAAAGACTTTAACCCATTGGGGGCGAGTTGGGCTGTTTCAGCCATTTTTAGACCTCCCACTTCAAATCCAGATTACGCAACAGGACCTATTTTTCATTCAATTTACGATGATGGAACCCCTAATGGGAAACCTTACGGATTGCATATTGGAGGTTCACCGTCTGTCGCACACGGAGGGACAACTAAAAACGCCATCTCAGTTGCGATCTCATTCCCAGAACAACTTTACCCGCATCCAAATAATAGTCCTTTAGCAACGTCAGTTCTTGTTCCAAGCACTGTATCTGGCGGAACAGTTGAAGTTGTTTCATCAGCCCATACTTTCATTATGGCGGGGAGAGATCCTGGTGGGGCAACTCCCGCTTTTCTTTACATGGGCAATACTGTTGGAATTACCAACCCCTTAACAGGGGCGATTGAAGCAGGTATTTTTGATTATTCGCCATACCTTGTGAGCGTTTCCGACCAAAATTACGGGACATTGGGAGTCTCCCCAAACAAGAAAAACACCTTTGAAACACAAGCAAGTGGATATTCGGGCGGCGATGCTGATCACCCAGATGTTCCAACGGCACTTCAAACAATTCGGGATAAAGACATGACTACAATTGGTTGTGCTTTGATTGGTGCGCCATACGTGAAATTGCTTGCTGGTTGGACTACACAAGGGGGGCAGACAATAACTGCACCGCATCAAGATTACTTCACCGCACTTCAAACAGGTGCGGCGACATACGGCGTGACGGGAACTGGCGGTTCTTTTGGCGATGGCAAGAACTCGGCTGGACCTATCCATTTTGCGGGGTTCCTATCCGATGTTGCTTTATGGAAGCGTGGCATGAGTTATGCTGATGCGACCTCATGGTATGCGTCAAGAATCAAGTGGTGAATACAATGGCTGAATCATATTCTCGGTATGTATTCCCTGCTGAAACGGGTTCATGGGGCAGAACATCAACTGGTGAATATCCTTCGGGTATTTTCGCTATGCACCTCACATACCCTGATACCGCCTATGAAGATACAATCGAAGACTGGGAATCTGGTGTCAATTCAACAGATTGGAGGCAGGGAGTCACGCTTCTAATCCGAACTCCTTTGGCGGCGGCATCAGCCACAATTGCTGAGGCACAAAATGTGATAGCAATTGATTTGAAACAACAAAAAGCCGATCACAATAATGCTCTATACACCTATGATTTAGGAACAGAAGAAGCAACACGTTTTATTGCCGCCAAAATCAATTCTCGAAGAATCAAAATGAAAGGGGAGAGGGATTTAACAAAATACCTACGTGCGAGATATATTCGACAATCTCTTCCTGAAAAATACACAATAGATTCGGTGGTTTTTCAATCGCAAGGTTCGGGCAAAACAGTTGTTGATTTAGAAATCGCAACCCTTAACAAAAATGGTTTTCCAAGTGAATTGACAAATGAATTTTCATTGAGAGTCGCTTCATCAACAGGAAGTCCAAGAATGGCTGATGGGGATTATGAAAATACAACTCTCCGATACAAAAAGGCAGCCACAGTTCATTCATCATACGCAACAATTGAGGCAACAATACCTTCAATTATGACTCTCACAGGTTCCCCCTCCGCAGGTGCAACATTAACTAATGTCTTTACTCTCATTGGAGAGCCACCAAAACATACTCTCGCAATCACATGGGATCGGAATACGCCAAGCACAAATGGGGGGTATTGGGGTGCTGCAAACGGCGGTCCATTCATTCAAGGCATGGGGAGTATTGGAGTTCACCGATTGGTCGCAAAACCAATGGATGGCGGAAACATGGGCTTACCAGCACTAAATTATGATTCAAGAAGCGGCATTCTTGCATCTCAACATTCATCAAATCATGGCTATAATCGCTTTTCAATTGAAGGTCTTAATTCATGTCAAATGCCGTCAATCCCTCCGCCTGATAGGGTGCAAAAAGCACCCGCATATCACGGAATTGTTTCTTTGCACCCCGATACTGAGGGTGATTTGACCACACATGGCCGTTTAAGAATTGAGAAGTTAGACTATGGGGTGGAATTGAAAACAAATCACGTAGCAGCCCCAGACTTTTCTGTCAGGTTTGAAAATTCAAGGTCCATTTTTCCAAACACCAACCCCCGAAGCAATCACTATGTCGCTACGGGCGCAAATGGAGTCCATCTCACCGATATTGATACGGCGGCTGTTCAAACAGCACACACATTAAATGATAGTTCGCAAAAATCATACGCTCGAACCTTTAGAACCAAAACCGAAACAAACACAGAACGTGTATTATTTCAAATCAGCAATGAGCATCGTGTTTTTGATGATATATCCGTTGTTGATGATTTAGGGAATAAATTGATGCTCAAAGGCGGTTCACCTTTTGGAACGGTAATTAGGGATTTTGAAGTTTTGACTGGCCGTGAGGATCCAAACACTGGTGAAACAATAACTCGGCCTTCTGCGCCAAATGACTCAGTTCCGCCTAATTTGAAAATACAATTGCCCAAACAAGAGGATATTCCAGGCGGCATATTTGTCCGTAGTGGTCATGATCGTGTTCAGGCATGGTCAAATCAAACATGGGGAATGGGCGGGTTATCCGCCCCTAATCCAAGAAAAGCGGGGGATGCTGAACTAAATAGCGATGAATGTTCTCAGTATGACACGCATGACCGAACTTTGATTTTCCATTGTGAGCGTATTTTACATAGCAAAATACAAGACTCATTCGGTTTAGAATCAAGTGTTGCCATTGGCACAATTCCAAGCGGGACTACACGCTTATTTTCTTCACACAGGATGGCTGATCATACAGAAAGAGGCAGTTTATTGACTCAAACCAATAATGGGGTTGAAACAGGAAACCCAATCGCTCATCATCGTGTTCGATTTGGAAGGCAAGGCCATTCATTCATTATGCCTCTTTGCCATAGAGGAACGCCAACTTCAATGAGGCGGCAACTGCACCGATCTCATGGTTCAGCGTATTCTTTGATGTTTGAGGCTGAAACAGAATACAAACATTTTGGTTTTGGAAACACCAACACGACAAACAGTGCAACAACATTTGAACTTGACACCATAGATGTCAAAAACGGTTCAGCCGTGTATAGCACAGGCTCTTTTGTATCGGATGGATTGCCCCTCGATGAATTAAAAGGAATGAGGCTATATGACGCTGATGGGGCATATACGTCTGCAACACATAGAAGCATTCCCGACTATCTCTTTGCACCAGGACAAAAGCACACCAATGTAAATGGAACACCAGAAAAAGTGTCCTTCGCCAATACTGAGATAAGCGGTTCTATTTCAACGGGAGGCGCAACAAAATTAACCCTACAAGGCAGTTCTTTAACAGGGAGGCGATTCAATACTGCAAGTGAAATGATGATTAACGGTTTCTTTTTGAACAATTATTTGGCTATCGGAGGTCGGCCTGAGCCGATAAAAAGAGTTGCTATTGATGGATTAGGGAATTGGTTTGTTCGAGGTTTTCATGAAGGAGTCATAAGGCCACGTGTTGCGACTGAATTAGCAACAGTTCCACCTTTGATGGCTCACGATCCCGAATTGTTGAATGTGGCTGCTACGCCCCAACCCCAACACGCAACAGTTCCAGCCACCTCTTATTCAACTGCTGATGAATCCGATTGGGCGGATTTTGCTTTGACAAAATCACAAAACACAGCAAATGGAGGAACCCCTGATGCGTTCCTTTGCACATGGTTGGCTGAATACAGCCACCCTGTATTCTTTGGAACAATGCGTGAACATTTCATGGCTTTTAGATACCGTGAAGCAGGGATGCCACGTTCATTAAATTACCCTGCAACAAGAGGTCTTTTACTACGCAACTTTTCACCAAATGGTTATCATGTTGGCGCAAATGCAGGTTCACCTCAAATTGCATCTCCCTTTGAAAGAATTTATGTGAATCAATGGATGCAAAATTATGCTTACAATGGGTTGAATGCAGGGGGGCATGGAAATGTTGAGGGGTTGAGAGGCGTAGGTGCTGTTTTGATGGGTCATACAACTCGAAGAGAAGCACATGGGACAATTCAACTTTACAACCAAAACGGAACAAAACGATATTCACGTGGAGAAGGTATTGGCGATGCTTTGAATCCCAACTCAACTTTAGCGGTGGTCAAGGGCATTGATTTAGACTCCGATAATGAGGATTTGAACCGTCAATTCTTTGTTTTGAATCCTTGTGTTGGAATTGACATGAGCAGACGATTGCCCGTAAGAGCATGGGGCATAAGAACCGCTTCAAACGGACAAAATATGCTTGCTGGCGATCCAACCGAAACACAAAACACGTATGCGATGGCTGAAAGTGGTCGTTTTGACGGAGGAAAACACGACTCAATGGAAGATCTACCTGGGAATGGACTTACTGCTAAAGACGATGCTTTCTCCTTTGATACGAACTTTAGACTCAGTTATGGCCTTGAAAGAACCGTTCCAGTTGGTTTTGTAGCAAATGATTTCACGGCGGAGGCGCACCCGTTTGAAAAGAACTTGAATGCAACCAATCAAAAAATTGACAACATCGGGATTGGTGCAACATTAGGGATTACTCAAAACGGGATGCTTTCGCCAGATTCAATGGCCGCAGGTGCTTGGGATTATGAATTAGATGATAACCGACCTACAACTCTTCCAATTAGCAATCCTGTTCTATGGTTAAAGGCCGATTCTTTAGATTTGAAAGACGGCGCATCAGTAAGTTCATGGATTGATTCTTCACCGAACAAATGGGAGTTCACACAAGGAACGGCTTCGGCTCAACCAACATTCATCAAACGCAATTCATCTGTGAACAATATGCCTGTTATTGATTGCGACGGCAACGATTTCTTGTCTTTACCTTTCCAAGAAAAATTGAACTCCATTGAAACGACTGTGTTTGTTGTTGGTTTTGTTGATTCCGATGATGGAAACGTTCACGGACTTGTTGAATCACGTTCAGGAACGCCTGTTGCTCGAAGTGGGTTTAATCTGTATGCAAGAATGGATTCTGGAAACGAATATCAATTATGGGGCGGGGCGAATAGTGGATGGATTCAAGCGGTCACGCCAAATGATACTGCGGTTGGAGGCGAAGCGGCGTTATTGACAGGTAAAATTTTTGGAGGTGATGGAGGCGGTTCAACTGCAACCCTTGAACTTTACCAAAACGGCTACATGGAACCATCAGCAGGGACAGTCACAGGTGGATTTTATCGTGCAACGGGTGGGACTTATCAAGTTGGTAGTGTCCCTTCATCCTATCATTTGAATGGGAAAATTGCTGAGGTAATTCAGTATGATCGTAAATTGACAACGGCTGAACAGTATGAAGTGGAGGCTTATTTGGCTCGAAAATATGACATTGCGATAAACCCAATATCCGTGTCTTATTTGCATACAGGACACATGAGGCCAACAGATACAAAACCAATCAACAAAGGAAGCGACCCATTTATGGATCTTGTGCAAAGAAGTGGAAGCCCAACATATCCTCAACAGGATTCAGCAGGGGGGATTTTGACAACCGATGCAACAACTCGGTTTGGTGCGCCATCAAATTTTTACAAATTAAAAGGCAATGCGCTGCACACGAACTTTCATGCCTATCATGAAACAGATAGTAAAACATCATACCCTCCAAATGGGTTTTCCCATACACAATACTCAGGCGGGGCTAACATTGTTGAAACAAGGCCAGATGTTCTAAATGAAATCTCCGACACAAGGCAAGTTCAAGCAAGAACAGAACCACGCTTAGGATTGATTATGGAAGTTGAAAGTGAGAGGAACAAAAATGAAGATGTTTCTTATGCGGTCACAGGAACACGTGCTTTGTCATTACACACCGATCTCATGCTTGGGCGACAATTCCCTGTTTTGCCATCACATACGATTAAAACATTCTTAGCGAATAATGGTTTTTCGGTGGATGGGACAGGTTCAACCTCAGCCGCCCCAGACTTTAGAATCAAACCTACATGGAGTCCTGATTCAAATAACGCTAAAGGCGCAATTAGCGGCCTTCTCTCAACAGATACGGTAAGAACAGATTACAAGACTCATGCTTTAGATTCATGGACTGTTCGAGGCGTTAGTGGACTCCCTGCATGGGGAGGGGTGTATATTCTCCGAAAAACATATCTCAATCGAACAGAAGAAAACGATGATTCATTAAGCACCGAACTGGACTCAAATTCAAATTATCCTACAAGTTCGCACCCTCAAAGAAAGTATGTTGATTACATCGTAAGACCAGTAAGGCCATTAAAATTGTTTGGTTTTGCCTCCGATCTTCTTCAAGACGGATGGGTTTTGGGTCCACGATGCTCTATCTCAACATCGGCTTTTGCCTCAATGCCATTTGACCGTGATAAGAGGTATGGTATGTTTGAGATGAATTATGCAAGGGGTGAAAACAAAGTTGAACCGATCACTTCGGCAGGGTCGGCATTCTCAATCGAATATCCAAATGCAAATGAATATGACATTACTTGGCATTTGATTCCAACAGCAAATATGCTTCAATTTTCCAAATCCGATGCACACCGAATTGTTGATGGGCAAATCCTCCCATCCGTTGAGCCACGCTATTCACAATCATTCTCAACAGGAGGTAATGAACCGATTTATCAATCCGAAACCAAATATGATTTGGTGTCTGGCGTTATGGGTGATCATGCACGACATACTTTCACTGGAAAGGTTTCTCAATCAAAAGAGGCAATGAGGTATTATCCACGTATCACAGTTAAGGCCAGCAAAGGGGGTGGCGTTTTCTTAGTTGATGATGCTTCAATTTTGCCTCCAACTGGAAAGTTATTTGCTCTCTCACACACAGGTTCAATCACTTACACTTCAATAACCAAAAACGACATAACCACCACTGGAACAATTGTTGATTTAGGCGGCTTAACAATATCGGATTTCACAGGATTGGAGTTGTATTATACCGATGTTTCTTCATCCACAGGAGTTATTGACGATGCCAGAAGCCCATTGGTTGTTCAAGCGATCTCGCCAACATTCATTGATAACGCCGTTGTTGCTATGAAAATTCAATCTCAAGCGTGGTATCATTTTGATAATGAAAAGAATGAAGTCGTAAAGACTCCATTAAATTATCGAGGTTTGATTGCTTACGAGCCATCGGATTTCATCATGGCATCGCAACAACCATTCATCATAAGTAATGGTGAAAAGGGGGCAATAAAGAACAAAAACGGGCTTCAAAGTGTAAAGGTTGATGGCCGTTCTCTTTCAAGCACTTTTTCACCACCGTATGTGATTGATTCACACAACATGAAATGGCGTGTTGCTGAAATCATCACCGAAGAAGGCGAAACGTTCATGGTTTTCAATGATTTATCAGGTAAAACGCTTTCCGACTCAGGAATGGTTGTCGGTGATGTAATCGCAGCACAAAATGGATATATCGGCATTAGGACAACCGATGCGGCTTTGCATCTATTGAATGATGCAGGGGGCAATCAATCAGGAATCTCAGTCACGCCTTCAAATGCCTTCCATCAAAATTCAAGAGATATGGAAGAATACTTGGGCGCACACCCAATGTTGAAACAGATTAACGACCATAGCCTTGAATATGTTTCACGTGAAGTAAAAGGTTTGAACACAATGGAGGTTCTAAGGAACATTTCACAGATTGATGGCCGACAAATAATCAATGAAAGAAACGGGGCTTTGATTTATTCAAAGAAAGTTTTCAATGAAAAGGGCATTCGGATCGGCGTTGAGAATGGAGTTGAGAAGGTTTCCGTTAGTAAATTATTTGATTCTCCAAATGAAATTGTCATCGTTGGAGATGTTATCGCAGGGAATGAAATTGTATTCATTCGAGTCCGAGATAGCGAGAAAATACGTGAAGCATCGGCAGGTAGTGAGGAAGAAGTAGTCAAAACCCTCCGACAACAAATACCTGGAATTAAGAGCGTATCAGCCGCACGTAAATTGGCTAAAACCCTGTTGGCGAGGGCTGAAAATGGTGCGCCAATGATTACATTATACGGTTTAATCAATGCAACTTCAATTTCAGCAGGTGATGTGGTCGCCATCAATTTACCGACTCAAGGCGTTATTGGAAAGTTCGTTGTTTTTGAAGCAAAACATAGTTTCCATTCTCTCAAGACCGATCTTACAATCGCTCAATACGAAAAAGGAATTGAAGGTATTTTGACCGATTTAAAAACAAGCACAATTGATGTTAGCGGATTGAATTTTTCATCGGGCGATAAAAACACCAAAGAAAACATCACTATGTCTTCATCCGTCAATATCATTTCAGTTCATAGAGTCCGTGTTCGCAACATCAATGAAACAGGTTTCATCATCGGTGCAAAACACAAAAACGGGCTTGGAAAGATAGGTGTTAGGGATGATTCTAAGAGGGGATTCCCTATCGGCATGAGTAAGAGTCGCAACTACGTGGTGAAATGATATGGGCGCATTTGAAAAAGCATGGGGGTTGCTAAAAAGAAAAAGTCGGCACAAGTTGATGCTTCCTATGGATTGCCCTGAATGCAAAGGTCCAATGGAATATCAAGATGGATTTATTGGCTCAAGTGGCCGTTTTGTCGAACCTGCGTATATGTGCATGGACCCCCAAACACCTTATTGCGAATCAAGAAGGCATGATGTGAAAAGTTCAATGAGGGAGGTGAAATAATGCCTGTTCTTGACCCCCTAAAAGCCGCTTTGACCGACCACCTCCAAACGCTCATCAAGAAGTGTTCGCTTGGTTCTGGGACTTCCGATGCCTCAAGCCGTGATGGAGGCGCAGGGAACACCAAAATGAGCCAAGACACATTGATTCAACGCATTGATGATCGGACTATATCTGTAAGTGCATTGTTTGATACCCAGTTGAGCAGCGAACAGGCCATCACTGAGATTGTCCTTCATGGGACAAACCCTCTTGATTCGCCTTCTTTTAGGGCAACATTCATGCCTATCACAAAGAACGGAACAAATGAAGTCCGTGTTGATATTCTAATGGAAGTGAGATAATGTCCGAAGAAAAGAACGATGAAAAGAATGAAGAAAAAGTTGCACCACTGGTTGCAGGTGCAGCAAGAGTTGGGGCGGCAGCAGCAAAGAATCCTAAAGTTCAACAAGCAGCAGGTAATTTGATTGGCGGTGCTGTATCTGGAATGATGCAAAAGAAGTCCTTTGATACTGCTTGGTCTTTGATGCTAAAAGACATGGCTACGGCAACCCGTAGTGCTGAATTATGGGCGCAAAACACTGAAAGCATTTACTTTACAACCATAAACGCCATTCAATCCGCAGTTAATATGGGTGAAAGTCGAGATGAGGTCAAAACGTTGCTCGCAACAAAGGTCTTACCTGCCGCAATGATGGATATTGAAGGTTTTCATGAAGAATTAAGTGGATATGGTGAAGTTGATGCAATGAGCGATGTTGATTGGGAAGAAGTTGCCGAAGGATTCATGGATTATTACGATGATGCAACGGAAAATATGGCTTAGGTGAAGAGATGTTCAAAGCCTCCGCCGATCCGTTTGAAGCCGCATGGGATTCAATCAGTAAAGGCCGCTTTCGAGGCTACACGCAATCAAACATCAGCGACAGACCATACAGACAGGCTGAACACCGCATCTGGGACATTTCACGCAAGGTCAAGCGAGAGCGAACCAAACGCCGATACAAGCGCAACAAGAGCAGGGGAACAGTCCGACCCGCCATGCGCCGTCAATTAGGCGCAGGGGGCAAAAGAGCCTCCACAAAGAGGTGAGGCTTGATATGGTGTTTGATGTAGCATGGGATCTGATGAAGGCCGATATTTACCATGAAGGCAAATCCTATGAAAGCATGGATGATTTGATGCCCCTTCTCAATGAACAAATTCACGGATGGGGAGGGGAAAATAAGAAATTATCACCATTCCCTTTTCCATATCAAAGTGGTAAATTACAAGACAAATCGTGGTCTAAAATGAAGGGTGGTGCTTCATTCAAAGATTTACAACCAGGTTTCAAATCAAGCGAACAAATGCTTCCCACAGTTGTAAATTGGGTTGGTGGAAAAACAGGTATTCAACCTTACATGAGAGGTCTTGCTGATTTTTTCCCTGATGCTCGACCTGCTGAACTTTATGGTGGAAGCGGTTCAACAATTCTCGGATTAAATAGGGGAACAGGATTTTTTGCAGACATTAACCCTGATAACACTAATTTATTCCAACAACTGAAAACAGGCATGGGTAATGTTGAATTGCCTAAAAATAAAGAAAGAATGTTTGAAATGATTGATCGGTTTAATGATTTGAGATTCCAAAGAGATGTCATGGGGCGGGATCTGACTGACGATGAAAACATGGAATTGGCTCATAATTTAGTTGGGGCAAATCAACAATCATTCTTTGGTTTGAAATATCCAACAAGCCCTAAGCAAAAGGCAAAATTCCCTGAATGGTATGGTGGCTCTCGATATACTGAAGGTCCAGCATACAAATCTGGTTGGAGAAACCCCCCAATGAAGGATGGAAAACAGATACGGTGGATGCCAAGTGATGTTGGCTCAATTGATCTAAGCGGTTATGCAAACCGTTTGAAAGACGTTGAAATACATTCAGGAGATTTAAGAGATACGGCAAAGTTGATGCAAGGCGATGAGTTCCTATACCTAGATCCTCAATATGTTGGTCGGAAAATACAGTATGGGGGTTCCGATGAACAATTACAAGGGGGATTATACGATCAACTTCAAAGAGATACAATCAAAATAGGGGCTGAACATGATGGACCAGTTGTTTATTCAAATTACATGGTCAATCCACAAACAGGTTTGCCAAATCAAGAAATGATTGATGATTTATTGGATGCCAATTTTGATACCCACACATGGATGAGAAAACCAAAAAGGAATGCAACACCCGTAGTTGAGGTTCTCGGATTGAGGAACTTTCCTGAACACGTGCAAAGAGGGATGAAAAAGAAGAGTCTTTTTGATTACTGATTAACTCAAAGGATTATCAATTCCACGATCACCCAAAGTCCATCGAAGTGTTTTGACTACCCCTTCTAATGCCTTCTTGTTTCGGGCGCATTCTCTCATGGTTTCTTTATCCATTGATTCTTTGGCTTCATGAAATCTCATAACCCATTCATTTTGCTTTTTTTCAGCACGAACCAGCATATCCTCTATTTGTTCCCAAGAACGTTCATAAGAAAAAATCTCATTTTGAAGTTGAAGCATTAGAGCAAGCGCATATTTGCTTGTATATCAAGTGTGCTGTGCATGAATATAGGTGATTACTGCGCTTGCTGCGGTGGGAAAACCTGCTGGTGCAGGGTCCATAAGCGTCAAATCACCTGGATTCAATACGAATCCCAAAAGGGGAAGCGATCTGCCTAAATACACATTTGCCGCATCATATACATCAACAGTCACTAAAGGAGTTGTGCCATCTTCCTCACTTAACAATGGTTTGTAAAGCAAACCAGAAGGGGCTGCTGTTCCAATAGGCAAAACCGTTGGTCCAACATAAGGAATAGAGGGGGTGATTGATGTTTTATGAACTGGCGTGATTTGATAAGTCCCTCCGCCATCAGGTGTTTGTCCTAAACCAAGATCTGATTGAAAGAACAAATGTGTTTGTCCTACGCCTTGAGGTGTTGCGCCGAACCCACTTGGGTTTCGAGCAAACAAGACTCCGAGATCGGTAATCGGTAAATCGGCGGCGTTAAACCCACCTATGAAATCATTCCGAAGGTTGTTTTCCGAACCATCGCTATGTTCAATTGCCGACAAAGCAACTGGACCAGGCCTAATGAATACCCTCTTGTCCTCTATGGCGAGAACTACGGGTGCAGAAGCCCCCTTTCCAACCCTTACGGCTGCTAATACCGTATTCTGCAAGACAAGGTGGTTTGAAGAGGATTGGGGGTATAGTCCAGTAGCGGTATCAACATAAGAGCCGTATGTAAATCCAATGTTATTTGGCTTTCGAGGATCAACATAGACAAGTAGTATTGCTTCATCTCCTGGATTTGTCCCGTTTGGGATTGCCGACCCATGATAGCCAGAATGATAATTCGTCGCTGCCGATATATCCAATACAGATGCCGAACCGACATTGTAAAACATTCCATCAAGTTGAACTACGCCAGCATCAACATAAATCTCCGAAGTGGTTCCCAATGTTCCATTGGGTCGAACACAACAATTGCCGCTAACAGGGTTGTTTCTGTTGGCTTCATCATATCGGTTGAGGGTGATCGGAATCACGCCGTTGCCAAGTCCACGTTCAACATTGTTTGTCAATGATGGACTGGTGAGGACATCGGAATCACGGAGGCCATCGTTTTGATAGGTTGATGCGCCCGTAGCCGTTTTCTCATGACCCTCAGCGAGATTTGTATTTGACATTCAATCACTCACTTGTTAGGGGTTGAAAATACTTTGCGTTTTCCATGTAGCCGCAATCAGGGCAAACAAAATTGAGGTGTCCTTCTTCTTCACGAATCATTCCCCCATGTAAGCCTTTGCATTCGGGGCAATCAATCGGTCCACCTTCAAAACGAGCAACAGGTTTCTCCATTTCCGAATCAATGGTTTCCCACCAATCGGACTTCATCAAAGTCCATGCTTTTTCAAAGGGTTTGTCGGCTGATTTGCGGTGATCTTCATTATCTATATGCGGTGCAGATTTAGGGCAAGTGCAAAACATCTGGCATTCTTCCCCGCAAGGACAACATTTACATTCATCATCATGCGAGCAATCATGCGATAAGTGGCCGTCTTGATTGCATATTTGACAATGTTCTTTAGTCATTTTCATTCACCACTATTGGTTTTGGCTTGCGCCAGATGAATTTACACATAGGGCATTCCCATAAAAAGATTCTATCACGACTCCCCGCATAAAACCCGTTTATGCGAATCGCCAACACATCGGTATCGCAACCTGAACAGGTTTGCATTACTTGATCACGATACTCTTTCATTCCTCTTCCGCCACCAGACTCAATTTTTCCCAATCGCCGTTTTCATCCTTAACAATAATTGATTTATGCTTTTGCATTCGATAGACCAGTTGCGAAATCCACTTCACATCAGTTCTCAATTTACGAATAATGTTTCGTCTTGAACCATTAAACCAATCAGTTATAATTTTCAATCGGTGCAACTGGAATACTTCGGAAAGTCGGGACATATCATCGCAAGCATTCCAGAAAGCCAAATTAAATAGATTGTAGCGTTTTCCTGTCAAATCTCTTAATGTCTTTGAAATGTCTATTGGGTTCGGGTTCCCCCATGCCTCAAATCCCTCATCAGGGCGGCAATTCAAATCAAGTAGTTTAATGATGAAATCAAGGTCATAGCCACATAAAGTCATGCCCTTGATAAAATCGGGCAAAGCAAGAAGGTGATGCCCTTTGATTCGCTGCTCTTGAACCACATATTGCTGATCTTCACCCAACGAGAACGCATGAAAATAATTGTCTTTGTAAATCATAACCATGTCAAGTGAGAATTTACTGGGATCGGAATATCCTGTTTCTAAGGATGAAGCATCCGTTGATGAAAATACCGCTATTGGTAAAATGTCATTTTCTTTCAGGAACATTTTCACTTTTCGCTTCATGCTATCACCAGTTGAATGTAATGAATGCGTTGCGGCCATCCATGAGCCTGTCGGCATCGGGGGAATCTGTGAGTTTCTTCAACCTTCTTTCAGCCGTTTTCTTGCTAACTCCTTGATTGACCGCATAAACACTTTCCAATTCCTTCTTTGGAACACATTCTCGCTTTGAACGTGAATGCGCCATTTTCTTGCATTTGTTGTATGCGACTTTCCATTCGTGCAACGACGCATCTCGCTTTTTCTTTGCTTTGAAATCCTGTTTCTGTTCAAGCCATATCACCAGGTTGTGCAAGTTGTCATAGATAATCTCAGTCGCCATCATAATGTGATCGGCGGTAATCACCGTTGAACCCATGATTGTTGCGATGATGTTTCCAAAAGTGATGGTATAATTTTCAATGTTAGGAATAAACGATGTTGCCGTTTCCTTAACGTTTGGGTCGTGTATTTGATTAACAAGTTCGTAGTAATCTGTGGTCGCATTCAACAATGCTGCGTGGTATGATTCATCAACAGTAAATATGTCATAACAATAGTTATTGGCTATTTTGTCCCTTTCAAAATCCTCTAACGCATCCCATTCTTCGAGGCTCATACGTGCGGCTTTCAATAGGCGTGTTCGCACTTCGTCTTTCTTTTCAAGAATAAATGCGGCCAACGCATCATATCCCCATACCTTTTCTGGAACAGGAACATAAGTCCCTTGAAGTCGGTGTTCACTGGTGGTTTGCCGTAGTTCTTGTCCTACATCATTTTGATATAGGAATACACGCTGGAAGAATCCCTTTTCCAATACATGGTGCATAATGTCCTTTGGAGGAAAAGTGGTCGCCCATATAGAAACGCCAGATGTCACTTGAATATCAGCCCCTTTCAAAACCTTAGCCAAATTGTTTGTGGCCGATCCAATGGGAGCCATCGCTTCTTGTAAATACAGGATTTTCTCGGAAAAATATGACTTTTTATCATCAAGCAAAACACTTGCTTCATCAAATAGAAGTGTTTTGTAGCCATTTAGCAAACCTTTGGTGACTACATAGGTTGTCTTTCCAGTTGGCTTCCCTGCTTCATCATATTCGGGTTCAGCATCAACGTGTCCCAACAACCCCGCATCCGAACCAGATGTGAATTTAGCACTTTCAACATCGCAAGCATCAAGCAATTGCTTGGTGAACTCATAGGCTGCTGATTTACCCGTTCTGGATTGTTGAATCCAATAGACGTGAACCCTTGTATCGAGGTGAGTCCCATGAATTGGAACACGCACATAAGGTGAAATTACTTGACCTACGACATAAAACAAAGAAAGCAAACCTGCGAACTCGTTGAAGAAAGAAACCGTATTGAATCGTTCAATGTATTCTTTGATGTATTTACTTCCTTCATGTGGTGTTTTGACAAGCGAGTAGTCAAACCATTTGCGATCTCCTGAGTCCGATGTGGGTTTCAATATCATGTTATTCCTCCTGTTGTTCTTTGGGCATCTCTATCCACCGCAAGTAGGGTATATGAAGCCTCACTAAATCAAGCCCTTGACATCTTCACTTTCTCTTGTGCAATCGGTTCTTCGCTGTTGAAAGCATCAACGATTCTCTTTGCTCTAACCTTGCCGATTCCTTCAACCGCTTGCAGTTCTTTGGCCGTTAAGGATGATATTTCAACGATAGAGCCATATTGTTCAAGGAGTCGCTTTGCGATTGCTACGCTGCATCCCGCCCCTTGTAAAATGTCAATTCTCATATCCTCAGTAGCGGTCTTTCTAAGCAATTTATATGTTGATGATGAGCCGAGCGTTCCATGCTTCTCAAAACGCTTACAGATGAAACGTGCTGCTGTTGATTTATCAGGGAAAATCAAAATTGAAACATCAAAGTCGGTATGATAACGAGCGAGCGAGCCAGTAAATGATGCAAATGCTGTAATGAATCGTATTTTTCGCCCCCTCTTTGCGGATTTAGTGACATACTGATCAAGCGTTCCATGAATCAAAAGAATTGGATTTGTATAATTGTCTTCAAGGTTTTGTAGTTGTCTTTCCAGATGCCCTGAATACATACTGCTCATGTAATCATCAATTGATTTTGCCTCTATCCCTACATCAGCAAATGAATAATCCGTGATTATTGTTTGGCGAACTTCATATTTGAGTTTATTTTTATCACAATACTTGATTACAAGACCTTCAAGGCCAGAACGTTCTCGATTGTCAATGAAAAGGATGCGTTCAGTTTTCGTCATTTTGAACCACCTGTTGCGCCAATGTAAGGCTGTTTAGCATATCAACGACCAAAGAAGCCCAGTTGGGGTCTTGCGTGATCGCAACCATGTTTTCTTTTTGACAGATTTCAAAGAAACCTGTTTTGTTGTTTCGACGGAATGACCAGTCCAACACTTCTGGCGGTGCTTCGCCCTTATGGTGGGCTTGTAGCATTTCTTCGGCTTTCTTTTTTCGTATCTCTTCTAATTCTTTTTCTTCTGTCATATAATCACCAGTCTTGAAATAATGTCTTTTGTCGTCTTTGTTCTAAAATGAGTTCTTGCTTTTCTTCCACCCAATGTGAGATTCGATAATTTGCGATTTTGATATATTCGTCATCCATTTCAATACCAACAAAGTTGAAACCTTCTTGTGTTGCAGCAATTCCTGTTGTTCCCGAACCCATAAACGGATCAAGGACTATTCCATTTTTAGGAGTCACAAGACGGCACAAATACTTCATTAAATTGACAGGCTTTACCGTTGGATGAGGGTTCTTCATCAGTTCCCTATTCTCAGGGTTTCTCCCGTTGTTGATGAGTCCTTCTTCGCTGTGGAAGCCGCCGTAATCAGTGCGCTCAACATTAGGGAGGTGTTCAAGACCTATGTTTCTCTCGGCTTTGCTTGCTTTAGCGCAGTAAAAGAATCGTGCGGCGGAACCAGAATCAGGATATACAGTTCCAGCATCCCCTCCCGCAAACATTCCTGTTGAAGTAGTATCTGTGCGACTTGTTGCGCCTTTCGTATCAGGGAACTGGCTCACGACTTCATCCGATCCATCGTGAATGAAATTAGCAGGGAAGCGACCCTTTGCACTTGGACCTGCTTCATCGCCCTTAGCCCTTTGAAAAATCTCTCCTGTGTTGCTATCAAAGTCTTTTCGAGTTATCATAGGGTCGTTATGTTCAATGCGGCAAACGTCAATGTTTAAGCCGCCAGTCCCATGCTCAAGCACATTCTCAACGATAGTTCCGATGAGAGGCTTACGGGCGACCACGATAGGCTCATGGGCAGGTTTGAGGGCTGAACCCCAACCATCCCATTGTTTTGCTTCTTTGGTTGCTGGTGCTTTGTATTCATAATCTCCTTGAGTATTATTTTTGTTCCAACCTTCCTCGTCATTGAAAGGTTTGACATTCCGATGCCGTGTGCCTATAACTTCTGTCCTTTCCACACCTGCGGCCTTGTCTATCGCCTTGCTGATGTTATGCGACTTAGGGAAGCCCGAACCATAGACCCACATGATTTGGTCACGGATTTCAAAACCTGCATCCTCAATGTTCACCGCCATGCGATGATAGGTGCGAGAGCCAGCAAATGAAAGAAGGAATCCTCCTGGTTTGAGAACTCTAAATGTTTCCCTCCAAATTTTAACAGAAGGCACATCGTAGTCCCATTTCTTTGACATGAATGAAAGCCCGTATGGTGGATCGGTGACGATGGCGTGAACGGAATTGTCATCCATCTCGGCCATTTTCTTGAGGCAATCACCATGAAGCAACTTGTATTTCATGGGGTTGCCCCCTTCTCATCATAATACGGACACTTGCCGACACACAATCCTTCATGATATATCGTAGGACAAGTTGGAGTCAAGTAATACCGATCAACACCATGTTGAAGGTATTTTGATGTTTCTTTAGGGCTGTAATCCGACCATTCTAAAGAACGTATGAATGCGTGAGTAAGTGTTAGGACTTCACTATTGGGAACTTTAGCCTCTCTTGCAGGTCTGGCGAAGTTCCTGAAATAATCCATTAGATACATCATGAGATAAGATCGTGGCTTATGCGGTGGATTGCCGCCCTTTTCGCAAGCGGCTTGAGCCAAGCAGGGAAGCATGGGTATGTTGTTGATTCTTTCAATGTCAATGTTCAAGTCCTCCATTTCAAATGTCCTTGTATCGGCATTATATCGCCCCTTGAACATATCCACAGAATCACGTTCAATAATTTCAAGTCCCATTCCTCGCCCATCATAAAGGTGCATTCCAGGTTTCGGTTCTTTGGCTTTCTCAACGATGAAATCCCAACCCTGCGCTAAATCCTCATGTTGAATCGGAATGCCCCAAATTTGGCGTTTGAAGTTGTATGTGTTTGGGATGCGTATATGTCTATCTGGTCGAAAGGACACCACAGGGTCAAGAGTTTTCATGTTGTATCGCTTAACCCATTCATTGATTTTCATTCGGCCTGAAAATAACAAGTCGGCCATTTTATCAGGGGGCAAAACATACTCCCTGTCAAGTTTAGTCCAAATGTGGAAACCGCCACCTGTGAACCAAATAGCATGGCGATAGCCCTTGAATTTGAAATGTTTGGAAAGGGATAAAACCTCATCACAACACTTGTTCTTTGCGACTTCTTCATCCAGCCCATGAACACGGACTCCTTGATCGGCATCAAAGTCCATGACAAAGTGAGGGATTATTGCAGTATTGTATTCGCATCGGTTTCCCTTTGGTTTCAAAGCCCTAAATCCATAAACAGTAGTGGTGAGGTTTCCTTTGCCGTTTGTCGTATTGATGTAGTGCTGCAATTGCTTTTCAGTGGTGATAACCTTTCGAGTCCTCATGTCAATTTCACGTGGGAAATGATTGAAGAGAGCCATGTTATTCACCACAAAGTCATTTGCTGAGTCGTTTTTGCCCGTTCCCGCTTTGAGAGGTCTGCTGAATCCAACATATCAATCCTCTCTCCAATCCATCGCATAACTGGAACGGCCATGCTATTGCCCAGTGCCTTGTAGCGGTGTCCGTCTGGGCATTCCTCAGCAGGTTTTCCTTTCCAAGCAACTTGCGTGTAGTTATCAGGGAATCCCTGCAATCGCTCGCATTCAATAGGGGTAAGCCTTCGAACTATGTGATGAAAGACCATGTGGTTATCATTGGCGGTCAAAGCATACATTGGATCGGTTTCTTTGCCTACTCCCAGAAAATTACTTGCGCCATCATCATTCCTTCCTTCGCCTCCGCCTTTGAAGCGAGTCGCTTTGTCGTGTATGGGGAGGCTCACGGCCATTCCGTTGCCCTCCGCACGTAGCGTTGGGAAGTGATTTGTTGATGGTTGGCAATCTAAGCCCTGCGTATGGGAAAATCCAATTGCGTTTTGTTTTTGCACAACCAACGCTTCATGCTCAACTCTTTCGTTTCCAGTCCGTGAATACGGTGGACCAGAACTCGTCATTGTTGGTCCGACTTTTTCACAATGAACTATTCCTCTTCGCTGAGGTAATCCCCTGCTCTCGTCTCCAACGCTTGCCTGAGAGAAGAGGGTAGCGTTTTTCCCCTCCGATCCGCCCTTCGCAGAATCCCCGATGAGGCACGACTTGTCAAATAAAATCGCTGCGGCACTTCGCCAATCTCCATCAGCACACCCGACAACAAAGACTCTTCGCCGTCGTTGGGGAACTCCGAAGTATTGAGCGTCAAGAACTCGATAGGCGAACCCATACCCGAGTTCCGCCACTTCTCCGAGAAAGGAGGCAAAATCTTCCCCTCCGTTTGATGACAATAAACCTGGCACGTTTTCATAGATGAACCACTTCGGTTGAATGTCCCTAACAATTCGGAGATAGTGAAGGGCGAGGTTGCCACGTGGATCATCCATTCCAAGTCGCTTTCCAGCATGGGAGAAAGACTGACAGGGGCTTCCTCCGACAATGAGTTCGCATTTTCCTTTGTATTGAGTCCAGTCATGTTTCAACACATCTCCCGCATTCGGCACTTCTGGATAATGATGTTTGAGAACGGCTGAGGGGAACTCGTCAAAATCTGCAAAGGCAACAGGTTTCCAGTCAAGGTCTTTCCATCCGACTGAACAGGCTTCAATTCCACTAAATAGGCTAACATATCGCACATCAATTCCCCTCCACTTTATCCCTCATTTCATGCGGCATCATGTGTCGCTCATACTTAGGGCAAAAACCCTTGACCCCGCACCAGGGCAGACAGAAATACCTCTCAGCACCAGTCGGTTTTGTAGCAAACATTTTGCCGTTAAAATCTCCTTTGTATCGAAGGTGTGCCGATACAAGGGCTTTGAGATCGGTGAGCATATCGGAAATGATACCTGCCTTGACAGGTTCAATAAATCTGTAAATCTGGGTTGGAGTTCCTTCTATGCCTTTTGTGTGATCCCATCCCCAATAGCGGATATTGACTCCGCCATGCGTGGGTTGCTGCGATTTACTGAGCATATACACATAGAAAGCCATTTCTTTTGCCATGCTCTCATACTTAGTTTTCTTATCCTTCCACAGCCCTGTTTTCAATTCATGAACGTGATAATCGCCGTTATCATCCATGAACAAGCGGTCAATGAAACCGTTCAAGTGAGCCTGAACCTTTGTCCCGTTAATGTCAAGTTCAACGATAGCATCAACGCCCAATTCGTTTCCAACAGGCAAAAAGGCATTGGGGTTTGAACCCATGAATCGCTTTGATTCGGCTTCCATCAATCGAGATAGATGTTCAGGCTCGCCCAATGTGTATTCGTTCCCAGTAGGGAGGGCATATTCATCATCCCATCCCTTCTTGATTTGTGCGGGAGGGATAAGAGATTCAAAATATCCTCTTACGCCTTCATAGCCATGTTGCTCTTTCACCTTTGTTGCGTGTTCAACATCAAGGCTACGATCCATAATGAACTCGTATGCGTCATGCACGTTTGTTCCTCGAATCATGTTATCGTTTTCAGGCTCTTTGACTCCAAGCACATATTTGATGAAATACTGTTGCTCGCAGGTTTGGAAAGCCCCAAGTGAGGATTTACTTACACGGAGGATTTTATCATCGGCCATGTTTGGATGCCATGCGTATGTTGAATACAAATCTCCGCTTACGGGGATCGGTCTGGGCTTAGGCGGTCTAACTTTCATTCCTCCCCCTCCTGAAATAATGTTGTTTGTTTTGCTGAGGGATAATTTGCTTTATCGCCCTTTACCTCAAGCGTCACGATTGTATCATTATGGTTCCCGCCATGACATACAAGCAATATGCGCTCTATTTTGAAATCAAGTGTTAAGCCGATTCCGCAGGTGTTCCATCCAAATGATATGACTTTGCCGCCAGGTTTAACGATTCTGGCTATTTCTTTTTTCCAATTCGACCAAACCGAACTTTTTGTATCATGGAGAGGGATTCCTATTTCATCATACACCTCCTTAATTTGACGTGGGGAATAGGGGGGATCAAAAAGAACTCCGTCAAGGGAATTATTCTCAAAAGTTTTCAAAAAGTCCAATGCTTCCAAATTAGATTGGGCTTTGGTGTTGGGATTAAGATCGTTTGTGTATTTCGCCAAATCTGTATTCCTTGCGAATGGATCAGCCCATTCCTCTCCTTTGATTTCTTCCTCCAAAAACAATGTTATTGGTTGGATTGAAAATGTAAGTGCATTTGGCATTGCCCATGATCTATCAATTTTCATCAAAAGACCCCCCTACAATATCACAGGTGATGTCCTCTTCTGGCTCAAGCAATACTTCGCAAGCGGTTGGTTCTTCATCAATGAACTTCTCATCAATACGTTCTATCGCATCATCGCTGTCAAAGTCCTCTAACTTCAATTGACCAACCGCCGTAAATGCAACGGCTTTACAGGAATTACAATCGAACTTTCCTTTCTTTGAAGGAGGTTTATACCCCTGTTTGAATCGTTCTTCAAGTTCTTCAAGCAAATACCCATCCTTACCTGGTTTCATTGAGCGCAGCCCATGATTACTCACTTTCACGCTTTCCTTATCCCAGTGTTTGGCGATCTTCCAGAACTCAGGATAGCCACGCCATAGATTCCACCATGACTCCAACGGTTGTTTGATGCAATGGAAGCACCCCAAACGGTCAAAGTTCACATAGAGTTCATTGACCATTTCGAGGCTATCCAAATACTTGATGCAATCATCCTCAGTCCAGCCCCATTCAACCAACGGGTATCTGTTCTTAGCGTTGCGTGGATCATCCTCTTTACCTACACGGTGGGCTTCATCAGCAGCAATTCCAATGTATGCAATATCCGCTTCCTTAGCCACTTTCTGCAAAGGCTGAACCTTTGCTTCTCTTGCCCAGTAGCAAGGATATGCTCTAAGAGGTGCGCCACGTTGTTTTCCTTTGTTGTTTCCACGCTTCATAACACCATAGAACCATTCATCCCATGTCTTAGGGGAACCGACCATCTCAAGTTTGAGGTTCTTTTCAGGATATTTGATGTTAATATATTTCATCACCATATCCATGTATTCAAGCAATTCAGGGAACTCAAATCCTGTATCAGCAAAGACAATTCGATTGACGGGCATATCGGGGTCGTTTAATTCCAGCATACGCAGCAACATAGCGGTGCTATCCTTGCCGCCTGAAAAACAAACCAAACCGATCTTCTCATCCATAGTATCAATCATCCGTATATGTCTTAACCAACACATCGTATTCAAGTTTGGCCTCATCAAGACGTTTCTTGATATGAGTTATCGCCTCATCTCTTGAAATCTCATCACTGTGTTGTAGCGACCAATCCAGGAACCAATCATACCCTTTTGATCCTTTTCCTGTATCAAAAGAGATTTTGTAATCGTCAATCAATTGACCTCGAACACGGAATATGTCTTCCATGTCGCCAGAAGTAATCGTGATTTGGCTGCCGACTTTGACTGAAACCATCACTGTTTCCCTCCAATCAATTTCAATTGTGCATAACGGGAATGGCCGCATTGATAGCAATAGACCGAAGCAACAAGTCCTTTGTCGGGGTCGGCCACTACATCAGGCAACGCTCGCCATTGATGCTTGCAGGTTTGATTCCCGCTAAGTGTCATTCCGAGTCCTCAGTAGTAGTAAGTTCATTGGTATCATCAGGATGCTCAAAAGAACCGTCTTTTAGCCCCTTGTAGCCAAACCATTGACCGTCTGTTCCGACTTCTTGTTGGAAGAGGATAACAGGCTCAGGGAGGCGCAGGGAGGTTCGGTTGAACTTCAATTGTGCGGTTGAAATCGTTTTACCTGTAAGTTCACCGATCTCATTCCTCTCGGCTTCCAATGAAACCTCAACAAGTTGTTCAAGATCACGCTCGGTGTCTTTCATCCATGCGGCAATATCCGCACCCATGATTTCGTTTCCGTTGGAATCGTATGATGGCTTTTGACCAGTGACCACATAGACGTGAACATTGAGTCGGCTGAGTTCTTGAAATGTGTTCATTGCCGCTTGGTATCGGTTCTTTCGGAACTCCCAATTGAAACGACCAACCTTAGTGGCGGTCTTTCGACCTGATACTTCCACCGCATCATCGCCCAGTTCAAGGTCTTCAATTTTCATTGCAGTTCCACAAATGTGCAGCCAATGGTCCATCCCATCAAAAACAAAAGTCTTGAGGTATGGGTTCGGCATTTTACCGTGAACCTTGAAGTATTCATCCTGTGATTCAGCGACTTCAAGAGCATACAACAAGTCATCCATTGTCTTGTTGAATGTTTCAGGGTAATTGAAAGGAACACGGCTTTTGGATTGTTTGTTGGTGATCCAGGGGTTTAGGACAACGATGTTTTCTTGCTTGTCCCTGTGGTGTGCAGATACGGTGGAATCTCCCCCCGCATCAAAATCCTCAATGAAAATCATTGCGCCATTGGCGACTTCTTCATCAGTCAATGAATCAACAAGCATTCCTGATTTACCAGCCTTTCGAGGTCCGACAACGCCACAAAGAACTTTGCGTTCCTGTCGCACGTGTGTTGATCGTGCGGCAGCAATACGCTTCCATGCAGGGTTGGCTGATTGAGGTAGCGACCATGCGCCACTTGTTTCAGCATCAAAGTCAATGACTCCTTCGCTTTCAAGCAAACCCTTTGCTGGTTCTTCATCAACCAAAGCCTCAAGCGGGAAATCTCCAAATCCAGAAACCATTCCTGATTGCCTCTCTTCAACGGAGGGCAGGGATTGGTTCACCACAGGGGCTTGAGCCACCTCAGCCGTTGAAGGGAGGTTTGTAGCCTCAGCCTTCTTCTCTTGCTGAGAAGGTTCTTTGGTTGTATCAACGGGCTTCCAATTGTCTAAAAATCCTGTTCCAGTCATTTAATCACCTCAAAAGTCCTTTGTGTGGGATATGTCGTTTGCATCGGCAGGGGCTTCTTTAGCCACGATGGATCGGAGAGGCATAGCATATACGCTCTTTGCATCCATGTTGAGATTGACGCTTCCATCAGTGCCTTGCCATGTTCGAGAGCGAACAACAATCCACAGACGGCTTCCACTTGCATAATCACGCCATGAGTCGGCCTTCTTGACCTGGAATGCGTGTTGCTTCTCAACAAGGTGTCGGGAAACATCAACCCAAAGGTTTGCGTTTGCATCCTCACGTCGCAGACTGTTTGAAGTCAAAGTGATTGAATGCTTGAATCCGCCTTCGGTGTAAAGGTTCTCTTTACCTGCGTGGTCTATGTAATCAACAGTTCCACTGATAGCAAATAGGGGTCCAAAGTCCTTCCCAGATGAAAGCATTTTGCGCTCGGCCATGTGGTAATCAAAAACGTCGGCCAAATCAACAGAAGGCATGAAATTGGCGAGGAATTGGTCTGGTGCAAACAGGCTCACGACCTTTGGGCGGATTGATTCTTCCACCCAGTCAAGGCCATAGTCTGCATCAATGTCAAGAGCAACCAATTGTTGTTGGTCTGGCTCATCCGATCCTTGAGGTTTCCATGCCGTTTCCATTTCAGCCTTGAACTTGATTGGTCGAAGCATTTGAAGTTCAACCTCAGCAGCACCAAAGGAACATTCAAGCGTCATTGGAGGCAAAGCACCTTCGCTCAGGAACTTCTCTTCCGTGTTGCCGATGAAAAGCCACTTGCGCTTGACCATGAACGCCCTCTTTGGAGAACGGTTGTCGGCCTTGAGCAAACAGATGTGGGATGCGCCGTTGTTGATGGCGATGACCCAAAGCGGGACTTTATCATCAGTAGCGGATTCCTTGTAAAGCAAAGAATCATCAGCACCTTTGACGCACCAGTTTGAGTCAGGTTCGTTGGACTTGACCACACGGCCAATTCCAATGCTTCTGTCGTTTTGCTTGATGCCGTATCGAAGTGCTTGACCCAAATTGATCTCAGCCGCTTCAATGGCTGTATCTCTTTGGCGTTGCATCATATCACGTGTCCCATCATAGGCCACAATCATACCAACCCAAGTTTCGCCTTTGCCACCTGTGCCTTTTCTTCTTACTGTATTCACTTCAAACGCAGATGAAAAGAAGTCCATGTCCTCGTCTTCAAGGTTGCTGATGTTTTCAGCAGCCTGAGTCCAAATCTCAGGGTAATTCTCCTTTACAAATTCTGCAAACGCAGCCTTTGTTTCTTCTTCGCTCAAATTTTTGGCTTCCATAACTCGCTTCAATGCTTCATTCATGTGTATTTCTCTCCCGCAGGGATTTAACCGAAGGGTGAAGGGGTCTTAAAGGCTCACTATATTCTCAATTTGAATAAGTGCTTCCTTCACCTCTTGATAATCAAGGGGTTGGGGCAACACCCCATTAAGGCTCTCCACCATTTTCAAGCCCTGTGATTTTGTGCTGAGATTGAAGAACTTTGAGAAGGCGAAGCATAATTTAGTGATGTCCTCAGTGCGAACAAAAGTTCTTTTCCAATTCAAACCGATCTTCTCTAATGTAGCATCCACTTCATCTGTTTGCTTAGAAAACCAAATGATGGGTCTAATCTCATAACCACATTTGAATTTTGTTGTTAATCGGCATCGTATATCGCCCCTCAACAACATGGCTGAAATCAATGTATTCCTCAAATCAGTTTGTTGTAAATCCAGGCTATCGGATAGAGAACCAAAACCAATATCAATATCAATAGGCTGATTGTTGAGATTATGAACATCACCATCGTTAATCTCAGCCATCCTTTAATCCCCTCTTCCTTCATCGCCCACGTCGTCATTGAAAGCCATGTCTTAGTCATTATCTCCATATTCTTCATCCCATCTCTTTGTTAAGGCTTCGATTTCATCAATGCTAACGCAATCGGAAAGACCCGCACTATTGGCGACACTTTCAATCATGCCTTGAATGTAAGCCCCATAATCCCCCCACCCAGATGAAATAACTTTGACATTTACAAAAACGGGACTCTTCATTGAAACCTGTTCGCCTTCAATTATTTTGTGAGGGTTTGTAAATCTCATCAAAGAAACAGTAGGATCAATATCAACAAGTCCAACATCATAATGCGAGTCGCCATCTCGGACAGCAATTCTCCACTTTGAAAGAACTGGTTTTGATAGCGGGTTTTCTTTCACATACAACCCTCCAACAACCATAAACACAGACTTATGCACTTGATGAATGTTCATCAAAGCCGACTCATATACTGAACTCTCATAGGTCAATATACCATTGGCGTTCCAAAGAACCACAGGCTGCTTTGCCCCCACGTGTTCAAGGTAGTAGGTGGCATCGTTAATCTCATTCATTGGTTTCAAAGACCAATTGGGGCAACCGATCTCAATCCTTCTTTTTTCAAAAGGCATGGTTTCAATACTGGGGGTCAATAAATCAACAAACATCATTTCAATATCCCTGCCGCTTGCATACTCAACCAGATAGATGCCCTCTTTGACTCCTGATGCTTCAACAATCGTTTTTAGCGTGGAGTCCTCATCATCAATGCGCTCACCAGCAACATTGAATAATCGCATATCATCCTTTAGAACGTGCAGGGTCATTCGTTCTCCTTCTGGAATCTCCAAGTAGGTTCGCCCAAAAGGAATATCTCGAATGTTGCAGATCGTAGGTGAGGGAATAATCATCGGCATTCCGATAGCAGGTTTGAGGACATCGTGAATGCTTTCCTGTCGTGAAAGCCTATCGCATACCTTCTCTAAACCAATTAAGAATGATGCTTTCCTCACGTGCCTCATAAGTTCTCCATTTGCATGAGCAAGAGCCTTTGTGATGTCATGGCGGTTGATTATGCCCTGTCTATTGCTCAATCGGTGAAAGAAGCATTTTAGGTCTTGAGAAGTGATACGTGAAAAGAGAGGGCGAATTGTGTTTGAACGCTGCACATTGTTTTCACATGATTCTAAAACCGACTTTGTGATTTCAAAAACACGATCAACAATAGCAACCGTTTTGTTTGCTTTTGACAATCCAGCCAACATTGAAATCAAATTGGGGTTTTCTTCAACTTCTTCTGGATAAAGATCAGTCAATAAAAAATAGATTTCTCGTAAATCCTCATCGGAGAGTCTATGCTTTGATGATGGGGCATGGCAAAGGTATGCAATTTTCCATTGACTCAAAGGACACATCAAAAGCATATTCTTGATGATTTTTGATTTATCATGGGGTATAGCCCTGCACACCCGTATTGATTCAGCAAGAATGCGGTAGTTCACGCCATCACCTATTCATGAAATCATCAAAGGATTGTTCATCAGGCAGTATGTCAAGAATTATTGCTTTAGCCCAATCTGTTTCAACCCAATTCACTTTATCCCTTCTCCGATCTTGATTAAATGGTTTAGTCCGTCTTTGAATAATTGACAATGCAGCGTCTTTCATATCAACAATTGACCGCCGATTCCCTGTCATGTGTGCAACCAGATACACACAATCAACAATCAATGACTTCGGAATCCTTGCTGCTTTCAACCGTGTTCTATCCCAAATCTCGCAAATGATCGGAGTTATTTCTTCTGGTAGTTCCAGTCGTGCTGAAAAGTGAGATATAATCTCATGGTGATGTTCAATCCATCGTTCAATCATCATCAATCACCACTGTTTCACTGGGTTCATCCTCCCACGCATCATCATCATGTATGACTTCAACCAACGCTTCGAGTAAGACCCTTGCTTCATCTCTTGACAGCATGAACCCTTGTTTTGTATATCCAGTGTAGCCTCTCATAGACGGTATCACACGATTTAATCTCAAGTTCAAGACTCTCGCATTGAAAGCCTCACTGGTCATTATGTGTAGTTCAAAACCAGGTGTGAATGATGTAGGAACAACCCCAAAAATTCTTGACTTGAAATCATTTTCACCCATCATTCTTCCTCTTCATCCTTTTCAAGATTCAAACGTTCTTGATTGATCCGATAGCCTCTATCATCAACGACAATATGAACAGATTTCAACAACGGTTCAACCGCTTGTTCATTGCCGCAGCAAGGACAAACCAATGAGTCGGATATTTTCACAAATTGTTGTGATGGACTTAAGCCTTCAACACGGAACACCGCCCCGCATCTATCAGCGCACATTGAAACAAGGCCGACTAATTCATCAGGTATGTTGATTTCACCATCATTGTCTGTCGCCATCAAAACGGCCTCTTTAATTTCCCATCCGATATTATCTGCAAGAGTCATAATCCAATGGTGCTGATCAAAAACAGAATTGCCGAACTCATTTGCTGTCGGCTTAGAAAAGTGAACTTCACGCAAAGTCAATTCCTTGACTCCTGTTCGGACATAAGCCCCAACATTAGGAAGAACCCATCGGCCATCTCCAACAGATAATGAGTTCCACAGATAATACGCCCATTCAATGTCTTGTTGATCGGGAGGCGGCATTTCACTTGACAAAGAACAACCACCTCCTACATTGTTTGCATTGAACAATTTGTTGATGCTCTCCTGTCAATGGATTGAATCTCTTGTTAGCCAATTTCATTTTATTCCCACAATCGGGGCATTTTTTTTCAAATGTTTGATCTTTTGACATTTATTCTTCCTCCTGGTATGAGCATTTCTTTTGTTTCAGCCAGTGATGACAGAATCTAAATCCAGCCCTTGCAGGTTTATTGCATTCTCTCTTTGAACAAGTTCGACCAAAAAGCCTCATCTATTCTTCCTCCGAAGTGTTGCGAACATTGGTTGAGTAAAACGACATTCCGTGTGAATCAGTGTGAACTTTTTTCCAACGCCAACCTCTCTTGTCATTGTTTTGTCGGAACGCCAATTCTTCAATCATGTATGTTTCAACCTCCTTAAGAAGCGTCTTTTTCTCAAACGATACATGGACTCCGATCAATACCTCTCTCCAACCTGCATTGTTTGGAGGGGATATGACGATGTTCGGCTGATTATTCATTAGAATGAAAAGGCTTCCATCCTCAACGGATTCATCTATGACTTCAAATTGCGCTTGAATCTCAATCCCTCCTTTTCTTTCAAATCCTTTACTCGAATTATGCGTGAATCAATTTCATTCAATGCGTCAAATTGTTCAACGCCAGAAAGTTCTTTGAAACGTGCGCTTCCTAAAAGCATCCCACGATCCGCAAAAAGTTCAGCCAGCAATTCATCATACGCTGAGATGAAGGTTTTGTGTTCAGCCAGAAGCCTTGCTGCTTCATCCAAGTCATGCGTTTTAAACGGCCACATTAAATTAAGCCAAAGGAGTTCGGCAATTAAAGCCTCACTTTTTTTTCATCATATCATCAGTAGTTATTGCATACCGATGATAAGAGATATGCCAACGCTGGTATGCAACCCAACGAGCAATCAAATTGAGGCGGTTCTTTGGATATTTGCCTCCACAATAAGGGCAATATCGAAATCCTTCAAGAACCCAATTTAGATCAACAGGATGGCCGCATTTCCAAAGAGAGGATATTTTGGCTGATGGTTTGCGAGGTCTTTCTTCTGGTATCTCAAGAACAGGTATTGGTGCTGGTGCTTGAGATTGTTCCATAACCTCACGCCCATTCCTCGCCCAAGTCCTCACCTAAGAAGGAACTATTTTCATCAAATTCAACAATTGCTATGGCCGATCTCTTTTCTGCATCTCTTTCTTCATCTGCCTTTGACCAATCGCAAGCCTCGCACTTATCCTCTTTCGGAACGCCTTTTTCATTATTCATCATGGGATGGCCGCACATTTTACAATCAGTGATAAGATCACATTGGCTGAAAAACGATGCAGGGGTCAAATCGTATGTCTCATCATCTGTCCTCAAGTGAAAGTGTTTTTTCCAGTCAATTGCAGCCCATAGAATCGGTGTCGCCTCCCATCCTTGCTTCTCAAACAAAGTAAAATAAATCGAACAATCAATATGTTTTGGAGTAATCATGTCAAAGTTTGCTGAAACATCGTCTTTTGAAATCCAACCTCTAAATCCATTCTTGTCAATGAATGCTATGGCTAATTCTTCATCAAGAGCATAATGCGGCAAATCCAGATACGGAATGAATGCTACAACATCGCCAACATTGGGTCTTGCTTCATAAGAACCCTGAAATTGTCGGCTCTCCCTGCACTTCATGAAAGACACCATGATCGGTGAAAGAGGTGCATGAGGGAACTCAATTAGTGATGCCATTTTAATTCCTCAAACCAGGTAGCATCTCAACCACTGTTTTCGCTGGACCTGTGAGAATCAATAAGTCTTCCCCTTCATCATCAAATGAAATCTCCCATCGAGATGTATTGGTGAACTCCTTCTCGCCCTGTTGGTTCTCAAACCACCTTCTGGCGGGTATCATCCTCATCCATGAAGGCGGTTGCCCATAGACTGAATGAACCATCACCCATACTTTGTTGGCGGCGGAACGTGATTTTGGCTTTCGCTCATAAGTAGTCATTTTCGGACCACTGTTTTGCTTTGGTCGGCTCATTCAACCGCCTCCAAAACACCTATTCGCATCCATTCATCCTGTATCACACCACGAAGGGTTTCAATGACACCATCACGGTTCACGACAGGCACACCATCTAAGGTTTCATCACATTCGGCCAATAAGCCGATGATGTTTGTTAATGCACTTACCATCTCGTCGCTCACTTCAAAACCCCATTGCGTTTGAAAAGTTAAATCCGTCAAGAGGGCTTGATTCAGTGCTTTGTAGTTCAACCTCTTCATCATACGCTGCTTGAAGTCCATAGTGGCCTTCTGGCTTGACTGGTTCGCCAACATACTCAGCCCAACACTTTTCGGTGCAGAATCCTCTTTCACCAATAGAAGTCATTGATTTGAATGAAACGGGGGCATCGCAATTGTTGTCGCAACCGCCCTTAGATACTGCTTTGACAACCCCTTCAAGAACACTGTCTGGAACACTGTCTGGAACAGGCGTGAAATCCCGTTCATAGGTGGTTCCTGATTCAATGGCCTCAATCATAGCATAGTCGGCTTCAATTTCAGCATCGGTTTGCTCAGGAGCATATTCTGGTTCATCATCAATCAATGCCTCAAGAGGTATTGGATTGTCTGTGATGGTTGGAACATTCTCAATGGGCTTTGCCTCATAGATTGCACGTTGAGCCGAGCGTTCATTTGTTTGTTCCGCCCATTCCTCATCCTCCATCATGCGGTGAGCATGACATTCTTCACAAATCCAATCGGGGGCATCATCAACGGCTTGTTCCTTTGATATTGAAGTTCCGCAATCAGGGCAAGCATGGAGGGATGGATCGGTGTCATCAGCCTCTTTGAGAACTGGCGCATCGTCATCAACCGTTGGTCCATCGAAAGGCAAATCCTCTTTCGGCTTGATAATGAATCGGATTGGTCGGCCACGTGCATAACGACCCGTTGGGGAACGCTCACAGGTGATGAGAAGGCGGTGGGTGTCATTGAGGGAGATGCCGAGTTCATCCCATGAAGCATCATCACAATCTGGAAAGTCCTCAGCAATATGGGTGTAATCGGCCTCAGCCTCAAATTGTTCCAATGCTCGCTTGATGGTTTGCACATGACAACCTGCGAGTTCGGCAACATCGTTGATAGTGATTTCAGCATTGAAGTAGTCAGCAGCCAATTGGTGCTTAATCCAGGCTGTGGGTTGCTTCTTGAAATTGTGTGGGTTCTCCACGATCTCATTTTCCTTAGCAATGCGTTCAGCATATTCTAAGTCCGATTCAATGTGGATTTTGATTTCATCCACAGGCGGCGTTGGGTCGGCAACAACGGCCACCACTTCTTCAACGTCATTGGGCTGCGGGGATGCGACCTCTATTGAAGCAGGTTCAGGCTCGGTAAAAGGCTGAGATGCCTCGCCAACCACCTGTTCCTCTTTAAGTGTGGAATTGTCAGCCAACATTTCATTGGCTCTTTGCGTGAGAAGTTCAGCAGGTGTTGAAGGGGCGTATTCAATTATCTCGACCTCTTCTTCAACCTGCTCAAGTTCCTGAACATCAATGGTAAAATGCAATTTCGCACTTCCAGCCGATTGACTAAGGAATGTGCGTTTGTAAGAGTTCATTATTTCACCAACGGCAATCGGATGGCGCAGGTCTGGAAGCAAAGACTGGTCAATTTTGACCTTTCCATCATCATTCACTTGCATGGCGTTGTTGATGGCTGCGTTCATGCCCTCAGCCCACTTGTAAGCAAGTGTGGTGTCGCCTTCGCACATATCAATCATGACATCAATGTGCATCCCAATCATCCATTCTTTCGGAATGATTGCAGGTGTGGCTTTGTCGCTCATACCGACTGGAATTGAAACCATCGCTTTGCCTTCTTCGGATGGTGCAAGTGTGAATAACTGGTTGCCGACACGGATTTGAATGTCGGAGTTCTGGACTTCGGCAATGGGCTTTTTACCACGATCCTTTCTTTCCTCTTTGTTAAGGTGTATTCCGTTGTTTGTTTGCCATTGTTTGGTGAATACATCACCCATCAATTTCAATACTGGACCAATATCGGCGGTCAGTGGTATGTTTTCTGCTACGTCTGCGATGTGTTTTCTGCTCATAATTCTCACTTATCCCCTGTTCGGGATGAGTAATCCACATGGAGTAGGGTATATGAACATTTATGATTCCGCAAGCAATTTCCATGAATTAGTGTGTTGATTTTCAAGTTCAGGGTATTGATTCAAAAGAGGCAAGTTCAAGCCCCAAAAAGAAACACGATAACGATCACCTTGCCATCCTAATATCTGGGGCGCATTTTCACAAGTATGGTCGAGCAATTTGAGAAAGACTTGCTCTTTACCCAACACATTATTGAGGGTTGGTCCAGTAATTCCGTGTCGCATTGAATAGATGCTATCCCTATCGTTGAGATACCCGAAAATATCGGCAGTTGAAAGGTTTCCTTCCGCTTTTAGCATTTTTATGATTCTAACTCTTGCACGATTTGTTCTCGCCATATTTGAGAGGATAGAACTATCCCAAATAAACCCTCACATTGGAGGCATTGGTGGTCCACCAGGAGATGGGTTCATCCTGATAACATCATCAATGCGAAGAATCATAATCGCTGCTTCTGTTGCTGAGGTAATCGCTTGCACGTGGAGTTCCTTTGGTTCAATAATGCCTCTCTTCAAAGCATCATGGCTTTCCATGCTGATGTCCTCAACATCAATGAAATAGCGATAGTTCCCATCAGCACTATTTTTGCATAGAGCAAGCAATTCATCAACAGGATCAAGTCCAGCGTTTTCAGCGATGGCCGAAGGGATTTGTAGCAATGCCTCAGCATAAGCATCAACCGCCATTTGAACACGCCCTTCTGGTCGGCAATGATTCTTCAAAGCGTTGTAAAGGTATGCTTGAGTCGCACCGCCTCCCAATAGAAGCCCTTTAGCATTCTTCATCAGCCATGCAACACCTATACAGTCTTCAAGCGCACGTTCAACCTCTTCGGCAACATGACTGGTTGCGCCACAGGCAACAATTGTCTTGATCGGTGAATTTGGTTTGGTGATAAGCACTAAATCAAAGTCGAACTTATCCGATACCATGAATCCACATTCGCCCAAATCGAACTCATCAATAGGATTGGTTAGGCTTGATACAATCGCCCCCCCTGAAATGCGGCTTGCCGAATCAAGATCGGACTTCTTCACAGAATGAATGGCTGCGATGTCATGTTTCTTGAGATAATGCAAAGCCAAATCATCAATTTTTCTTTGTGTTAATACAACATTTGCACCTGATTGATGAATTGTTTCGACCATATCTCGTATAGCATCCTCTTCTTGACGGAGGAACTCTTCAACCTGTGCAGGGTTGGTGATTTGAACTTGAGCCTCAATGTTTGTTTTCTTTGGCTCAATTGCACAATCCAGAAGGAGGATTTTCGCTTTTACTATTTGTTTTTCCATTGTTGAACTTGCTAAATCACGCTCAATAACAACACCTGGAACTGAATAAGTATCTGCCTCGTTTGTCCCGCTTGCTGAGATAAACCGTATATCCTCTATTGATTCTGTTTTTGCGATCACCGACTGGGCTAATCGAGCCAATTGTTCTTGAATCCCTTCGGCGGATTTTCCAGTCAAAGAACTGAATGCAGCATGATAAGACAGATGATTCGGAGGCAAACCTACGTCATCTCTTCCAAGTTCAACCTCAGCCTCAGCATAATTTTGCTTCGCCAAATCCTCAAGTTCAGTCAAACAAAAGTCCTTAGCGATTCGGAACCCCTTACAGATTGTTGTAGGGTGAATCCCTTTATCCAATAATCGTTCAGCCTCTTCAAGAAGTGCGCCAGAAAGAACAACCGCCGATGTAGTGCCGTCATAACAACGGCTCTCTTGAGTCTGTGCAACCTCAACAATCATTTTGGCGGCAGGGTGTTCAATGCCGATCTCCCGAAGGATTGACACGCCATCGTTGGTGATGAGAACATTGCCTGTGGGGTCAATGAGCATTTTATCCATGCCCAGTGGACCAAGCGTTGTTTTGATAGCAGCACCAACCGCTTTGGCGGCTGTAATGTTTGCTCTTTGGGCGGCTGAACCGTTTGTTTGTTCGGTTCCTTTTTGCATAATATACACTGGCTGTTGGCCGTTGTTTGCAGGTTGCATGGTCATGGCGTATTGGTGTCCTTCTTATCAAGGCTCACACACCATTCAGCATCAGGTTCACCCTCGTAGCCATCACGCCATTGAGGTTCAAGAAGCGACTTTCGGCAATATCCGCATACATCTATTCCATCCTGATATTTTGAGTTCAAAGCGGCGTATGTCTTATCCACATCAAATTCATTTTTAGAGGATATTTTGTTCCATTCTTCCATTGTCAATGGATCGGCGGGGCTTCCATCATCCATGACTCGGCCACCTCCAACGATTTGACCTCCCACACGTGATTTTGCCTTGAATGGTTTTTTCCCTGCGTGAATCCTATGAGGGGTGCAGCGACAACAGTTCCCATCCTTTCGAGAGGGCATCATCTCAAGCGAGGGCGAATCTGGACCCATTGAATGAAACCAGGTCATGCTCAAGCCTCCAATCTCCATTCGTCGCCATCGTCGTCTTTTCCCGTCTTTGATACTCTCATGACATACGCCTCAACAATTTTCTCCATAGCAAACGACCACCGCCAAGCCACAGGCTCAGGGGCAATAATGTAGCAATTGGGATTGGGAGGTATGGGTTGTTGAATCCATTCTTCTATCATATCCTCTCCCTCCATATCGCTTCGATAATGGGCGACAACATCAGCACCGCCAGTGAACTTCTTTTTCAATTTTACAAGACCTGCAAAACCAGGTTTAATGACTTTAATGACAGTTCCATTGAATGCCGTTCCAGAATCGTAATGATACATTGGAACGGTGTCGCCTTCATAATACACTTTGCCGTCAAACGTGTTGAAATATCCATGTTCAATCCCAAGCGTTTTCTGTATGTCTTTGTTTGCTTTCATTTACTCTTCCTCCTTGTCGGTGAATTGTTTTCCGCATAGAACACACATCAAATAACCTGTCGCCTTCAATTCATATCGGCGTTCATGTTTGCAGGTGGATTGTTGTTCACGGCGTTGCCGTTCTTGATCCTCAAGGTGTTCTTTCTCATCGTAGTATGCAGGGCATACGCCACGATGATTACCGCCGCATTTGCCACAATTTGAACCGCCGTATCTCCCCATATCATTCACCTTGTTCTTTGGTATTCCAAGCCTCAGCCCATCCAGCATAACAATGTTCGCACATTCCTTTCATCCAATCAGGCGGTAATCATCGTGGCTGTCCTGTTCTTCATCTCGCACATCAACAACAACAACAGCATTGCCTAAAACAAAGTCGTGTGGCTGGAACAATTGTGTTATTGGATTGAGATTTTCTTTGAGGTATTCTGCCTTTTCATCCTCTCCTGTGAGTCCCAGATAAGGCAATTTGGATTCCTCATTCATGATAATTGCATGAACCTTTCCAGACATTTTGATTTCAGTTCCAAAGAGATCGGTATCAACAAAACCAATGTTGATGTCGCCTTGAACATAGAATTGAGGCGCATATTCAATAAGTCCTCCAACCGCTTCTTGTAGCGTTGCGAGGTCTGGTTCTTCATCAGTCCAGTTCACACCCACAGGGAGGACTGAGGACTCGCCATCAGGCTGAATCAATATCCACTTGCGAGTCATTCATTCACCTCAAATGTGAAATTGCCGTTCTCATCAACGCCATGCGTCATGGTCGGCTTGTCAATTTTGAACATGGCTCGAAGCGTTTCAATCACTTCTTTTGCTCGCATTCCATCATCGCCAACAACGATGCTTACGGCTTCTTTGATTGCCTGTTCATCAAAAACATAGGTATTTGCGTGTTTGAAAGCCCTCATTGAGCCACCTCCACATTCTGTGTGTTGCGACAGGCGGGATAACTGGAACAACCCAGAAACAACCCGTTCTTGCCCTTCTTAGGCAACAGAATGCCGTTCCCGCACGTGCAGGTGGTCGGCTTTGGAATGTCTTTGTAAATCGAGTCCACACGGCTCAAGAGATTCTTGCGCCAGTTCTGGGTGCGATGAACACGTTTGGTTGAATGGAAGCCCTGTCCTTGCTCATTGACGCATAGGACACGGATAGCATCGCCACCCGCTTTGCGCCCCGAACCATGAGCGATGGTGGAATAGACCCTAATTCGGAATCCATCGCCATACGGTGCTTCATAGACCGTTTCAACGCAAGGATGGCCTGGTTCTGCCTCAGCAAAGCCCAGTTCAAGCATGAATGCCTCCATCTGTTCAGCCGAGATGTCTTGATATTCAGCAGCCATCAAGCATCACCTCTTGTTGCCCCGCCCAATGCGGTGTGGAGTTCCATGAGTTCTTGAAGATCGCAAGCCTCAATGGAGGCATCCAAAAGTGCATAGAGATTGACAATGACCTTCGCCTCAGTCATGTCCTCAACAGGCGTGGTGAAATCTGGTGTGCGGCTCATTCGCTCGCCTCCTTCACATCATCCCTTGCTTGTTGGCTGATGCGTTTTTGAACGTCAAGGAGAGCCTTCATCAAGCCTTCCTGAATCAATTCAAGGCAGGTCATGTCATAGGAGTATGTTCCATCATCCATCGTAGGGTTGAACTCGAAACGGTCAAAACCGATCATGTAGTAGGTTGTGTGTTCACTGAACTGCTCCGACTCAACCCGCCAGTCGGTTTCATCATCAGGTTCATCATCAGGCAAAACCGAGTTCCAATCATCATCTGTTATCCACCGCACCCGACCACTACGGAGCAAATCAACAGTTTCGGCGGCTGGCTCAAATACTGATATTCGCTCAAGAGATTGGTATTGATTATCAGGATGGTCGGGGTCATCAACAGTGATAATCTCCCAACAATGAGGCGGCAAACCAACGCCAGAATCCAAGCCAAGCGGTGCTGTGTGCTTGAGGTCAATGATGGCTCGAATTGAGCGTTGAGGGCGTTCCTCATTGGTTCTCATGTCCCATGCTTTGATAGGAAGAACTGCGCCAGCCAATGCCTTGAATGAATCATCCCATAGGTTGCGAAGTTTCTGTTCATCGTCAATAATGCGAATCCATGTTTCCTCCAACGGGGTATTCCAACCTGATTTATAATGCAAGCGTGTTTCCATTGTGATCGGGTTGAACACCTCTCCCTCGTATTCCAGAATAGCGGCAAAGAATAATTGGTCGTATTCATTTACAAATTCATTCAAGGCCGCTTTAGTGGAGGATGCTCTAACCTTTGGGATTGTGTGGAACTCACGGCTGAAAGTGGTGTCGCCAGTGGTCTTAGACCATGAAGCATTCAACACCCATGTTTTGGTCGGTTCCCGACAGTTCCATGTTTCCACGCCACAGTCCGTCATGCGGCCAACGGTGTATTTCCATCCAACAACGCTCTCGCCACCGATCTTCGGCTCTAATTGGATTATCACATCACCTCCGCTTCTCCACATTCGGTATGTTCCTGTTGCTGTGCTGCGTTCTGTTTTCATCATTTTATTGCTCATTTTTTTCACCTGTTTCATATCGGGTTTCCTGTCCCGTTCAGCATATCCACACCCAGTAGGGTATATCAACAATCCTCCTTCAAAGGCAGGGCTTCCCATTCTTTCAGGGTGTGCGGTCTGTTTGGGTTCACCGCATCCTCCCACGTGTCCTTTTCTTCATTCTTGAGGCGCACAGTCCTGTTGAACATTTTGTCAAATACTGTGGCCGTTGGGAATTGTTCAGCAATCCGCTTTGGCGAATGCGCCTCAAAGCATCGTGCAACCATGTAGCGGCGGAGGAATCCTCCTACGAAGTCTGCAACCTCTCCCTCAAGATCGGTGCAATCAACATCGTTCAACAATTCATCTGTGAATGGAATAACAAGAGAACCCTTTTCATTGAATTTGAGTCGGCCAGTCATGACCATGCGCTGAATCTCCATCTCGAACTGGAATGATGTTTCATAGATGCGCCCCTCGTTCCAGCCCTTGCTGCCCCATGAGCGACCTATTGACTCCTTCAAAGGCAAGAACCAATCTTGCCTTGTTTGAATGAGAAGGGACTCATCTCTTAGAACGAATAAAGCGAGGTCTGTTTCATCACTGGAATATCTGGAAACGCCTTCTTTGTCAATGCGAGGGTGTTTGAAATCAACAACGCCCATAGTGTAATCTGGCTTGTCCTCTTTGCCCTTCTTATCCACAAAGGACACCTCAAGGGGCAATTGGTGAAGGAGGCCATGCTGAGGTGCGGCAAAGCCACGTGTGGGTTCAAACACACCCATGCCGTGAAGATCAGTCCACTTCTTGACGCAACGGCGGCAATAATGCCCATCAGTTCCAACATTGTTGAGAATGGCGTAGCGTGTATGACTACGTGCTGAATATCCCCATCCTGTATAGACTGTGTAAGAACGGCGAACACCGATCACTGAATCCGCATCCACGATTTGAGGTATTGAATTGTTCCCACCAGGTATTCCACCCACCCATTCGGACTTTGGTTTAGCGATAGTTCCATGAATGTTGAATTGCTTTCCACAAAGGGACTCGCCTGATGGCTCATCAGGGTTCGCATCAATGTGTAATTTGTGCTTGAGCGCACCGTGAGTATCGCCTTTCCTGTCCCGCTTGAATACATCACGGTTCATGAGAAGGATTGGCGTTGGAATGACTTCTGGGAGGACTGGTGCTTCTTCGGCCTGTGAGGGTGCTTCAACACGCTCAAAATAGAATCCTTGAACTTCACCCTCGCTCATGTGGCGAGCCTGTTGAATGCCCTCATACTGAGGATTCTGGGCTTCCCACGCATCAAAGTCTTCCATGTTCATTGCGACCACTTTACCCTCAACGGTTTCGAGTTCAACATATTCTGTTTCAGTAGTCCAGTCATGGCCGTCATCATCGTTGCCGTCATCATCGCCACGATCTTCATCGCCGCCTTCACAGGATGAACAAACACGCTTGGATTCAAGTTCCTCAGCGTTGTTGTTAATCATCTCATCAAGACTGATGTTCACAAGGACTGAGCCGCATGAATTAGGGGCAATCTCGCCGCCCATGTGCTTCTTGAATTTACCTGACTTTGAATGAGTATCATACCGAACACGGCAAAGGTGGCCGTTGCACTTGCAGCACACGCCATGTTCCTCTCCCTCAGCGATGATGGTTGAACATTCAACGCAACGGTCAAGGTCAGCATCAGCCCCAGAATCGCTCTCAGGGGTGTCCTGTGGCGACTCTTTGACCTCAGTTGGTATGTCGTTGCACATCATATCCATATCAAGGTCATAAGCACCCTGCAATCGCTGTTCCACGTCTTGAGCGACTTGACCCTCAAGTTCACCGTTGATGATGATGTTTTGCTTCTTAGCCCGACTGTAAGCCACATAGCCCATTGATACTTCATTGACGGCTGATTCTGCCGATGCTTCACAGGCTCGCTTATTCATGAAACAGGATTGAACGGTTGGGTTGCCGTCTTCATCATCCTCAACAACAGAATTGACAATGAACATGATGTCGGCCTCATCGCCTTTGTAGCGATGGATTGTAGCGATGTGAACGGCATTGCCGCCACGCTCACTGAACAGTGTATCATTGACCCAGTTCTTGAGAGCATCAGCGAGGTTCTTTCCTTTGATTTCACCATCAGTGTTGCGAGATCGGTGAAGAGATACAAAGGCTTCAACCAATTCGAGGTTGCCCATGAACTCTTGAAATGCGGTGGATTGAGCCATGCTCTTTGTATCACCTTTGAACAGGTCGGAGTATTTGGATAGAGCGACTTTTCTAAGGCTCTCAATGTCCCTCAAGAGCAAGGAATGTTGCTTGACTTTGTTAGCCGCCAATAGATGCCATCCCAACCCCAGAATCGTTCCAGACGACACTTTGGAGTTGGGTTTATCCAATGCCCCTGAGCGTTGCTTAGAAGCGACTGAGAACGCCTCATCAACAAGACCTGTTGCGCCACCCTTGATGGTCGCAGGTGTTGATACTGGAATGCCGTTCATGAGGAATACTTTGAGGAATGTAGCGAGAGGCTTCTTGATGCGGCAAAGGAGGCCAAAGGTTGCATCCTCGCCATGAAGTTCTCTTGACTTATGATATGCTTTCACGATCTCATCACCCTCAATTTGAATAGGTGCAGCACCGACAGGCCAGAAGTCATATCCAGCCTCAAGCGGTGAACGGTGAGCCTGATAATCAGGGAGGTCAATGTCGGCGTGATAACGGCGAGCCTGTGTTGCGAATGATTCACAGGCATACTTGACAGATTGAGCCACCATATCTGTGCCTCTCCAACAGATTGTCTGTGGATAGAATGTAGCATCAATGGCCTTTGCATTGTCCTCAAACGCTTGAGATGAAGCACCTGCAAAGAGATAGATGGCTTGGCGAAGGTCGCCCACAATGACCTTGTGTGCATCCTCTTTCACCAATCGCCATACAAGTTGCGCCTTCAATACGCTGAGGTCTTGCACTTCATCAATCATCATGACATCAGCCTTCTCATGTTCTGGAATTTGAAGGTCAAGAGCGTGAGGGAGGTATATTTGGTCGGCCATGCTGAGAATCAATTGACCTTTGTTCCCATCAGTCATGGTGGACTCAATCTCCACGTCATCAGCATCCTCAAGCATATTATGGAACTCATCACCGAACTTCTCAGTGAGCAATTTAACGACCTTCTCAACACAATTGGGCTTGACAATGCCGAGTCCCAAAGAAGAGTCATAACGCCGCCATGTGTTGATGTTTTCACCATTGACAATAGCATTGCCGTTCTTTCCGAACTGAGTTCCGAATCCTTTTCCACCGATCTTCTTCAAGTGGCCTCCATTCTCAAAGGAATAGATGATGTGGCCTTTGTGCTTCTTGACAATGACCTTCGCCTCAGTATCAAAAGACACGGCCTTGACGGTGCTATTGCTGCCCTTTGCATTAGCAGGTGGGAAGCGGCATCCACCGTTCTCAAGGATAGCGAATTGAGCCTTCTTGATGGTTGCAGGGTCGGTGGTGTGAATCTGTTTCTTGACGGTCTTCATTGGTTGCCATGTTTCAAACCCACCTGGTCTGTTGGATTGCTTGAATGGAACGATAGCATCCATGAATGACTTTTCTTCACCACAGTATGGCTTCAATTCAACCTTCATGAACGCTGTTTCAATAGCCACAGCGAGGATTTCAACGACCAGTTCACAGACGGCCACATCACCCAGATTTCGAGCAGGGTTTTCAGCCCACCCTTGATTCTTACCGACACGGCTGATGACCTCAAGAATGGCCTTCACATCATCCTCATGCGGTGTTGGAGGAATGTATGGGTCTGTTGAAACATCATCACTAACACCAATCACACGGCCTGTTGAATCACGTTCAAGACGGGCGGTCTGTTCTGGAACAAAGCCCTCATCCATCACCATGTTGCAGACCTTGACCAATCCTTCACCGATCATGTTATTGAATACATGAGAAGTGGTCTTGACACCCATTGCCGACATCGCCCGTTCAAGTATTCCGAGTCTTGATGTTGGAGCAGGGCGTTCACCATGAGGCAAAGGAACGGTTGAATCATGTTGCGTCTTTTCAGCATCACGCCCCAACCAACCTGCAAGGGTCAAACGAGCGATTCTAACATATCTGTCGGAGGCATAGGACTGATAATCAATCAAGGGATGGAAACCCTCGCCAACGGCTTTGGTTGAGAGCAATTGGTTGCCCCCTGCATTGACGGTGTTTGACCCACCGAAGATCTTGATGTTCAATCCATCAGTGGATTGGAACTGAATGAGAATGTCCTTGCTGGATGCAGCAATGTGAGTATTGAATGCGGTCATGGCCGTCAAGAGTTCAGGACATAACTTAGCAACAATGTGGGTCATACCCTGCAATAGAGAGGTCTTACCTGAACCTGCTACGGCTGACACGGCGATTGAGATCGGCTTGCCCTTTGTAGCATACTCATAGAGAGCCTTAGCGAATGCTCTCAGCACCCTCAATTGTTCCCAAGACCATTTGTTGCCGTTCCTATCCACTTCTGGAATACCTGCCTCAGCATCCCTATGCAGGGTGATGGCAAGGGCAAGGTTCTCAGCCGAACTGAGGAACGTGTTGAGGCTGATGAAGACAGCCATGAAGAGAGAGAAAGCAATGACTGAGAATATCATTCAGCCACCTCCTTCACAGAATCAAGTTGCTCACAGATACGGCGAACACATTCCTTGAACGCACCCTTGATGTTGTGGAACTCATCAGCATAGAACTCAGCATTGATGGCTGAGGATGGGTGGCCTTGATGGGGCAGAATGTCATGGTCAAATTGAACAAAAGACCAACCATTCCTTGACCCCCTTACATCAGTCCAACCGTAGCGGTTAGAGCATCCTTTGGAGGTGTCATAGGAGAGGATGATTGAACCGATCTGCTCATCATCCAAATAGACGTAGTATTCGTTTTGGTCTGGCGACTCCGATACGGTGTAGCCATCATGTTCATAGGAGAATGTGCCGTGAGGTGTGGTCTTGGAACTCATTCAACCACCCCGTTAAACGAATCGGTTGCATCAACCGTTGGGAGGTCATCAACACAGGTCGGAGAGCCAGAAACGGTTTCGCACCAATCATACATTGAATCATCATCATATCCATTGAGGCATACTACGCAGTAG
>Ga0080013_1000127_pt1 | contig 104204 bp, 93 predicted proteins | sample ETNvirenome_6_85_FD_69236 | JGI IMG/M metagenome (GOLD analysis project Ga0080013, IMG submission 69236) | Marine viral communities from the Pacific Ocean - ETNP_6_85 (SPADES assembly) (version 2) | ecosystem: Environmental > Aquatic > Marine > Oceanic | place: Pacific Ocean | collected 2013-06-19
ACTAAGAGACCTCTTAGAAAGTAATAAATTAGAATTTATTATGGAGGCTCATAATGGACTATCCGCTAAAATTGTAGAAGAAACCGGGTTCTCTGGTATTTGGGGTAGTGGACTATCAATATCTGCTGCACATGGTGTAAGAGACAATAACGAATTGTCTTGGACTGATGTGGTAGATACCATGAAACATATGAGCAATGCTACATCAATACCTATCCTATTAGATGCCGATACCGGTTATGGAAATTACAATAATTTTGTACAAGTTCTAAAAGAATTAGTTAAACATGACGTTGGTGGTGTTGCTATTGAAGATAAATTATTCCCAAAAACCAATTCATTCATTGATGGAGAGAAGCAAAAACTTGCGGATCCGGATGAATTTGCTGGAAAAATTAGAGCCGGAAAAGACTTCTTAAAAAGTATAGGAAGAGAAGATTTTGTTATTGTATCAAGAGTAGAATCATTTATTACTGGATACGATTTAGAAGATGCTCTTCTTCGTGCTAGAAAATATGCAGTTGCTGGTGTGGATGCTATTCTAATGCATAGTAAAATCCAGGATGAATCCCAAATAAAATCATTTATGGATGTTTGGTCTAATGAATCTGATGTACCGGTTGTTATAGTTCCTACTAAATACTACAAAGTCCCTACATGTAATTTTGAAGATATGGGAGTATCATTAGTCATTTGGGCGAACCATAATATGAGATCTTGCATAACTGCTATGCAAATGACTAGTCAAACTATATTCGAAGAACAATCATTACTATCAATTGAGAATAATGTTGCTCCATTAAAGGATGTGTTCCGTCTTCAAACTGCAGATGAATTAAAAGAAACGGATAAAAAGTACTTACCATAAACAAATTCAATGAATACCAAGAAATTCGGAGATTGGTTACAAGAACTTAATTTTGATGTATTTAGCGGAGTACCTTGCTCATATCTAAAATATCTTATTAATTATGCTTATTCAGAATGTACTTACGTAAATTCTGCTAATGAAGGTGATGCTGTCGCAGTTTCTGCTGGTGCATCATTGGCTGGCAAAAGACCAGTAGTTCTACTTCAAAATTCTGGCCTTGGTAATTTAATATCTCCATTAACTTCAATGTCCCACATTTTTAAAATTCCATTCTTAGGATTCGTGAGCCTACGTGGTGGTCCTAATGATGAACCTCAACATGAGCTTATGGGTACAATCACAAAAGAAATGTTGGATGTCACAAAAACTCCGATAGCTATATTGAGTAAAGATTTAGAAGAAGCTAAAATGCAAATAATGGCTGCTAGAGATTTTATTGATGCAAAACGTATACCATTCTTTTTTATTGTTGAAAAGGGTACCTTTGATGAGTTTGAATTAAGTATAGATTCAACTCCAAAAAAACGAGAAGGATCTTTAAAAAGATATGAGAATAATGGATTTGTTAAAATATCTCGGAATGATGCATTAGAAGTCATTTCAAAACATAAAGGCAAGGCTGGTGTTATAGCTAGTACTGGTAAAACCGGCAGAGAATTATTTGAGATAGAAGATTCCAAACAACATTTATATATGGTTGGTTCTATGGGTTGTGCACCCGCTATGGGCTTAGGTGCGTGTAAATTCTCTAATAAACCTATAATTGTTATTGACGGAGATGGTGCAGCCTTAATGCGATTGAGTGTTATGCCAATGGTTGCAAATGAAAATCCTAATATGCTGCACATATTATTAGATAATGAAGAACATAATTCTACAGGAGGACAATCAACAATATCGAGTGTTATGGATTGGCCAGTATTTATGGAATCGATTGGTTACAATACTTTAGTGGTTCATTCTAAAGATCAATTAAAGCATGCTATAGATGAATGGAAAATATCAAAACAATTAACATTCATTTATTTGAAAATAAATAATAAGACAAAGCCTAACTTAGGAAGACCTACAGTCAAACCTAAAGAGGTAGGAAAACGATTTCAAAAATATTTAATATCATGATTACATGGAAAGATATATGGACAAATAAAGGAAAAAATCATGCATGGACATATGAAGATGTTGTGGATATGAATGGTTTCAATGATACTGGAATAACTGTTGAATCATACAAACAATTTTGGAAACATGTCAAAGATACTTTTAATATGGATGAGTCTTCATCGTTCTATGAAATAGGGTGTGGTGCAGGACTATCTTTAAAAATTTTAAAGGATGAATTTGGTCATGATGTTGGTGGTTGTGATTATTCGCCAACATCTACAATCGTATCAAAATCATGGGATGTATCAAATGATATTGAATGTATAGAAGCACATGAATTAACATCAAATAAAAAATATGATTATATTGTATCTTTTAGTGTGTTTCATTATTTCCCGACGTTAGATTATGTTCAAAATGTACTTAAAATAATGTTAGAAAAATCTACAAAAGGTATAGGCATATTTGATGTGTGTGATGAAGAGAAAAAGGATGTATACGTAGAGATAAGAAAAAAGAATGATCCTAATTATGAAGAGCGATATTCAGGATTGAATCATTTGTTTATTCACAAAAACTTCTGGAAACTCTTTGCAGAGGAAAATGATTTAGATATTATTATAGAGGATCAACATATAACGAACTACACGAACAATAAATTAAGATACAATATATACTTAATAAAATGAATATAGCAACAATTTTAGCAGCGGGTCTCGGTAGTAGATTTGGAGACATCACCAAGTACGTTCCAAAAGGAATGATAAAAATTGGTGCACAACCTATGATTGAATCATCGATAGAAAAATTATTGGATGCTGGTTATAGCAAAATAATTTTAGTCACTGGACATTGTTCAGATGTATATGATAATTTTACTAAGAAATGGGATGCTGTGGATACAATTAAAAATCCATTTTACAATACCACTGGTAGTTTATTTTCATTATATTTAGCGATGTCTTATGCTAAACGATATCAATTTAATAATTTAACTATTCTTGAATCTGATATTATATATGATAGTAGAATATTAAAACAAATTCCTTCACTCAATTGTATGCTTACATCTAAACCTAAAAGATTTGATATTGGTGATGAGTGCTGGGTAGAAATGGATAAACATAAGAGAATAACTAGTATTGTTAAAGATCCTAAGAAAATTAAGAAAGCCGAATTAGAAATGGTTGGGATCTCAAATATATCAATGAACACTATTGAAAATGTTAATGAATATGAAAGAATGTTAAATGAATCTTTACAAATGTTATCTGAAAATAATATGGAAGATTATGAACAATTATTAGCATCTAATAAACGATTTGTTTCGGAACAAACTATTTATGAATGGGCGGAAATGGATAATGTTCAACATATGGAATATGCAATAGAGAATGTCTTATCAAAACTTAAATAATGAAACAATATAAGCTATTAAACCCCGGTCCTGCTTGTACTACAGATAATGTAAAACAAGCAATGTTAAATGTAGGTGATGTATGTCCTAGAGAAATAGAGACAGGAGACCTAATGAAAAAAGTATCAACTGATATTAAGGAATTACTTACATCTAATCCAGAAAAATATGAATGCACACTATTAACGTCTTCAGGAACTGGATCGGTTGAAATGGTAATATCATCTTTACCCCTTGGTTCAAATGTATTAAATATCATTAATGGCGCATATGGACAAAGGATAAAAAATATGTTAGAAGTTTATGACATAGATCATACTAATATAGATTTTGAAGAAGGATCTATAAATATAGAAGAGGTTATTGAACTATTAAACCCTAGAGGAGGATGGAATTATTCTTTGGGTCAATACACTCATATTTGCATGGTGCATTGTGAAACTACTACGGGTATAATCAATCCACTAAGAAAATTATGTTTAGTTGCACAAAAATTTAATTGTGAAATTATCGTTGATGCAATGAGTTCTGCATTTGCTTATCCTATAGATCTTGATCGATATGGAATACAGTACTTATGTTGTAGTTCTAATAAGATAGTTCAGGGTATGGCTGGGATTGGTATGGTATTATTACGTAAAGATATTATTAATACGTTACACGCGAGAAGTGTTTATTTAGATTTGAAATCTCAAACAGAATATTTTCAAAAGACTAATCAAATGAGATTTACACCACCAGTCCAAATCATTAATGCATTATCAATTGCATTAGATGAGTTAAAACTTGAAACGGTAAAAGGAAGATATGCTCGATATGATGAACTTAATACATATATTTTTAATAAGATGCAATCATTTGGATTTGAACCTTTAATAAATAAAAAAGAGAATTCTATTATTATCACATCATTTATAGAACCAAAAGGATTTGATTTCGAATCATTCCATTCCTATTTAAAAGACCATGGATATGTCATTTATCCAGGTAAAGTCTCTAATCAACAAACATTTAGAATTTCTAACATCGGAAATCTTCTTAAAGCCGATATTATAGAATTTATTAAATTAGTGGAAAAATATGTAATTTCCACCACCAGAAGTTAGTGCTCCGTTCATTAACTTTATTCCCTAATAATAATACTCATTAATAAAAGTCACTTTTTTTCACTTTATTGAAAAATAAGTGTCAAAAAATTTTTTTATGTCGCCAGGATTTATTATATTTATATTATATAAATAAAACACAATGAGTAAACGAAAAAAACGATCCGACCGAACCCATTTAATTTACCAATTAACGAACACCATAACTGGTGAACGATACATTGGAGTTACTGTGGTAAGTGGAAGAGCATACCTCAAATCACTTCGTTCACGTTGGATCCGACACATTTACAAAGCTAACATTCTTCAAGCTGAGTACCCTATCAGTACTTCAATCAGAGAATATGGTGAAGATGCATTTACTCGAGAAATACTTTCAAAAGTTAGAGGCAAGAAAAATGCTTTCGAAGCCGAATCTCAACTAATCAATGAGATCCGACCAAAACTTAATACTAGAATGCTAACAATATAAATAACAAATTATGATAACAAAAAGACAAGTACTTACCACAGCGATTCTATTAGAAGAATACGTTATATGGACAAACAATCACGGCAATGGAAGAAACGATTCAGATCTTAGATTTGGCCAATTCATCCATAACAATTACTCATTCCCTGCACAGCAATGGAATAACATCAATAACGATGGATATTATGAAGAAGATGCTTCCGTATCAAACAATATTATCCACCAATTAATTTATCAACCAAATGACTAACAAAAACCAATAATCATGAAACACACAGACCCAGCACTATCAGAAAGAAACATCCACCTTATTTTAGATGGTGGAAGAATTACTGGATCCTTTGAGGAAGGATACTATTACAATGAAGAAGCAATGTATATTAACGAAGCGGATGAAATACTTTCATTCTGTAAATTCGTTGATGAGGTTGGAGGATGCGGACCTATCAATATCCAAGAACTTTGGTTCGCTTTCAAAAATCCTGAAACAGACTCTGCAAAAGATACTATTTCTTTTTGGAAGAAGAAATTTGCTTCCTTCCGATTAAATTAAAACGAAACTTTTACAAAGAAGTTTCATATAAATAATATATGCATATGTTACACGAGAACTTTAATGAATTCCTAAATGAAGCGAAATATAAGAAAATAAATATTTTCGATATTGACGATACTCTTGTAGTAACCAAAGCAAGGATAAAAGTTACTGATCATGAAAATGGAGAATCATATGAATTGACTCCAAAGGAATTTAATGAATATGAAGAAAACCCTAACCATGAATTAGATTTTTCAGATTTTGAAGATTTAAAACTTCTAAAAGCTGGAAAAATAATTGAATGGGTATTTGGAATCCTTAAAGGTACTATGTCAAAAGGAAAAAGAGTTGGCATCATAACTGCAAGAGGAGACGCTGAAATGATCTATAAATTTCTGATACATCATGGTGTTGATGTTAATCCAAAATATATCTTTGCTATCAATGATCCTAAACAAGGATTCTATGGTAATAATATTGCTGAAAGAAAAAAGGAAGCATTCCAAAGATTAATGGCATTAGGCTTTAATGATTTTACTTTCTTTGATGATGATAAAGAAAATATTAGATTAGCACAGGAATTAGATAAAGAAACTCCACAAATTAAATTAAAAACCCGCTTAATAAAACAAAGATGGATTCCAAAAATAAAGTAAGACGATTAGATCAAAAATTAGCAATCTATTCTGGTATTGTTGAATCCATATCTAAATTATCAGCTGCTTCTACTATGAAGGTCGGTTGCATGGCAATTAAAAGTGATTTTAGTAAAATGTCTTCCTTTGGATATAATGGATCTTATCCTGGTGCTGAGGTTTATGAAGAAACTGGAACAATAGAAGAATCATTAGAACCTGGATCTAGCGGTTTAATACATGCCGAAATAAATATGATTGCTAAATTTAAAGAACCAGATCCTGAAAAACATATCGTTATACTTACCCATAGTCCTTGTAGACATTGTACTAAAGTTTTATGTACGGCAGGATTCAAATATATTTATTGGATAAATGAATATAGAATCACCGAACATTTTCATATATTGAATGAATGTAATGTCAATTATGGTGATATATCTCAACTCAAGAAAGACTATCAACAATACTTCCTGTAAGCCATCATTCGGGCTTTGATATATAATTAAAATAAGTTTACCCGAATGGCAGTTCGTAAGGATATTGATGGCCTTTTATTATTATTCAATAATCTGTTTTTAATTAATTTAAGACGAGAAAAGTATACCTTGTCTAATATTAGATTTAAGTTTATTGTAGATGGCCGTCCACCTATGTATAGAACCTTCAAAGATTATGATGAGTTCTATGAATATTATTTAGATACACTTGATGATTCTCAATTAAATTGTTTAGTTGGAAGATTCATGATCCTTGAAAGCATAAAATTAGTAAATGGGAAATTAAATTTTCCAAATTCTTATTATGTTAGAACCATTCCGAGTTTATTACAAATACAAGAGAATTTTAAGTTGGATAACTTTAGAAAAGAATTCAACACCTCACAAACTGCATTGTATAACAAATATCTTTACAAACGTTTTACAGATTATATTACAGATATAAATAATTTGATAAATTTCAGAAAAGATTTGTATATAGAATCATGTTGGATAAACCCGGATTATTTCAAAAGCGAGTATATTCAACTTTTAACAGTTTGATGATATATAGAATAGAGAAAAATATAAAATAATCAATGGCTAATTATCCAAATTTTCAGAAATACCGATTAGACTTATCTCGACCATTAACTTGGCAAGAAGGAGATGAAAATGAAAGATTCCCTACCCAATGGGAAAACAATAGAACATATAAAGTAGGTCAAGTGACATTATATGATGATAGTTTCGTAGTTGGTCCATCTGGATATGGTGCATTATCTTATTTTCAATGTATTCAAGCTTGTACAGGCCCTACTCCAGGTATTCCGGTTGGAATAACTGCACCATATACTAATCTTTATTGGGAACGAATTGGTGCACCTGCAATTGGTACTGCTGGGCCTCAAGGACCTACTGGATCTACTGGTACAACTGGTGGAACTGGTTTACAAGGACCTACTGGTGGAACTGGTTTACAAGGACCTACTGGATCTACTGGATTTACTGGATCTACTGGACAAACCGGTGGAACCGGATCCCCTGGTCTTCCAGGTGCACCAGGACCAGTTGGACCTACCGGAGCAACTTCTACAGTCCCTGGACCTACTGGACCTACTGGCCAAACCGGTCAAACCGGTCAAACTGGTCAAACTGGAGCTCCAGGACCTGGTGGAACCGGAGGTATTTTGAATAAACAATTAGCCAATGTTTATATTGATAGTGATATAACTGGTTCAACTTATTATCCTCCATTTACACCTATTGATCGAACTAATGATTTTTTAACAGATATTGAAGAATCTCAAACATATTTTGGAGGTTCGGAATCTATAAAATCTTTAGCTATATCTTGTATTGGTGGTACTGTTGAAAATGCTGATACTTGGACAATTCAATTATGGGAAACCATTGGAGCAGTTGGTGGTGTTCCTACATCTATAGGAAGTTGGGATATTACTGCTACGAACATTCCTTCAGGTGATACAAAATTTTTAGATATTATTGCACCAGGTGGATCCGGTCCAAATATACTTCTTACTGGAGGCAATAGATATACATGGTCAATTCATTATGATAATATGTCTGCAATGCATATTGGTCAATATCCATTTGAATGGGAGATTATAGGACAAGTTGAAGTAATGGGTATCCAAGGTCCAACCGGTGCTAGTGGTATTGATGGAGTAACTGGACCTACTGGTCCAACTCAACAAGGACCTACTGGACCTCAAGGACCTACTGGAGAAACTGGACCAGTCGGAGCTCCAGGCTTACAAGATACTTTATTCGCATGGAAGGGTCCAGGTGGTGGATCGCAAATTGTTAATCCTGGTGCTACTGCAACTTTAATATGGGATAATGCTGAATTTAATGCATCTTCATTTACTGGTGTAACAAATGGATCTGGAGATTATGAGGTTTGGGAATTAGATTTCCCTGGTAAATATTATATAGAGTATTCAGTAGAAATATCTGTAGCTGGAACTGCTGGAAATGAATTCCAAGCTTATTTGCAATATTGGGATGGTGCTGCTTGGCAAAATAAGGATGGATTCCAAATGGATCTAAATGTACCAATTGATGATAATGAAACTACAACATTAAGTGCTAGTGGTATTTATGAATTAGTTGGTGCTACTGGTGCATCTGTAAGAGTAAATTTAGAAAATACAACACCAACGGTTGGTGGAAATCAATTAACTATTTGGCCAACCGGTAGTAAATTAGTTGCATTAAATTTATATGGTGCAATAGGCCCTCAAGGATCTACAGGTGCAGGAAGTACTGCGGTTGGTCCAACTGGACCTACTGGAGCTACCGGAGATCCTGGTCCAACAGGTCCAACTGGAGATCCTTCATTAATTCCAGGACCAACTGGTCCTACTGGACAAACTGGACAAACTGGTCCAACAGGTCCAACTGGAGATCCTTCATTAATTCCAGGACCAACTGGTCCAACAGGTCCAACTGGAGATCCTGGTCCAACAGGTCCAACTGGAGATCCTTCATTAATTCCAGGACCAACTGGTCCAACAGGTCCAACTGGAGATCCTGGTCCAACAGGTCCATCAGGAGGTCCAATCGGTCCAACAGGTCCAATCGGTCCAACAGGTCCATCAGGAGGTCCAACAGGACCAACAGGTCCAATCGGTCCAACAGGTCCATCAGGAGGTCCAACAGGACCAACAGGTCCAACTGGAGATCCTGGACCAACAGGTCCAACTGGAGATCCTTCATTAATCCCAGGACCAACTGGTCCAATAGGTCCAACTGGAGATCCTGGACCTACTGGAGCTACTGGAGATCCTTCATTAATTCCAGGACCAACTGGTCCTACTGGACAAACCGGACAAACCGGACAAACTGGAGCTACTGGAGAAGCTGGACCAGTCTCAGTTACTAATATACAATTAGCTACAGCATTTTCTGCACCTGGTGGAATGAGTGGATCTACTGGATATGTTCCATTTTTATCTAGAGCAGGCGTTGATTCAGGTGGGATCGATATAGCTAATATTGGAGCTTCTGCTGTTACAAGGCAATATATGCCACAAGAAGTCACCTATGATAATTTGACGCTTAATTTAATACGGAATGATATAGGAGCTTTACCAGCAATTGCAGATTTTGACATAGCATTATGGGAACAACCTGGATTAACTGGAGGTGTTCCAACCCAATTAGGTTCATGGAACTTTACTGGCAATACCATCTCGGAAGGAGAATCTATAGCATTTGGACCTATTGATACCATAACTATAAGTGGTGATAGTCGAGTATATTGGACTTTCTGGTGGAATGTTACTGGTATATTAGGTGATCAAACTTTTTGGAGTATAACTGGAGATCAACCGATAACTGCAGCTCCAGGAGCTACTGGAGCTATTGGACCTACTGGAGCTACAGGAGCTGATGGAGCAACTGGACCTCCTGGTCCTGGTGGAACTGGTGGTTTATTACACCAAAGCTTAGGTAATGCTAATATAGGAAGAGGTGTAGCACTTGGAATAAATAGATATTTTCCTTATCAATTTGAAACCAATCAAAGTGGAGTAACAGACGATGATCCAGCCCAGTATCCAACGTATTCAAGTGCACCATCAGAAATAAGCAGTCTATATCTAAATATATGGCAAGGTAAAATTGCTTATCCTACCGAAGAATTTGATATTTGTTTATGGGAATATCCTGGTACAACTGGTGTAGCCGCAGGAGTAACTATAGGCTGTTGGACTTTTGGTCCATTCGGTGCCACACAAAATTCATCTACAGCTATTCCTTTCCCAGGTGCAACTACATATACATTATCTGCTGGTAGTAGATACCAATGGAGTTTTGATTGGGGTGCAACAGCAGGCCCTACTGGTCCAGAACCCGTCAGCATAGAATTTGCAATAACCGGTAATGTCGCAGTGATTGGTGATATTGGACCTACTGGTCCTACTGGTTTACAAGGACCTACTGGTCCTACTGGTTTACAAGGACCTACTGGACCTACTGGTGGAGGAAGCGGTGGACTTGAGTGTGCATCCGTTAATACTAATTTGGCCATGTCTTCATGGTTTGCTAAAAATATTGGTTTAGGTGGTGGAACCTCCGGACAATTTTCAATAGGTCAAGATATGATGGGATGGAATGGAACGGATTGGGGACATGCAGATAGATATGGAGCCGGTGGAGATGATTTTGGAATCGATGATTTCAATTGTTTAATTCCATTACCATGTGATATAACTATAGTGGATAAAGTAAAAGTTCAAGGTCATATATTTGGTATGGGAACAGCTTTTAACACACCAGGTTGGACAGCACAATTTGAACTTGCATGGGGAATACAACGATGTGCTACTTTCCTAGATCCTCTTGATGGACCATGGGCAACAGGTTCTACAACCTCACCTACAATAGAATGGTATGCAACAGAAACATTTGAATATGATATTTTAAGTGATGCAAAAGCTGGATGTTGTTTTTGTGCAACATTTGATGTACCTGCAACAGCTTGGCATTGTAATGCATTAGTTGAAGGTAATGGAGATTATTTTGTATTAGGATTTGGTGCTACATGGCAAGGTGTAGGAGATGCTCCAAGATTTCAAGGACATCAAGTAACGTATCAAGCAGTTATTAATCATTGTGGTGCAACTAGCGAAGGTCCTGAAGGAGAATTAGCATACATGTATTCTCCATGCGATCCAGATGCAGATCCGGTATATTTCACTGAGGATATATTAGACTTAATAGGTGCTGGAGCTACTTGGGCTTTACATTGGAAATGTGGATGGTTTATTCCAGATGGGGAAGAAGAAACACACTATGCAATCGAACCGGAAATTGAATTTGCAATCGCAAGACCTATTACCTGTGAATTTGCTAATGAAAATACATGGTCATTTGAACTAATAAATTGTGATGATCCTGCGGATATACGTTATTTAAGATGTGATGACGACTATCCAGTCCCAGGTCCTTCCGCTCCTGGTCCGCCAGCTTATGGACCTGGCCAAATCATAGAGATCGAATCCGGAACACCATTAGAAGTATGTTATTATGTAAATGATTTTGTTATGGTATTAGCCGATGTTTATACGGAAACACATTCGGTAGAAGGTTGTATTAATGCTGGTTGTGAAGAACCTGAATTATTGCATCTATGGAATCCTGCAGGTGAACCTTGGACCTTGGATTGTTATTGTCCTGATGCCAACTCATTCACCGTACCTGAGATAATAGCTGATTCTGAATTTGTTAATATTGATTGCTGTTGGTACGTTTATGCCGGAACTACTTCAGTGGAGTACGGTCCTGACCCTGGTAGTGGAAATGTATTTTTAGAACACATAGGTCCTTTAGAAGAATTACCATGTAATTTCGTTTGGAACACTTGTGTTAATGCAGGTATGGGTGGCCCTTGTGAGATTGGAGCTACTGCGATTACCGAATGTGATGGAGCTTATTTGATTGGTGATGCTATACAATATTTGAACGATCCAGACACTAATGAACCACTCGGACCAACTTCATGTTGTTGGGAATTAGTTGGAATGACTACAGAATATCCAGATGCAGAAATACCTGCAGATGTATGGCATACAGATTGTGGAGATTTGGAATGTGGACCTCCACCAGTAGAAGATGTATATTTATGGGAGCCACATGATTGTTGTAGTGGTAAAGTTGTTCCATTTACTACGACTACCGATGACTTTGTCGAAGGGCAACCTTATTTCTTTGCGGCTAATCATTGCTGCCATTTTGAATTTGGTGGTATGACTTCAGGACCGGCAGAGGACCCAGCTTGGACAATGGACCATGCTACATTTGCTCAACCAGAACCATTTGGTGAATTTGAATGTAATTATGTATGGGAAAGTTGTGATTGTGAACCTGGTCATGGAGCTACTGCAATTACAAGATGTGGAATGGACTTAATGCAAGGTAATATTGTTAATTACCTTTGGGTAGCTGGAACGGAAGAGCCAGTTGGACCTACATATTGTTGTTGGGAATTAGTTGGTTTAACTGCTAATGACGAAACAGCTGATATTCCATGGCCAATAGAAATTGAAGAAATGTGTGAAGAATGTGTACCAGGACCTCCTATAGTTGAAGATGTATATCAATGGGTAACAGCTGACGCTCCATGCTGTGAAGAGTTTAATCAAATAACTACAGATGATAATACATTCAATGAAGGAATGGACTACTTTATGGCTGATTGTTGCCATTACCAATTTGATGGAATGGTTCCAGGTCCTGCAATGGACCCTGATCCATATCCTCAATTTTCATCAGAGGTTCCTTTCAGCGATCAATGTAATTTCGAATGGGTAACTTGTGTTGGCTATGGTGATTGTGAGATTGGAGCTACTGCAGTTACTGAATGCGATTCAGAATTTCCAGTAGGAATCGTTGTTAATTATTTAGTTGGATTGGATGGATTACCACTCGGACCAACTAACTGTTGTTGGAACTTTATAGGTTTAACTAGTGGGTCGGTTAATGCTACAATACCTCCTGAATGGGAAGCAACAGATAATTGTGCAGATTGTGTACCAGGACCTCCAATAGCAGAAACTGGAATGTGGACTCCGGCAGAAGCTGCAGAGAATTGCCTAGGATGTACAAGTGCACCGACAATATTTTCAGAAAATATTACATCCGAGGACTTCGAATCTGAAGAATGCTATATTATGCAGAATTGTTGCTGGTTCCAATGGGCTGGACTTACTTCTACACCAGGAACACCAACAATGATAAATGGATGGGTAGATGGTGGTGCACCTGTAGGCATTGAAACAAAATGTAATTTCAAATGGGTTACGTGTGATGGAGAAGGTGGATGTGAAGAATATGTTGAGGCTGTTACTGCTTGTGATCCAAGCATCTCGGTTGAACCTGGTTTATCATATCAAGTAGTTCTGCCATATCTTCTAGACATTAACACTGGAGCAACTATGGAACCAACTACTTGTTGTTGGTGGTTGATGGAAGTAACAGATCAGGATATTACCGCGGTAATTCCAGATGGGATTGAAATGGTTGAAGATTGTGCAGATTGTGTACCTGGTCCTCCAGCTCCAGGTGGAGAAGTACACGTTTACAATCCATGGCCGGATAATTGCGATGAATGTGATGATCTAGTTGACTTCGGAAGTAGTGAGCAGCTTTCTCCACCGGAAGAACCTTGGATAATGATGAATTGTTGCTGGTATAGGTATGATGGAACTTCAACAGAAAGTTTCCCAGAACCACCATCAGATATTGCAATATCAGCTGAAAATATATGGGATATAGAAGATCAACTAATGTGTAATTTCGAATGGACAACTTGTATAGGATCCGGTGATTGTGAGACTGGAGCTACTGCAGTCACATTCTGTGATGGTAATTTTAAAGTTGGTGATGCTATACCATACCTCGAAGATTTAGAAGGAAGTGTAATAGATCCTAGTAATTGTTGCTGGTATTTGCAAGGTGTTACTGGTGCAGAGGTTGATGCTTTAATACCGGGAGCTATAGATATTACTAATTGCGAAGAATGTGTACCAGGCGTACCACCAGCTGATACAAATAGATTATTTCTGAGATGCCCAGGTGTTGAATGTGGTGAGCCTGGAACTGCACCTACTTATATAGTTGTGGAAGGAGAGTCAGATTTACCTGAAAACTTTAGAGTTGGGTGTTGTTGTTATTATGATGCTGGAATGACAAGTGAAGATCCAACAATTGAAGATTTGTACCACTGGAATGTATGGCAATTTGATGATTGTTTAGATCCTGGTGATGGTAGTGGTTGTGATACTGATTTAGGAGAAAAACCACATCTTTATTTAGTTCCTTGTGGAGAAGAACACCCAGGACCAACACATCAAATAGTAGAATGTTTATTCGATGGAGGGTTATGGTATAAAGGACAAGTTGTTAAATTTGTAGAAACTGGAGATATATGTTGGGAAGTTGTTGCAACAACAGAAGAAGATATAACTGAGGTAAATATATCTGAATTTACTGATTGTGAAGATCCAACTTGTCAAGATGGACCTGGAGAACCAAAGATGGTGAAAATGACATTAAAACAAACTGATAATGATACATGGGATGGGTACTTTGAATTAGTATCTGGACCAACCGAACGTGTTAGTGGTATTCACTTTGGTGGAATAAATCCTGTAGAAACAACATTCACTTCTGTCGATCCTGTTGGAGATGTTTCTGAAGAAATGGAATGGAGTCAAAATGAAACAGATATTATAGCATTTTCAGGAAGTGGAGATTATTGGGACTTAGTTAATGGAGATCCTCAACAGGTATTTACAATTGGAACTACCGGTGGTTCTGCTATTAATATAATTGAGTCCTTGGATACACTTATATTTACTGATCCTGATGGAGTAGACATACCAGCTTATTTAGAAGTTTTACCATATACTTTATGTGAATTAAAATGTGAAACTGATGCAGAGGATTCTTCTAAAGTAAAAATTATGTATAAAACAAATGTTCCGTGGGTCGCGGGTAATATTCAATTTAGAAATGGATTTGAAGGAGCTGTTGATGAAAGTTCTGGTGCACTGGCTGCAGCCGGATTCATGACTTCATCTGGAACTCCTAATCATACTCCACCGGAAAGTGAAGAAGGAACAGGATTAAAAGTTTGGACAATGAATATAATTGGTGATGCAGTTCCTGCAGTTGATCCATATGGAGAAGAATGGGGTCATTTATTTACAATAGAGACGGAATACACATTTACTCCGGATTACAATTGGGAAGATCCAAGTAATAATCCAATATTAGAAGCAAGATTACCAAATCAACAAGTTACGCCGGCTATACGATATAAACATGCTGATTGGAATGAAACACAAATGGTTGAGATTGGTGATATTGTTGAATATACCAGTACTGCCTTAGAAATTCATGGTATTAGAGATGGATATACTTATTGGCTAGCTCAAGGAGAATCTGATGAAGTTCTTTATGGATTGAGTTCTGGACTTGAAGAAAATCTTTATGGAACTAATGGAGGAATAATAGAGCAAGTTAGTGGAGCTATATATGGTATACTTGGAGATGTTCCTCCAAACCCTATTACTGGAGCGACATATAACATTATTCCGGAAGCCTGTGACCCAGGTGGAGTATTTGGTTGTCCAGATAGTCGATGGTATGGTGCATTTACACATTATTGTGATATTGTAATTGATAATGACATTGTATGGGAGGCACCGCTAGAAGGTATTGTTGGGTGTATGGATCCTGAGGCATGTAATTATGATGAGTCTGCTACAATCGAGAGTGGTGAATGTGAATATCCAGAAGAATGTTATGATTGTGAAGGTTTATGTTTAGAAGGTGAATGTGATGATTGTAACGGAACTCCATGTGGAAGTGCTTGGATAAATGAATGCGGTGACTGTGTAACAGAAGATGATCCTGATTGTATTCAAGGATGTGATGGTGTATGGCAAAATGATGGAAGTCATTTAGTAGAAGATTGTTTCGGTGAATGTGGTGGTACTGCTGAAATAGATGAATGTGGAGAATGTGGTGGTGATGGAGCTGATGAATGTGGAAGATGTCCAGGCGACCAAGGCTATGGATTACAATTTAAAACATATAATATTTGTGAAGAAGATCCAGCATTAGATGCACCAACACAAACTTACTATTTAGATACTCATACAAATAATTGGGAAGATGAATTATGGGTATGCGTAACTAAAGGCGCATCTACAGGAGAACCAGTATGGAATGGAGAAACTGAATCATGGGATTTTAATCCTGGAGAAGCCGAAGTAATATGGGCCCAAGGTGATGGAACTTTAGGTGCTTCAGCTGGAGAGCTAACAGATCAACCACTTACTTTTATTTTAGATGGAAGTACATATTACTTAAATTGTTATGATGAGCATGATGATGCATGGTCTATGTTTGAAGAAGGTGCTGGATGGGAGATTAAAAATGCACCAGAAGGTGGAGAAATTGTATGGAGTGGTGGTAATCCAGATGATGGAGAAGGATGGTTTGGTTCAGGATTTGATGATGGAGATGAACATGAACAATCATTCCCATTAGTAGTTGATGATAATACACCAGATAACCCAGATATCACGGTTGAATTACACGAGGATTGGAGCCAATCATTTAAGAAAGATGATATATGCTATTATTTGACTGGTGAATCATGTGAAGGAGACGTTACTGAAGGTTGGGAAGAAGTTTATCCGGAAGATACTGAACCATACGATGATTGTGAAGGTTGTTTAAGCCCTCCCGCGGTAGTTAATTATGTGTATGATTATATAGGTGAAGTTACTGCATGTAATGCTAGTTCTGAATATGGGAGTGGTGAATGTGATACTGGAGGAACGGTTCAATATATATTAGATGAAGATGTAACGCCACCAGAAAACAATTATATAAGAGTTGGATGTTGTTGGTTCGAAATGAGTGGCCCAACTACTGCAGCTCCTACTGTAATTCCAGGATATCTTACAACCGAAACACTTACAGGTATAACTGGCCAAACTTCGTTAATAGCTGCAGATTTATGTCATACCGAATGGAGACGATGTGATACTCCAGGCGTAACCGGAATAGTTGCTGATTGTCAAATACAAGATTATGCTGGTGGATCAACTCCACAATTAATATCATATAGTCCTGGTGGAACCGGTCCGGATACTACTCCTGCTGGAACAACTTGTTGGTTTGTTTATGGACCGACTGGTGAAATGTTATGGTACAGAGGATTAGGAGTTGGACCAACTTGCGGAGATTGTACTCCTTAAGTAGAGATCAATTTGAAACATTACAAGAATGGAAGCATATAATATAAAAAACTTATATTATGTCAAATGAAAGATACCAATGGATAAAGGGTGATGATTTAGGATCGGTTGAAGTTAAAACTGATTATATCGAACCATTTCTAGTCTTTGAGAGTGGAAGACGGTGTAGTGATAAAGTTATCAATGAATTTATGATTCCTATATTAGTAGATGAGGATATTTTACCATTAAAAAATATAGAAACTGCTGTTAAAGCATTGCCTAAGAAAAAACCTCGCAAACCAGCTCCACCTTCTAGTCAAAAAAAATCCAAAGGGCCAAAAGGAGGAATTGAGGTAAGCAGTCCAATTATACCATTATTAGATAAAGCTAAGAAAACAGATACTAAACTTAATATTAGATTATCTTTGAAATTACCATCTAAAGAATTCCTTTCGGTTTTACAAGACTCTTGGGATGAAGATGTTTTAGATCTATTAAGTAAACATCTTTATAATGAAATAAAAAATCCTAAAGAATTCCTTACTAGTAAAATTAAAGCTTCGTTATCAGAGTGGTTCCATAAAAAGTAGTCCTTTTTTATCCAAATATATACTATAACATGAATTACTACAAGGAGAAATATGAAGAATCGGAATCAATGAAAATTGCTTTTAAGAATATAGATGAATGTATAGAATTCAAAAACAAATTAATAACTTTTATTAAAAGAAAAAAACGTGATATTAGAGACAAAGGTATTATAGATGCTGATCTAACTTTTACGTTTATTAAATACTTAAAAAAATGAGTAAACAAATATCCCAACGACGTAAAGAAAGGCGTCATTATTTAAAATATCTTAAAAAGAAATTACCGGTCTCTGAATTTAATGAAATTAAAAGAAAATTCCAAAAAGAAGGTAAACAATTAAGGATTGAAGATTTGCGTGATTATTTAGAAGAAGAGAAAGAAAAATTAGCTCATCAAGAAGGTGAGATGAGAGATAAACTTAAAAATGAAGGTCTTAAGAAAAAAGAAATAGATGCAAAAATAGAAGAATGGATGTCATCTATTAAAATATGGTCATTACATAATGATGTATATGATGATCTAATAAATAATTAAGCTATGATGAATAAAACTTTTGTTAATGAAAATGGATATATGGTTGAGTGGACGAAGGGAACACGTTGGAATGAAAAAACATTTGGTTGGTATATGGAATGTAAAGATTGTAATGAACCAACAAGAGTCGGGAGTGAAAAATTAGGATGGGTATTATGTTCTAATTGTGTATCTAAATCATTAAATGAATTTGACGAACATGGTAGATCTTAAACTAGAAATAGTATCCAATGGGGTTATTAAAAGCGTCAAAGATACCAACTATAATGGAGCTGGTGAAGTACGAGAAATAAGAACCGTATATGAAACAGAAAATGATAAAAATAATTCATATGATAATACTATGAGATTATTTTATGATATATCAGATGATTTAGGTATTGATATGGGAAATAAATTCGATAGAAATGTTTTAGAATTTAAGATCGGATGGGGTACTCATTTTGAACCAAATTTAAAAGAAATAAAGAGATTAATTAAAGAAACTCGAGAAGAATTAAAGTATTTGCAAGATTTAGAAAAAAATATTAAATTTGAAAATGAGATTCAACAAACAATAGACGACCAATCAGATAAAAAAGATGAGACTCCTTTCTAAAAATAAAATTATGCTTTTGGAAGAAATAGAACAAAAAGAATTTGTAATCGTGCACTGTTCATTAAAACTTTTTAATGATAACTTTAAAAAAGATAGAAATACAGAGATTGTAAATTACCATGATATTATGTCAAAATTAGAAAATAACGACATATATAAAAATGTACCAGATAGAAATATCATTGAATACTATATTATCAGAAAGATTAATAATATAATCAATACTAAGAAAACGAAAACAATATTTTATTTTTTAGAAAATTTAGAAATAGAAATTATTCAAGCTATTAAAAGGATAATAACAACAAATCATGAAATATCCTATAAACTCTTATTAATTGAAGATGATGATATCGATGATATAAAACAAGAATTTGATACAATTCAAATCTTTAATTTAGATGATAAAACACAAATTAATAAATAAAGGATCTATTGCACATGCTTTAATAACTTCTATTAACGATCCTAATATTCTTATACCAGCCAAAGTGGTAATTAAAGATATTAAATTTGATGAATATAATCCATTATATTTAGTCAAAGTTATCAAATTCTATGATAACATTTACTTCCTAAAAAAATATTTTTGCAACAATAAATTTGTTAATAATTTTGGAAAAAAGGCCAGGAATTTTTGGATATCAAATGATCTTAAGACGGTCCAAGAGTTGGAGAATTTGATTGCAAAAGAGGATAATAGATTTTATATAGTGATAGATTCTATACATACTACCAGATATAAGAATGACCTAGAGGATATGTTTAATCGTATTCAAGACTTTTTAATTTTACGTAATTTATCGGAAATTAAAGAATTTTCTACAAGGACTTTTTATACAGGAAAATTGAATTTTAATACCCAAGCAGAATTTTTTATTAGATTAAAACGAATGATATCTGATAAAATAGATGATCTTAAACTTTCTTGGGATGAGTTTACCAGGCGCCTTTGATATATAGAATATAATAAAATAATCTATTTTATGGCATCACCAACAGTAACAGGCAAAGGACGTGACGGACGTTCATATGAAGTTGGATCTGCAGCAAGTAAAACTTCTGCTATAGGCAAACCATATTCATCTCCAATCGATATCCCAACATCCCCAGGAGAAGATTGGAGTGGTAAAGGAAATGAAGCATTATTTAATAGATGGTATTCATTCTTCTATACAGGACCTGTTGGAGGAGGTGGAACTCAACCAGTTAATTATTTTGAAGATGAAGTTGGTTGGGATGCTCGGATGCCAAGAAGAAATCCGACCGCTTCAAATTTAATTGCATGGTCACGAGGTGGTGGAGGCCAGAATTCTGTAGAATATTCATGGGAAGATTTTTTATATGCAAAGAATTATGGTAGAGTTCCAAATAACTATATGATTACATTACGTAGATTTGGAACACCAGTTGGAGATAATCTTTTAAACCCTGCTAGACAAGGTGCACCAGATATAGGAAGACTAATTTCTTGGATGGATGGAGAAAAGAATAAATTAGCTGATTTAATGAAATTTTCTTACAAAGTAAAATGGAAAGAATTCAAATCAGAGATTCAGACATTAAATGGTGGAGGCCACGGTGGTGCTGGGTCTGGGAGTATGTTAGGAAAAATATTACAAGCTACCGATACTGCAGGATCTAAAGTTGCGGGTAAAGGTGTAGATAGATCGAATGTAGATCCATATGGATCTGAGAAAAATAAGACTTTAGGTCCTATTAATGTTATTGATAAAATGATGGTTCGTGAGAGAGGAATGGAATTTAATCAACAACTAGCTTTAACATTTGAATATGAAATGAGATCTATTGATGGTATTGATGGAAAAGTTGCCTTTTTAGATTTATTAATGAATGTCTTAATGGTGACCTATAATCGTGGAGAATTTTGGGGTGGTGCTATTAGATATACTGGTGGCAAGCAGAAATCAAATCCTCTAGCTGGACAAGAAGGAATGGAAGCATTAGGACGAGGAGATTTTGGAGGATTCTTAGATGGATTGAGCCAAGGATTAACAAGTAGATTAAATGATTTGACTGGTGGAAAGGGATTCTCATTAGAAGGTATTGGGAATGCAATCAAATCTGTTGGTGCAAATGTTGGTATGAGAATGGCTGGTGAGGCTGGTGATTCAATGGGAAGACCACAGGCACAAGCTGCAAATGCATTATTAACTGGTGAAGATACAGGAGAATGGCATGTACAAATCGGTAATCCAACACAACCAATGTTAAGCGTTGGAAATATGATATTAGAAAATACTGAAATTATTTTTGATGGACCTTTAAGTGTTGATGATTTCCCTACAAAAATGACAGTTAAATGTACATTAAAACCTGCAAGACCTAGAGATCGAGATGATATCCAAATGATGTTTGTACCTAATAATGGTAATAGATTATATGCATCAGCTATGGATTTTATTAAAAACACGTATTACGGACAAGTGCCTGCGGCAGGTGGAAGAAAACATAATGCAGCATTTAATACAACACCAAATAAAGCTATGGCATCAGGTAATCAAGTTGCAGATGATACAGAGAATGTAAACTTAGGAAGTTTACTTGCGAATAGATTCCCTAACCATGGAACAGGTAATCCTGCTAGAACAGCTAACATTGAGGCTGGTGCAAGATGGACAACATAATATTATAGAGATATGGCATTAAATATGAAATATATGAACCTTAAAAAGGTGATAACAAAGACAAATTATTTTGGGAATGATAAAACGGTGACTGATTTAACAGAACCAACATTAAAACCTAATTACAAATCTCAACATTTTTTCCTTGCAAGGACTGTTAGAGTAACTGAAGATTATGCAATGAGACCTGATCTTATTTCATATTTTGCATATGGAACTGATGAATATACAGATATTATACTTAAGTTCAATGGAATTTCTAATCCATTCTCCTTATACATTGGCCAATTATTACTGATTCCTAAAATGCCTGATGCCAAAAGATTTTACCGATATCCTAAAGCTACTAAAAAAGAAATTGAAAAAGTAAAAAGAGCTTTTATCGATAAGAACCGTTTTACTAAACCTACTCAACGTAGATTAGAAAAATTAGCAGCGCTTGCTGCTTCTAAAGCAAATGGTTCTCCAACAATAACTCCTTCTAATAAACTTAAACCTGGTGAATCTGCTACATCTACTAAAGGTGGTGCATTGATCTTTGCTGAATGGAAAAGTAAAAATAGTAGCGAAAAGACTAATCCAAATTCTTAATTATGGCAAGCGTTGATAGAGATATATTGACAATAGTTGAGCCTACTATTAAAGTTGATGAACTTATTGTTGAGGCGGATCCAACTACTGGAGATAAAGATGCAGAAGAAGAGAAAGATCCTGGAAATCCAGATGCACTAGTTCAACAAGAAACTACGGAAGGTGGGTTAACTCCTGTTGTTCAAATCGGTAGTAATAAAGTTGGTAGAGATGATATTAATATGTTAACTATTAAACATGATGAATTCATTCCTCGAGCTACATTAGAAGTCTTAGATGTTTCTGGAAAATTAGATCAAAAAGAATACCCATTAGATGGTACTATTGTTAGTGTTTATCTTAAACCTAGACCTATTGAAGAATATAGACCTATTAGAATCGATTTTGATATTGCAAGTATAAGATCTCAACCTGCTGAAAAGGGTGAAGAAGAGGTTCCGGCTACATTTACATTTGAATTAATTATGCGAATACCACTTATGTTTGCGGATGTTTTACAAGGTTTTGAAAGTGGTAATTCATTTGATCATTTGTTAGAATGTGCTCAAGGATTAGGATTAGGTTTTGCATCAAACGAAGATGCAACCGATGATGCTCAAATAAGAATATGTGCTGATCAAGGAAGAGATGAATTTATTAATGATACAACTTTAGCAGCATATAAAAATGATGATTCTTTTTTTAAGTCTTATATTGATTTACATTATTATTTATGTATGGTCAATGTTAATAAACAATTTAGTGAGGCTGAGGAAATGGAAAAAATTCCTGTTGTTGAAAAGATAGATCCACAATTACAAGCTTCGGATGATGGTAATGCTGAATCTGATAAAGATGCTGAAGTTGAGGCTGATTTGCGATTGAGTAATGGTCAAGATGTAGTAGGAACTAATATGCACATGACCAGCTATAATTTACATAATACAGCTGGAGATGTTTGGATGGCCAATGGATATAAACGAGAAATTAAATATCTTAATCTAACTAATAATAATGAAGGTGGTTCTGATGGTGGTTTGGAGAAGTTTTTTGTACAACCATTAAATACCCCAGGAACCGATGAAAATAGAATACCTTTACGTGGTAGAGCTGATGATCCAACATGGGCACAAAATAATAAATGTAAATATATAGGTAAACAACCATCAGAAGAATTTGAAAACGTTCATTCAAATTATATGTATGCAATTGCAAATAATATAGGTAATAATGATGAGATTGAAAAAATGTTTATGGAAGTAGAATTAGGTGCTGTTAATTGGTCTTTATATAGATATCAACGTATACCTATTACAATTTATTCTCAAAAAACCTTAACCGAAATGGATATGGAAAATAGGGATAAACAACTTGGAGAAAATGAACAACCACCAAATAACCCTGAAGTTGAAGATGGTGATGAACAAACTACTTATGATGAACCAAACCAATTGGTTAAAAATGAATTTTTGTCGGGTTGGTATGTGATCGCAGAGATATCGTATACATATAATAAAGGAGCTGAAATAATACAAAAATTAAAATTATTACGTCGTGAATGGCCAATACCAACACAAAGTGCAGATCAATAAAAATAAAATGTATCAATGAGTAAATTAAGTGATTTAGCGGATAAAGCAAAAGATTGGGCAGCATTTGGGAGTTCTTATCCCTACAATCCAAAAGGTTTAGCTTCCAAGATGACTCCCTATGCTGATAGGGCAATGAATAATTTTGCTAAGACAAATTTATTTTATAGTAATAGTTTATTTCTACAGACTCAAGATCCTACGGTCTTTGGCTTTAAATTATTATTTCATTTTGATCAAGTTTCAAGTCCACTATTATTTGGTGTAACTGACCAAGCTTTTGATAATGCTGCTAATGCAGGAGATGAGTCTAAAAACTCAGCATTAGCATTTTTATTAAGAAAAAAAGATTATCAAAGGGCTAGTTATTTAAGGAAATTTATTAGACTTTTACATGGTGTCAATAATCAAGCACCATGGTATTTTCAATCCCTTGGTGGTTTAAAAGATGCTTGGAAAAGAGATATGACTAAACCATTAATGAAACCTGATGCAGCATTAACGGTTGATTGTTTGGAATCGGTTGACTTAAGAATGACTGCATTAATGGATTTATATAGAAAGGCTTGTTTTGATTGGAAATATAGAAGAGAAGTTGTTCCATTAAATTTAAGACAATTTAGATTATCTGTTTATGTATATGAAGCTAGAGTCTTCCATAATCCAAATGATATATCTTTAATCGATCCAGCTGCTGCTCCACCTGAATATGGATATGGTGGAAATATTCAAGGTGAGTTTGCAAAGAAAAATGCCACATCTACTGCATGGATATTAGGTCAAGATGAAACAATGAATGATCCAAATACCTTTGATGTTAATATAGTAGAAGGTGTAAGAATGTCTGGAAATAGAAATTTATTCCATTTTGATTTTTGTGAATTTGATTTTAGTGAGCCTAGTCATTTAGAAACTATAAGCAATGCTGAACCTGTAGAAGTTAAACAAAATTTTAAAATTAAATATAGAGATGTTGAAGAGGAGAATTTATATACATGGTGGTCTCAATTAGAAACAAATAATATGAATCCTGCAATTGCTGATTCATTTATCGCTTCATTAGATGCTGCAGCTTTAGATATTGTAGAAACTGCAGTTCCAGGAGAACCAGCCACAAATCCAACTACTATGCCTGCAAATAATGATGATCAAGAATTATTAAATAAGGCAAAAGAAATGGCAGCGGAAAAAGCCAAAGCTTTGGAAGCTAAAGCTATGGCCATTAAATCAATGTTTGATCCAAAAGAATTAGCTAAAAGAGCAGGTGAACAAGCATTAGCCGAGGCTGCAAATGCAATAAGTGCAAGATTAACTGCAGCTTTATTAGGAAATATATATGGGTTTAGTCTTGCATCATTAACATCAGCATCTACTCTTAATAAATTAACATCACCAACTGCTTTGTTAAATGCTGGTGCAAGTTTAATCAATGGTAAAAAAGGACCTGGCAATGATCTTAGTATAGGAGATAATGTAGATGTTGGTTCTGGTAGTCTTACAAATACGACTGGTACTCCAAGTAGTGGTAATGAATATTCAGAACCGGTTCCAAATGTTGCAACTGGATATGGTGATCCTGATGCAATTGGTGCACAAGGTGGAGGCCATAAATCTGGCAAATCAACCAGTTCAGAAACTCCATTGTCTGGTGATGGATCTTTAAAGAATGTTACTGGTGTTCCATCTTCACAAGGCCCTGATCATCATCGTCATAAAAAAGAAAGTGCTCCGGATCCTGGTGAAAATGAAGGTACATCATTAAATAACGATACTAAACCACTATAACTATGCAAATCAAAGATAAAAATGACTTTTTTAAAGACAACGTTAGAGATGGTAATTATTGTGGTGCTGTTTTAGATACTGCTGATCCATTAAAACTTGGAAGAATAAAAGTAGAAGTATATGGATTTTGGGAAGGTTTAGATGTTGCATTAATACCATGGGCAATCCCAGGAAATAATATTACTGCAGGTTCTAAAACTGGAGGTGGATTTTTTTCAGTACCTAAAGTTGGTGCTGTAGTTGAAATTAAATTTGATAATGGTAATATATATTGCCCAGTCTATACATATAATCAGCGGATCTCAGATGAACTTAAAGAAGAGGTTTCGGGCAGTTACGAGAATGCACATTCTATAATATATGATACAACAACTTCTGGAGGAATTAAAATTTATTTTACCGAAGCTAGTGGTTTAATGATGAATTACAAAGATACAAAAATTAATATCAAAGCAGATAATTCTATTATTATAGAAAACCCAAATGCTGATAAAGTTGAATTATTAAATGATGGAAATATAACAATAGAAACAAAAACAAACGTTACCGTCAAATCACCAGAAGTAATAATAGATGCAGCTGATAAAATTGAATTAGGTAAAGGTGCATATCAAGAGTTAGTTTTAGGTAATAGATTTATGTCTTTATTTAATTCTCATACTCATATTGGTGTACTAGGAATACCAACGGCACCACCAACAAAACCAATGACTTCATTTGAATTGAGTTCAGGTGGAAATGATCCATTGGTAAAAACAATGTAATATATAAACTATAAAAACGTAAAACTATGCCATTAATTTCAGCGATATTAAAAACTGATATAAAAACTCGAATTTCTACAGACCCTGCTTTTGCAAAAGATTTATATGATATAACTTTTAAGGCTATGGATAAGTTCCAAACGGCTCAAAAGATAGCAGTGCAAGGTGCCTTTTTGGCTCCAGGAATGATACAATCTGGTTCGTTTACTGCTGCTAAAAAAATTGCAGCATTAGCATATGCAAAAGAAATGGTCAAATTACAACCGGCAATTGCAGATACAGTTTCAAAAGCAGTATCAGCTTCCGTAAATACATTTGTCAAATCTGCTACTATAATTACTCCACCAGGACAATTGGTTGTAACAGTAACACCTACGGGTCCTGGGAGTGGAAGTACCACAAGCCCTTCATCACCTGCACAGATTATATAGTATTAATTAAATATAATAAAAAAAACCGAAATAAAAAAATTTTTTCAAATCTATTTTAAGATATATAGATTATATTATTACATTAACCTTAAAAAAATATAAATGACTCAAAAAACTATCTACAATGATATTCAACCACTAGAAGATTTTGATTGGGAAGCTTATGAAGCTGAAGATACCAGAAATAAATTTAATAAGAATATCAAAACCGCATCAAAGAAAGATAAAGTTTATTCACACTCAGAAGATGCTCAAGAATACTACGATTTATTAAACTCATCATTACAAAATTTAACTATACCTATTGAAGGTGATTTGGTCAAAGCTACAATTAACAGTAGAGGACCGAGATATGCATATCTAGATATTGGCTGGAGAGAAGATGCTATATTAGATCTTAATAAAGAATATCCTGAATATGTTGATCAATTAGTACCTGGAGCTGAAGTTGAGGTTTTTGTAAAGAAAACTAATTTAGAAACACAAACTCATAGTGATCTTGAAGTTTCTTATAGTGAAGCTATTAAACATTTAAAATATCGTGAGATATATGAATCAATCAAAAAACCGGTTGCATTCCTTGCCCATGTTAAAGAATTAATTCATGGAGGATATTTCTTAGATATTAATGGAGTTCGAGTATTTATGCCTGGTTCTTTAGGTGGTGTAAATAAATTAATAAATTTTGATGATTTATTAGGTAAAGATATTTATGTTTGTCCGATAAATTATTCAAAAGAAAAGAATTATATAGTTGTTTCGCATCGATCTTATTTGCAATCCCTTATCCCAGAAGCTATAGACTCTATTGATCCAGGAGATGCATTTTCAGGATTCGTAACAGGAACAACCAAATTTGGAGTTTTTGTTGAATTCAATAAATGTCTTACTGGTTTAATACATAAAAGTGATTTAGTAGATGATGATCTAGCTAATTTTAATAGTAGACATTTAAAACCGGGTGATGAGGTTGAATTTACCGTTAAAGAAAAAACTGAGCAAAATAGAATAATTCTAACACAAAAAGAATTTATTCCTGTTATTGATCCTTGGGAAGATATTCAAGATAAATATACAGTTCCATCTGAAGTCACAGGAAGAATTCGTAAGAAAACTAAATATGGCTTATTTATTGAGTTAGAACCTAAGATAGTTGGATTACTACATGTATCCGATATTCCAGATTATATAGATTTAGAAAATTTCCAAGAAGGAGATAATATCACACTTAATCTTGTAAAAATTGAAATAGAATCCAAGAAAGTGTTCTTCAAAATCTAGTTGGAATATATAAATAAAAATATTCCGTATTATGGATTTTAAGAACTTTCAAGATCAACAAATTTCCCATGCTGTTAGATTTGGTGTTGATTTAGATTTTTATTGCAAATTTAGTATTAAAAAGGTTGCACAAAAATTTTCAGCAGCTGTTGGTGGAGAGGTTATTATTGTTCCGGATGATGATGGGTTTATTCCTGAACAAGGAAAATTTTATATTAAAGAAGGATTTAATTATGGGTCTGAAAGATACTCATTTATATCTGCACCCTTACCATATACACATGCAAGGGCTTTATTCATCCGAGTACTTTTAACAATTAAAGAATATTGTTATACTAATGAGACCTGTGTTGCAAATATTAACTTAACATATGATACTAATTTAATAAAAGAATTAGATATTAGAAAATTGAATCCTCTAAAATTCATTTTAGAGTTTAATGAAGATATGGTTTGGAGATTTTTTCCAGATCAAAAGAATTCTATTTATGTTAAGTCTATTAAAACAATCATCCCTCAAAATAAATTTTTTAGATCAGAAAATTTAAAAATAGAAAGTTTTAATTATATTTTACCTGATCAACCATTCTTTGGAGTTATTTTTAATGATATTAAAGATGGGTTTATTCAAATGAGATATATTGGTGGTAAAGATTATGAATATAAAGTAGTCGAAGCTTTAGATGTAATTGGTATTTTTAATTCATTTGTATCTAGATGTTTATTTGATCCATCCTATAATGCAAAGAATAAAAAAGAATTAAAATCTATTATTAAAAATGCTGATAAAATTTTAAAAGGATATGCATCATATGAATCTTTTGTAGAAACATTTCCAGATATTAAATTAACTGTTGATATGGGTGATGATGTTCAACATATAAAAACATTTTTTCCTAAATTTAGAGACCAATTATTTGATTTATTAGCATCATCCGATTTGAATAAAGGTGAGGTTAATTATGATGCTGCAATGTCTCATATACAAATACGACATGTTAAATTACATATATACGAAGTTAAAGATTGGGAATTCATTGATAGTGATTTAATTATTGAATCTGGGAGAGAATGTTCTTTCTTTGGGTGTAAGATAGAAAGTTCTTCTTTAACATCGTGTAATATTTATCGTTTTTCTAGTGTTAAAAACTCTAGACTAAAGGATACATATATAAATAGAACTTGTGAAGTAACTAATACATATATCTATGGAGATTTATCTACTATTGATGGTACAGTCAAAGGTGGGTTGATCAAAGGTGGTAGAGTTGGAAACCATTCACATATTTCTAAAGAAACTGAATTAATAGATTATTCAAAAATCTATACAAAATAAATAAGATACTATGTCATCATCTCAATTTAAAAATGTTTATTCTGGCCAGATACCTGATGATTTAATGAATCAGGATGAGTTTATCTCAGAAATTCAGCAAGAATTAACAATATCTTGTGCATTACCATTTAATATTCCAGAGCCAGAATTATTAAGGATAATTAAATATGCAGCTAAATGGTTCTATAAAAAATACGAATATTCTGTCCAAGAAAGATATTATGTTATACCTGAGAAAAATTTTAATACTATTCCATCATTTGCACAATATGGAACAATAAAATTACCTGATTGTATATTTTCAGTTATGGCAGTTAGGCAATGTAAAGATGGATTTAGTTTATATGATCCATTAAAAAGTATGCCTGATTTTTCTTTAGAGAAAGTTTTATTTAAAGATATTTATAGTATTGATGGTTCTACTGAGGCTTTAATGTATGCAACTATCTATCAATATTGGATTGATTTAGCGAGTCATGTATTATTCCATCCAATTAGCTATAATTTTAATACAAATTCTAAACAATTAGTATTTCTAGGTGAAAAACCACAAAATGATGTTGTATTAACTGTATATGAAGAACTTCCTTTAGGATACCTTTACAAAGATGAAATCTTCTTCAGGTATGTATGTGCAAAAGCAAAAACTCAATTATCTCGTATACTTGGTACCTTTGCATTTAATCTTCCTGGTGGCGTAACTATCAATTATGATTTATTAAGAGATGAAGGTCAAGGTGCAATAGAAAAGATAGAAGAAGAAATTAAAACTGATGAAGGAATGGATTGGTTCTTTACTTCAGGAAATGATAACAAATAGTAAAGGATAAATATAATACAATAGTATAAATGCGAAACGAAATCTATAATAGAAACCCAGAAGATCCTAACTATATGGATGGTCAATTAACTATGGATGATCCATTGGAAATGTTTAAGCAACAAATAGAAAATTGCTTATTTACAACGAAAACCATGGTGATGGGTACCACAGATTTTGGAGCTAGTTTAGAGGATTATGTATGGACATTTAGAACATCAGAAGATGCATTGGCTAATGTTGTTAATTTACAAATCCAAAATTATTGTACAATGGCTAAATATTTTACATATAGCGTTAATGTAAAATTTTATCATGGAACCGTTCGAGATATATGCCATATAGATGTAAATATAAACCAAACAGATAATTTTTCTGTTTTAATGGGATAAAAAATATAAAAAATTAGATGCCTACTAATAAAGACTTCTTATTACAAGATAAATTAACATATACTTCTTTAGTTAACCAAACTCAAGATTATTTAGTAGTGACGTATAATAAAGTTGCTGATGCTTTTACTCCAGCTTCTCCGTATGGCCAAATACTACAAGTTCTTCAAAATTTAACTCAATTAATATTCTTCTATATAGAAGATGCATTAGTAGAATTAAACATATATACTGCATATAAAGAAAAATCTATTTATGGATTGGCCAGAATTGCAGGACATAATCCAACAAGAGCTATTGCTGCAAGAGGAACATTTGCATTAAATATAAAACCAGGAGCTGCTTCTGATGTACAATCTCCATGGGTTATTATTAATAATAATACTAAAGTGACCAACTTAAATACCGGATTAGCTTATTTACTTAAAGTTGATAATGTTCAAGGTAAAGTTAAAATAGATTTAACGACTAATAGTATATCTAAATTTCGTGTTATTCAAGGTGAAATGCAAACCCAAAGTGCTATAGCAAATGGAAAACCATTACAAAGCTATAATTTTACTTCTGATCAAATGATTGATAATGATATGGTAGAAGTTTATGTTAATGGTGAACAATATGGAATTGTTGATTCATTATATGATATGACAAATGATGAAAAATCTTGTATAGTTAAAACCGGTATAAATGATGGAATTGATGTATATTTTGGTAATGAGGATTTTGGAACTATTCCTGGAGATGGATATAATATAACAGTCCAATATGTTGTTACTGCCGGAATTCCTGGAAATTTATATGCTAAAAGCAATATTCTTATGTGGAAATTTAATGATAAAGGCTATAGTAATATTGGTGAAGAGATTGACTTAGGTGATGTTTTCAATGTGAGTTTAGATTCTCCATTAGTTTTAGGAGCTCCTGGAGAAGATATTGATTTAACAAGATTAATTGCACCAAAGACTTCAAGGGCTTTAGTATTAGCTAATCCAGATAATTATGTTGCATTTTTATCAAGGTTTGATTATTCATATGTTAATGCATACACAACATTTGATGATAATTATATAGATGATGATAATGTAGTTTATTTATTTATTATACCAAATGTTCAAAGTAAATTATCTAAAGATACTGATTATTATACAACTAATGAAGAAAATTTCTTTTTAACAACTGGAGAAAAGGATGCATTAATTAAATATGTACAACAGAGTGGTAGGCAAGTAGTTTCAACTGAATTGAGTATTATTACTCCAACTATTACTAAATATGCATTGAATATTGTTTTGAGGATATTTGATGGAACTGATGTTGAGACATTAAGAGGTGACATTTTGGCACTATTAGCTGAGTATTTTATTAGAGTACAAAGACGAGATAAAATACCAAAATCTGATGTTATAGCTATGATCGAAACAGTAAGTGGTGTAGATTCAGTAAATATTAATTTTGTTTCAGAAAAACAAGAGTTGGCTATTAGAACTGGACATTATTGGAAAACTATAACGGTAAAAGATCCAATTAGATTAAATGAAGTTACTAGGCGAGTTAAAGAAATTTTACCATTAGATGAAAATGGAAATGTTATTCCACCATCACCGGCATTAGGATTAGATAAATTTGGAGATATTCAAATTGGCCTTAATGAATTGCCTTTGATTCGTGGTGGATGGAAAGATAGAAATAATGTAGAATATAAAACAGATATTAAACCAGAAAATATTTCCTCTGTTAATATCATGGTTGATGAAGTACTAAGCGATGACTTATCTGCTAAGATCATGACACAAAACAAAAATATATTGATAAACAATGAGCGCAAAAAATCCTAAAGATTTATATGAAAAGCAATATGAGCATGGAGAAAAAAGGCTTTTTACCGGCTTTAATTATCATGAAGAAGATATCGTGGTTAAACGAACAATGATGCCAAGGTTATTTTTGAATGAAAATATTAAAGGTTTTTTAACGTATATAAATAATGTCGTTGTAAATAATATAGATGCAGTTAAGGTTATTAGAACATTCTTCAACTATACTGTAAAGAAAGATGACCCTAACGTAAACTAATAATATGGCATTAAAATTACAAAATTATTCGTGGTGGAGGTTCTTCGATAAAGCTGGTGATTTAGCCAATTTTGAATACGATGAAGAAAATGATAAATGGTCTGGTACTATTTATATCGACAAAGTATCAACTGGCCTAATTGAATATGAGCCTTTATATTGTCTTGAAAAGATATTTGATAATACAGTCATCCCTGGTACTGGAGAGCTTGGATTAAAGCACCCACGTAAACCTAATCTTACTGGTTATTGTGTTGGGGCTACTCAGCAAAATGTTATACTTCAATGGAAAGATAATGATCCTGGCTATACTGGCCAGAATGTTCCAGAAATATTCTTATGGAGTATTGATGGATATCCTGGTCCTGAACCTATTCTTATTAAACATGATTCATTAGATATAGATTTGGGAGATCAAACTAATGATGTACTTAATCCGGCTGGTGGGACTGGTGGAACTGGACAACCAGGCCAAGTTCCAGGATCTCCGTTTTTAGATGAAGCATTATCGATTAGAGTTGGTTTATTAGGAGCAACTGAAAATAGTTATGTTAGAACTTTACAATTTATAGATCCAAATTATTTACCAGAGAGTCCAATCGGTACTTTTGGATGTGTTGGCGCATCTCATGTTTTTGCAGAAGTTACCTTTTATGGTGAAACTGAAGAAGAGGATGTTAGATTAGATACTATGCTAGAAAATCTTGGAGATAGAATTTCTGCACAAGATTTTAAAATATTTGATGATACTGATATTAATGAAGCATTACCTGATTATATTAAACTTAATCAAAAACGAAAAGAACTTTTATTAGAATGGTCTAATATATTCCCTTTCACGGGTGCGTATAAGGCGCTTATTAATGTACTTAAATATTTTGGATATGACCAAGTAACGTTGAAAGAATATTGGTTAAACATAAAAGAAGCTAATGGAGAGAATGCAGAAAATGTTAAACGTTTAAGATATAAACAAACTCCTATTGAAGATTTATTTAGCGATGAACCAAAAACTTCTAATATAGATCATTCATTATATCCTTCTCGGTTATACAAGAAAACCAGTAAATTTGGTTTATTTTATGATATAACAAGAGATTCTGGTAAATTTGATAATGATGGTATACCAATTGTTGAAGAGGCTTTTATATTTTCTAATGAAGAAGTATTAGTTAAATTATTTGCACTTAAACAGAAACTTAAGAACTATTTCTTGCCATTAAATGCAAGGATTGTGGATATAATTGGTGAGGCTATTTTCTATTCCCGATATGACATAAATGTATGGCAAGATCTTGTAAGAGTAGATGATGTTGAATTAAATATCAATCCGTGTGTTTCAATTGAACCGAACGAAGGGTGTAGTCTAATAACGGATTTAACCGCAGAAAATTTCTTAGGAATTAAAGTTCCACCGGATCTAAATATAGCAGGTGTATCTGATTTTGTAGTTTATGCTGTTGGCGTAACTCAACATAATACTCCAGCTCCTGCAACACCATGGAATTATTCAGGTATTGATACATACACAATTTCTGATACGGTTTCATCACAAAGTTTTAGTTATACGACACCATATCGAGCAAGTGTGAGTGAAGTTGTAGATGGGATAATGTCTGAATGGGAATCACAACTAATAGAACCATGGACTAATTTTAATGTAACGAAAGAAATCGGCCAAGATGCATCTGAAGTACCTGGAATTACGGGAGCTTATGCATGGTTTTATGCGGTTCAAAAGGAACCAATCGGTCCAACAAGTGGAAATAATTTTATTATTGGTGCAACCGCAGTTGGTGGACCAACTACATTTATATACACTACACCTGGCGTAACATTTACAACAGATCTTGGAGCTACATTTGGAACTGGTCCTATGGAAACATATGCTTCAGCATTTATGGGATATTTTAATGGATATAACACCCCAGTCTCAGAATTAAATGATTATCCATGTGCTCCTATTGGTGCACCATTTGTTTTAAGTAATTGTTCATTTGATATTGATTGGGATAAATGCGTGGTTAATTGGAATTCTTTTGATTACAAATCTGGTGGATATGGGGCTAGTGCATGGTCTAGTTTTTTTAGTTATGATTATTCTTATACCAATGTATCCTATCCATTAGGTACAACAAACCCATATATTGGTTACACAGGTTCAACTTATTCAGGACCTTCGGGTGGTGGTCCATTTACTGGTGCAACACCAGGTTCGCCATTACACCCACCAGGCCCTACATATCTAACCGGTTTTACTGGTAGTACTGGCCCTTGGAATAATCCTGTTTTATGGAATTGGGAGAATGCTGGTAATGCAACCTTTACAGAATTAGAATGGATAATAACATTAGAAGATTTACCTACACCTATTGGTGCTACTGAATGGGTATTAGAAAGTGGTTTACTATCTCTTGCAGATGGAGCAGATTATCCTATTATTTTACCTTATGTTGGTACATATAAAGTAGAATTGATTTTATATGATTCATTTGGTGGTGTATCTAAATGGATTCAAAATTCTGCAATTTGTGTTAATACTAAAGATGTAGATTTTATTGGCCATTTCCGAGCAAGGGTATGTGATTATACATGGGATACTAAAACTATAGAAAGACAAAGTGATGAGGTTCCTGCACCAGAAAAACCAATTTATCCTGAATGGGATATGTATAATAGTACATGGCAATTACCTTTACAAGAAAATGAGGAGATGTCTATGCAAGATCTTACATATAATGATTTAGATAGAATTGAATTTTATCAAACCCAAAATGATCCACAATTCCAAGGAAAGTGTGATACATATTATCCTCCATTGAACCCTGGTGCTTCTCCATCTAAAGGATTATATGATTTGGCTGCATATAAATGGAATCTTATAGAACATAATGCATTATGGGATGATGTGTGTCATTTATGGTGGGATATTACTAATCCAAGTATAACACAAGCTAGGATTAATCATTCGGTTCCATGGGGTACTACCCCGACATTTGCATTCTTTAAAGAACCATTTGTAGGTAAACCAAATAATGTTTATTTAGCTGAAGATATTGCTGGAGTACTTGGTATTCCAGGAGCCTCGTATGGAGATATTGTTAAAAATATGAATCCTAATTTTGGACCTGGTACTACCGGCCCTGAAATAACCGGAGTCTATCAATATCTTGGAGGACCTTTAGGATTGACTGGAGGTAGTTCTTGGGTAGAATCTAATATAGAAATAAATACATTTACTTTAACTGATATTACTGATGGTGGATTAATCCTTGGTAATGATGTTTGGAAAGAGGTTGTTAGACAATTTAATGAGAATTTAGAAGATAATGCAGATGCAATAGTTCCAAATCTAGGATGGCCTTTATATAATATAATGAATGAATTCATATTATATTATCAAGAAAGATATGATGATCCATTAAATTATTTAGATCCTTATTTACAATTTGTAACTAAAGAATATTCCATTAATGATACTTGTTATATACGAATGTATCAAGGTTCTGGTGTACCAGGATCAACATTTTCTAATTTACCTTTACCGGATGAAAGTGGAGCTACCTCAATGTATGTAAGAAATTATCAAACTGTACACTTTGGTGATAGTGGAGATATTCCTTACTATTTTGAAATGTTTGCAATAGGACCTAGTGGTGGAATAATATCTTTACCTGGTCCTACAACATTCATTGATGCATGGGGTGTGGAAACTCCAGGAATTACATATTACAATTATGAATTTGGTGCTACTAATTTATCTGATCTATGGCAACAACTTATTTATACAAGTAATGGTGTTGCACCAACTGGACCAAGTGCTGGTATAACACCTATTTATATTGATGGTCCGATTGTTGATTATGAATGGAATATTGTTTATGGTGCTAGTGGATATACTGGACCTACTGGATCTACGTCATTCCCACCACCTACAGGATTAACAGCTATAAAAATACAAGGATATCAAAACTATTTTAGTAGCAATGATTATCATTGTGTAAAATTCTCTGGTAGCACAGCTATTGGAGCAACAAATGTAGTATTAGGAGGAACTTCTGGTATTGCAGGAACTATGTGTGGAAGGTCTATTACATCCAATTCTACTTGGAATAATTTACGAATACACCAATATGCGAACGAATTCCCTCTATTGACTCAAATTCAATTTAATTATAGTCTATCACCAATGAATGGTAAGATAAAACCACGATGGACTTTGATTAAAGAAAATGACGAAAATTGGGAGAATATATACTATAATAATCCATACTTCTCATACCTTTTTACTCAACCGGGTAGTTATACGTTAGAGTTGAAATTAGAGGATAATTTGGGTAATACACGAACAAAAACGAAAAAAGAATTTGTAAAAATTATTTAAAACCATGGCAGTAACTACAACAACGATCGCCGGAACCGACTCACTTAGCGGTTCTAGAATAACGATCAACGACAATTTCAAAACATTGGAAGATGCGTTAAACTCAGTACTAAGTGCATTTGATATAGTTAGCGGAAGATTCGATAATTCCCTTTATGGTAGTGCTAATGATATCCTTACTAACGGTATAGTTGTTAATGGTACCGGTTTGGTAGATGGTATAACCATTAACAATGGTAACCTCAACTTACTTGTGGGAGATGTTAAAGTCGCAAACAACTATGGATACTATATTGGATCTTTATTAGAATTAGATAAATATGATCTAGTTGAAACCATTGGACCTGGCCAATATCCTACATGGGATATGCGAGCTCCTGGAGGAACTTCTGATTTAGTTGGTGGACTTGTTCTACCTCATCTAACTGGACCTGGATTTACAGCTATTGATACTGTAGGTGCGACACCAGCAAATGGAACATTAGTATTTACTGATGCTGGACCAACACATACTCCATTGAAACTTTGGTGGGATCAAGGCGGCCTAATTCCTGGAGGAACTTGGTGGGCAATTGGTGCTACAACACTTTAATAAAAATTAGAATTAAATGGCTACTTCATTATTACAACCATTAAAGGTACAAGGAGGAACATTTTATACATTCGCATCGGCTGCCAAGGATATTTCAAAAACCTTTACAGATGATAATGCAAGATTTGTATTCTCTAAATATGCTTTATTAGATTTACCGAAAGTAAAAACTCCGTCTAATGACAATAATAATATTGTATGGCAAGCATTAGATGCTTATGGCGGAGGTGCTACTGCAGGTAGTCAAATAGCTACAGATTTTGGCCTTGATAACAACTATAACTTTGCACAAGCATTCCAATCATATGCTTTAAATTTTGAACAATTAGTTTTAGCTAGTAGGAATAATTTTAATGAAGCATATGATGAAAATATTTTATCTACATGTTCAGAAAGAATTTTCTGGCATTATTTAAAAAATCTTAATGGAATTAGGTGGAATGTTGCTAATCAAACCAATCAATCTTCAATACCAGATAGGTTTGTTGAGGAACCTAATAATATTGGTGGAACACAATCACATTATCAACAAGTAGTCAAATATTTGGGTGATATTGAGATTATTAATAATATTAGTCGTGGTGGAGATTCTTATTCTGAAATTTATATTCATGTTCCAACGAGTCATGGTAATACTCCAACTGTTTTATTTAAGTCATGGGAAGATAAAAACTATAAACCAAATGAATCTTGGGAAGGAGAACCTGGTGGAGCTTTATATGGTAGATCTATAGGATTTGGACCATATGGTTTAGCTAATGATGCATTTTATGATGATATGTCTACTGATACTTATCAGTTAGGCCCAACTTTTGGGAATGCATCAAATGTTTCTTGTACTGCTTGGACTGGTGTTGCTCCAGGCACACCAATCCCTGTTGTAATATCTTCTTTAGATGGAGTTAGTTTAGATTTTAATCCTGAAAATTATTGGCATATAGAAAATGATAATGTATTATCATCTATTGGTGATTACAATGCATCAGCGATGAGTAGTGATTTTGAATTTAATATTTGTCTTATTTATTATGATACATATGATGTTTCAAATCCAGAAAACTTTGCAAGAAATTTATATGGGATATTAGTTATTGATGATTATGAAAATGGTATAATAGAATCTGATTTAAAACATTTTACTAAATTCAAACCAAATCCAGTTACCAAATTAAATGGTAATTCATACGGATTAAAATTAAATTTAAAATTTGATACATCAACTGATAATGTTGGTGTTGAAACTGTTATACGTGAAGATCTTACATTTGGAATGGATTTATTTGCCGATGCATCAGTAAGATTACAAGAATCTGCTGATATGTTTATTCAGCAAAAATTAGATTTAATAAATATTGAAAGACGATTAGAAACATTAGAACAATATTATTTTACACAAGATACAATTGATTTATTAAATAATCAAATTGCAACCTTACAAGCAAATTTGAATAATGCTGAATTAAATTTCGCAAGTGAAACAACTTTATTAGATTTAATCAGACAAAATTCAGATGATATCAATGATATTTTATCCGGGAAAGTTAATGTTAATTTAACATATAATACGGATGTTATTCAACCTGGACCTGGAATTGAAGTAGATAATTCAGTACCAAATCAAATATCAATTGGAAATAAAGTACAAGATTATTATACATTTATGCAATGTCTTAATATGCCAAATGCATATTTACAATATTCTGTATTAAATGGAATATTCCCAGGTGCTTCCGCTGATGGTAATAGACTTTTACTTGGAGAATATACAAATTATTTTAGAAATGTTGGTGCAACTGCCCCAGTCTTTATAGATAATTTGACTATAAATATTGATGATACAAATATTAAATGGAAAAAAGGTCAAAGTATAAGAATCGTTTTTGAGGATGATATTGATATTGGACCTTATGATATAAACATAAAAACTGATGCACAAGATACAAAGGGCAATGGAGTATACGGAATTTTAGTTGGTACTTTAAACCTTTCCAATTTAGTGACAACAAAACCAATCATAGAAGTAATATGTGTAGATGAGTCTACTTATACTTTTTATATAGATGTAATTAAATAAAATAAATTAGAATGGCTGACACAAACATAGATTTTAGTACTAAGTATTCTTTATCTTCTTTATTGAATAACCTTTTGAGAATTAATCAGAATTCTTTAGAGATCATGGATAAGCTATCGGATATTACTACATCAAATGCCGATACGGTAGAAATAGAGGTTCTAGATGAGAATAATCAAATTAGTAAAGTGTTTGTTCCATCATATGGCCAATTAATGTCGGATATCAATAGAATCGATAATAATATAAAACAATTATCTGGTATTGGTGAGGCTAATGCAAATGTTCAATTAGAAGATGGATCATTTAGAAAATTACTTTTATCAAATTTAAAGGTAGAAGGAAACACGATTGGTTCTATGGCAACTCCAACCGAATTTAATACTAAAACAAATTGGTTCTTTGAGAGTTTTTTGAATCCTTTATTATATGTTTCTTTTGATTTTAGCGGACAAATTCCGAATGATACTGAACGTTGTAAATTACAAAGGTTCATATTAAATTTAAACACACAAGCACAAAAGGATGTATGGACAAACGAAATAAATGGCAAATCTAATTTAGATTATGTTACGTTTTTTCAAAAATTACTTAAATATAATATAACTTACTTCTTAGATGAAGATGTTATTGATATGCCTCCAAGAGATCTTAGATTTTATGGTGACTTTTCTGTAATGAGAATATTTGATGAGGTTGTAACTGAGGTTGTTGATGGAGCTAAATTTACAAAAAGATTATTTAAAGTTCAATTGAATACTCTTAACTATAATGATTCTACATCTGAATATAAACGAACTCAACAACTTAAAATTGGAGATTCTATAGTTATTGTTGGTGATAATACTAATAATAATACTAGATACCAAATTACTAATATAGATTTAGATAGTGGTAATATAGTAGAAGTTAAATTACTTGAAGGATTCGATGTTTTAGCAATCGGTACAAAATGTAGTTATTACAATGAAGGAAGTGCTCCAATAGAATTAGATGTTAATATAGGATTTAATGAATATAATGTCATATTTGTTAAGCCTATCAATCCTATTACTAAAGTTCCTGCTTTAGAATGGTCACCTGGTAGTGCATTTTATACAAACAATTTATCTATAATTACTTCAGAAGGAGAGGAATTAAGTTTAGGAGAATATTACAGAGAACAGGTTGTTGATTTTGGAGTTTTCTTATATAATATGGCTAAGGATGGAATACCACCTGCTACTATGGCGATAACACCAAACAAACCCTTAGTAGAATCTACTGACTTCCAAGTTTTACAAATTAATAATCATATAACAGATATTGAAAGAATTGATAAGATTAAATCTTTGCAATCTGAAAAATTAGCTATTCAATCTGAACTAAAATCTCTTAATGATTCTATTAAAGAGAAACGAGCAGATATGAATACTAAACGATATACTGCTCAATCCCAAAGAGATACTGATCAAGCAGAATTGAATGAATTAATAAGCCGAAGTTCTGCATCAACTACATTATTAAAATCTTCTGTAGATGAAATAATAGCTTTAGCTGAAGCAGATAATTTAGAAGGAATAACTCCTAAATATAGAGTTAAAGGATTTTGGCCAGTTCCAGAACCAATGGTTTCTGCTAGAACTGGTAATCAAGATGTTGTTCAATTTAGAGTTCAATATAGATATATTTCTAAAGATGGAGGATCGAATCAACCTGACCAAATTACATTTAAAGATAATTCTGGTGTTGAAAGGCGTGGAACTTTTTCAAATTGGGAAGAATTTTTAACACCGGTTAGAAAACGATCTAAAGATCCTTATACAGGAAAATTTTCATGGGATATAGAAGATGTTGAAAATGCTGATTCTGTAAATATAAATCAATTAGAAATTCCAATTAAACAAGGTGAAGGAGTTGAAATAAGAATAAAATCTTTATCTGAAGCTGGTTGGCCAGCTAATCCTGCAGAATCTGCTTGGACTGACCTAGTTATGGTTGATTTCCCAGATGAATTAGTTTCTTCTAATGAATTATTAACAATATTAGAACAAGCTAGACTTTCATCCGAAAGTTTAGAAGTTCAAGCTGCATTAAATGATAGTGGTGTAACTGAACATATATCTGCACAGTTTACACAAAATGAAACTTTTTATGCTCATCCATCTACAATGATTGCATCAGGATTTTTAACTGATGAGCAAAATGTTGTGAACCTTTTTGAAAAATTAACAGAATTTTCTACTAGAATTAGATTAATAGAAGAAGCATTGACTGGAGAAAAAGGTTTATTAGCAATTACTATTGTAGATGATGAACAAAATGAATATATCGTTGCTAAAAACACTTTGGTACAATTATTTGCTGGAAACTATAGCAAACAAGCTGCTGGTTCTGGTATACCAAAAGGAGCAATTATTAATAAAACTTATTTATTAAAATTATCGAATGCTAATGCCTCACCATTAGAATTATATGCAAGACAATATGGTAATTATACACAAGTTGTAGATTCTAGTACTATTGGTGGAACTGGATATGATGCAAATGATCCTGACTACAATACATCTAGAAGATATGATGTTGTTCCTATAGGACCTAATAATTTATCTTCAACTAATATATCTACATATAGACAATTTAATAGTTTACCTTATCAAACTGGACAAGTAAAAGGACAATATATAAATTTACGTTATCAAAATATGGATGGTACTTCTTTGTTATATGAAGATATTGTACAATCTGGTGGTACTCCAGGATATCCTGCAGCCATGCTTCCGGTAGATGTGGTTAATAATTTTCCTGCTCCAGGAACCCTAACTCCAGGACAAACTGCATTAAATGGTTATGATGAACATGAATATTTATTATCCGGACAATATAATACACTTGCATGGAAGACTACTGCTTCTGGCCAAACATCTAGTAATTTTATTTGGTCAGGTATAATAAATGGTGGAGTGATTGAAACTGTACCAACTAATCTAATGGTTGTAAATGATGGAATATATGTTCATGAATTACATCCATCCATCTTAGGATGGGGTCAATTTGGTACACTTATTGGACCTGGTGGTACTGGCGCTGGTGGTTGTGAAGGAGTTAGAAATTCAGGGTATGCACCATTATTATCTACTGCTATAACAGATGGTGGTTTAAAACAAGCAGCTTATTTTGATTTTGCTTCTGGCGCTACTACAAATAAAGATGCATCCTTTAGTAAAATGTCATTTGAAGAAACTGATCAATATTTAATTGGTCCAAATTCATGTGGATCTTATTTATTTTTGACTCCACCAAATAATACAGGTGATATTAATGTAGATGGATCTAATCAATTATCTCAAAAATTATTAAATTTTGGTAGTAAATATGCGACATTTATTCCATTTGTATTTCAATATAGGATGACAGATTTTTATGGAGATGGAGATACCGGGATTGGTAATATAGGTGGTGATCCTTCAGGAATTACGACTCAATTAGAATATACCAAACGATTAGGTATAGATATTTATTCAAATATAGATGAAAGGTTTTCATTTGATATAGAAATTACTGCTAGATATCGTTCTAAATCTCTTCAATTACAAGAAGTTCCTTCAAGGAGTTTAATAAATGTGGTTGATGATTTAACAAGAACAGTAAGAATATTAGATCCTAGTGTTTCTGGAATTAAAGCAGAAAATTCTAATAAAAGTGATTCAAACCTTGCTGGTTCTATATAAATGAATAAATAAACTATGAGTAAGTCAATACTTCAAAAAACATCATTCGGGTTAATACGAACAAATCCAAAATTAACAGGTAATGTAAAAATTATTGCTGATAGTAAGGATGTATTATATTTAGAATCATTCGATGCTACATCCGAATTAGCTAAATCTAAATATAAAGGGTTTAAAGTATCATCTTCTACTGATTATTATTTTGATTTGTATAAGTTTTTTAATCAAAAATTTCCTACAAAAACTAAAGATATTTATTCTTTATTAGAAATTAATGATGGTTTAACTATTAAAAATGAATATGGATATCAATATGATACCACTTATGGATATGGTGCAGAACCTAAAATATCTCAACTCTATCCAGAACAATATTCTTTATTGGCACCACTATGGATAGAACCTTCTAATGTTCCTGATTATTTTATTATATGTCGAACTGAAGATCCTGTTTCAGTTTCAACACAAGGTATATCGACTGAAGATGATATAACTACTATAGATTTGGTTGAAAACCCAGATCATTTTGTTAAAAATATCTTAAGTAAAAGTAAAATAATTAAGTCATTTGATTTAACTACAAATTCTAATTTAGGTAGATATATCCGTAAACATGTAAATAATGCTTTATTCCCAGAAAGTGCAATATTAGCAGATTGGAATAAAGGACGATATTTTAAATATAATGGGATATCAACTAATAAACCAGGATTTGTTTCACGAACAAAAGAATTATTTGCTGATACTTGGGCAACTGATAAGACTATCATTGAATATGAAAGTATAATTACAACTGGATTTTCTGAATTAAATGTTATACATCCTAATATATTAAATTTAGAATATTTATTTGATGATACTGATACTAATGATTATGAATTCTATAGATACTTTGGATTATATGTTAATAAAGCTCAATATAATGAATTTTTTATAGATGGTGAATCATTATTTGCAGATAGATTTTTACAACCAGATCAATTACCTATACCGGTACAAAATATAGTTGGATATAAAGATAATATCAATGATCAAATTCAAACTAATACTTCTGGTATAGTTGTTTATGCAGAGACACCTCCAATTTCAAGTATCGGAGGAACATCATTTTTTCCATCTGAGATTGTTGAGAATATGTCAAGAATAGGATATTTACAGGATGCTATTGGGGAGTTTCATAAAATACGTAATGATTTTAATTTCGATGCTGGTACTTTAAAATTAGATGATACATCTATAAATTGGAAAAATTTTAGTGGATTCAATGTACCAGAAAATTTTATATCAAGTGAATTTAATGATAAAGTAAATGGAAGGCCAGCTTGTGTAATAGAATTTGTTAATACTCCGATTGATGATGATGAATTTAGGATATATTTTACTGATCCAAATGATCTATCTCAATTAGATTATATAGACTTTTTTACTATGACGGCTACGACATCTATGACAGCCGGTACATTTAGTTCAAATGCTTATAGTGCATTAGGAACATTTTCTGATATAGCAAAAGCATTTGCTGGAGCCGTAAATAATTCTAATAATTATTATCCTGATTTGTTACCTTTATCTGCAGTAAATATAGGTTCTAAGGTTATTATATTTTCTAGAGTTGCAAGTTCAACATGGAATAAAGTCAAAGTAACATCATTATCAAAGGCAACTTTAGTTATAGATGCTGGTATTAAATTTATATCTGGACAATTAACAGATTACACTTCGAGTTTATATCAAAGTAGCCCACAGCCATTCACACCGGTAATCGGGTGGTTAGCTACAGGATCTTTTGTTGGAGGTAATGATAATCCTTTTGCAAAAGTTAAAATTAGTGCAGATGATACAGAGTTACTTTCAACTGATAAATATTTAGTTACTTCTGATGGATACTCTCAAATAGAAAATATTGTTCCTTATATAGATGAACCGGTTTTTGATAAGACTGGAGCTATTATTAACTTTGATAATTTCAATGATTATTATACAATTAATATTGTAGATACGGTAGAAGATATACTTTTAACTTCATCTAAACAATGTTCTATATGTACATTAAAGAATAATACGTGCGGGTTATTATCCATTTATCCATTTAAAGATTTTGATTTTGATTTTTATTCTTTGCAATATAATAAGGATGCTGATTCTAATATTTCTCAATTATATGAATGGTATTTAGGTGCTACTGGACCATTTGGTGCTACTTCTTCTTTTGATACTTCTAGTGGACCTAGCGGTTTAACTGGCCCTTCAGGATGGATTGATTCAGTGGTTGGGCCTAGCTGTGAATTCTTAGTGGAAGGTGGCTTTCAAAATTTAGCTGGGATTGGAAATGAATTAGCAGATACTGATTCAATTGTATATAATGAATATGATAGATTAAAAGAAAATGATGTTAAACAATTAACGATACCTTCTAGATCAGTACCATTTATTAATAAATGGGTATATGATGATGATGGTTTAGATGTTAGACAAAATCCATATAGATTAAATGCAGATGCATCATTTAGATATCCAAATTTTGGACCTAGTTTTGCTGAGTTCTCTGCAAATCCGAAATTTTATACGCATGAATGGTATTATCTTCAAAAATATCCTCCATATATGACCTTTGAAGAAAGAAAAAATTCTTATTCTTATTTTGAAAAGGCTATTAATATAGGATCTACTTATGCAGGATCTACAGGTTCTACTGCATATGGACTTGCAACAGTGTCAGGACCTACATCTATAGATACAGATTATTTTACAGAATATTTTACTAGAGAAATGCTTGGAGGAACTGCAATTACACAAGAAGTAAAATATAATACATTTGGATATGCATCAAACCAAAGATATGCTGAAACCTTATTTAGAGGTGCAAAAGTAATTGTAAAACAAAAAGTAGATACTATTGCTCCTAATTTTAATATTAGTAGAATTAAATTTAATAAAGGAACTAAGTATAATGGATATAAATTTGCATCTATTATTAGTTTAGTAGAAAATGGATTAACTTTAAAAGTCATTGAAAATGAAAAACATAAGACTATAACATTAGTTATTGAGGCTGGTTTAATGGATGAATACTTTACTAAATTTGGAAGTGGTGCAAGTGGTTCAACTGACCCTAATGATTATTTTATTGATAGAACTTTAATGTATACATTGAGAGATAAAATTGAATTAGATCCTATTTCAACTTTATATGAGCCTGCAAATAAAGAAATTTCTGGAGCTATATATGATTGGAGTCAACCTGGAGGATGGGGTACACCATATCTAGTTCAAGGTGGCCAAAATACAATTACTGGGACTTGGACTAATTTTGCTTCAGAATTTGCATTAAATGATGATGGTGGATATAATGATATATTCTTACAACACCCAACAATTCCAGCTTATTATCTATTGTTCCAAGGGGTGAGCAATCCATCTATTGATACATTTGAATGTGCATCAATTAATTTCTATTTCAATCCTTATCCTACAGGACCTTGGGCCGCTTCAGGTATGATTGCTCCATATATGCCAATGACAGATGTTAGTTTAAAAGAGCCAATTAAAGGAGCAATTCCAATTTATTTGAATGGTGGATATCGAGGTTATGAAGGTCTTATAGAAGATCTATCATTTGCAAATATAGCAGAATTAATAAATGTAGGTAATCCAAATGTTGAATACATAACCTATAAAAACGATGGTACTATAGTTTATGATGATAAAGTTATTGAGTTAAGTAGACCAACTGAATCTTACAAAGCTAATTATCTTGTTCCTAAAGAAGATACAAATATTCCTCCAGAATTAGAAAGTGTTTCTAGTTCAGATGTTATTGGATATCAAATGAGTGCTTCTGAAAGAGCGGTGGTTAATGTTATGGCACGATATAATGGTAGATACCAACCAAAATTTAAAGATCTATTCTATTTTAAAGATTATGAAACAAGTGCTGGAACTACTGGAACCAGAGGATATGGGTTTGAGAGTTATCTTAATTTAGAATTTAATTTAGATGAATCTAATTTTGGATTGGTAGATAATTATTTCTTTAATAAAGTTAACCCAGAAAATCCTCAGGGTATTTTGCGATTGAATAGTGGAAGTTCAAATCCACCAAAATATCCTAAGATCAATGAAGTTGCTATAACTAAACGAGATCTTTATTCATTTATGAGTAATTGGGATATTGATTATTATAGAAAAAGCTTAGATGCTGGAACCGAAGAATCTAAAATTGGATATCGTGGTGCTAAAGAAAATAAAGCATTCTTTGGCTCTAAAATAATGGCTTTACCTGATAAAATAATATTAGATAATTTTGATATGATTGATATCGATGATTTGGATGGAGGATTAGTTAATATAAATAATGTTCCTGAAAGTGTTGTTGATACAACTATAGAATCTCAAAGCACTAATGCTAGTGGTGCTTTAACTAGTAAAGAGCAAATAGAATTAAATGTATTTACAACAAAGGCATTATCTAAATTTTTGAGAGCTGATGGTATAGATGCAGAATTCAATACTTATATAAACCCTTTATTTAGTTTTGGTGAATCTGGATTAGATGATGATGTTGAAAATTATATTAAAGAAAATGTTTATCAACGATATGTTATTAAGAAAATTTACTTCTTTGAAAGTCAATTTACGAACAATGTTTATACATTAGATCCTGTCGAATTAGGACTAACAACATTCCAATTACAACAAAAAGGATATAAATTAAGTGAGAATGTTAGTGTTAAGTTTTCTACTGAATCTCCATTAAATTTCACGATGATATATAATATACCGAAACTTGATAATTATTCAATTTCATTTCAAGTTGAATTAGAGAAAAAATAATAAACGAATGCAATGGCGATAGTAATTAAAGAAATAATTCTGAGTGATACGCTAGAGAAGTTGATGGAAAAGGTTAATTTTAACTTTGACCAACTTATGCTTGCTGGTGGTGGACCTCCTGGACCTATTGGCCCTATAGGATTACCTGGGCCAGCTGGACCTCAAGGAGAGCCAGGAAACAAATGGTATGTAGGATGTACCGGTACTTCTGCAGGATTGCCTTTATTATATCAAGGTGATCTTTATTTACATAAAGGACCAAGCAATTGCCCAGGAGCAACTTGGCCATTAGGACAAGTTACTGAATGGAATGATATTTCAAACCAGTTTGATGATACAGGTTTAAATTTAAGAGGTCCTACTGGACCTCAAGGTGCTACTGGATCCAATACTGGTTGGGTAGAACGAAAAGGGGAAGAGAGCTCATTTTATGGCACATGGATTCCTGGGCCTATAGGATTAGGACCAACGGCTAACTTCACTATTATGAAAGGTGATGATGAATCATATGGTGGTTGGGGAGCTGGAATAACTGCAGGATGGTCAAGAGATACTTTATGGTTAGGTGGATCTATATCTGCGGATGATTTAAGAGAGTTTTTTACACTTGAAAAATTGCCGAAATTATTTGTATCCCCAAGAATGGGAAATAAAATTTCTTATGCTGATTATACAAACTCATTATATACTGGAGGTACTTATGGTTATGCTGGTAGTGGAATTTCATTAGGATGGGATAAAGATAATAATGCCACTGCTTATGATGATCAATCTAATATGTCTAATATTTTTATTGATGATGAAAGACATTTACATATTACTAATTTTACGAGATTTGAGCAATGTACTCCTATTTCATTGACTGGTGTTCCTGATAATAATATATTTTTAGAATCTGTACAAAACATTCAATTATATGGAGCCGGGTTTGCTGGACCAACTCATGGAGTTGGAACGATAGCGGTTGGAAAAGATTTACCTATTGGTACTACTGGTTGGTTACCTGGACTGGATCCTGATGGAGTTTTAATAAGAGCTAATTCTGGTGATGCCGGGAGAGTTGTTCAAGTGGAAATACCAGATGATGGACAATTTAGAGTTGTAGGAGGAACTGGTTCTGTTGGTGTTGCTAATGCTGCATTTTATTCGACAGGAAGTACTAGCGTAGTAGGAGCTCCTAATTTATATAGAATATTAATATCACCTGCAGATATTTCTGAATTTTTAGATCAAGCAAGTATACCTTTTATTGGTTCCGGATACTATAATGATACTATTATAGGAGATCCTATGAATTATATAAGTTTAGGAAATGCCATGGGTGATGATCAGGAAGGAACATTCTTTTTAGAAAACAAAAGGGTAATGCTTGGTGAATTTAGTGATTTTGACTTACCCTTCGAACAATTACCGCGGCATTCTATTGATGCAGTTGGAAGGATACGAATGAGAGATAGTGGTGGAACTGCAGGATGGATTATGGTTTCAGAAGATACTTATGGAACTGGTATTTGGACTAATCCAAATGAAGTGGGAGCTTGGAAAGAAGATCCATATTGTGCTTCACGTATTGTGGTTTCTGATGAAACAAAGTTTGCTTCAAGTGCAAATCATGTTAATGAATATTACTCTAGATTTGATATTGCTGGTGCATCTTACTCAGCTTTTGCTGCAGCTGATTTAGTATTTACAAATTATGATAGTGGTTTTAAAAGATCATTTTCAATTACTCATGATTTTAGAGATGGACAAGCACTTGGTGAATTAGCTTTTATGAGATATGCTGATATTAACCCATGTCCTGGAAGTTTAGGTTCACGAGATTCTACTGGTGATGGGACTTTGATGACTATGGATGCATGGGGCCATATTGTTATTGGTGGAACTTCTATAGGAGTTGCATCAGCTGGACCAAATTCTCTAATCGGTAAAAATGTTGGATTACGTATTAAAGCTAATACATATGGTGGATCTAGTCCTGTTCCTGCTAGTATAACTTTAGAAAATGCTGGAGTTGCAACAAATGATAGATATCCACTTATTCAATTTACATCAATCGGAGAACCATCGATTGGTGCAAGTGGTGAGTATTCTGACCAAATAAATTTAGAGGTATTACAAAACGGCCCAAAAAAATATTCATCAATTCGATTTTTAGGTGTTGTTGAATCAGACACAGATAATGAAAATGCAGGCTCCCATAGTGCAGGATCTATAGCTGCTGAAGCTGGTGCCCATGTTATGATGATCGCTGATATACAAGGAGCTACATCATATGATGATAGAAAAGGTAAAACTTCATCTATATATGAATTTATTGATTCTGATTTTTATATAGATGAAGTTGCACTTAGATACAAATCAGATAAACCTTGTTTAGTTGACCAGAATAGAGGAATAGGATGGGGTACTACAAAATTTGCATTGAAAAGGTGGGGTGATCCAGGGTGTAATTGGAATTCATCATGTTTTAATGATACATATACAAATGATGCATTTCAAGGAAGTTTAAGTACTGTAGGAAGCTATTACTTTCCATCTGATTATGCACCTTATATGCATGGATATAATGATACTGCTACTGTAACTGACTATAATTACAATCCTAGAGAATCTTCTGCACAAACTAATGGAACCTATATAAGTAATTGTGAAAATATGGGTACATGGCATTCACCAGAAAGTGCAATAAGATTTTCTCCTATTAATGTAGATAGCACTGAGTCTGGGGTTGGCCAAGGTTTATGTTATGTTAATTTTAATATTGATATGGGTATATTTTTTCAAAATGATGTAACGGCCGGATTTGATAGAGATGTTGCATTTCATTCAATCCTCCCTTTCAGTGGTCAATATTGTGATAGTATCGCTGGACCAGGATCCTGTTGGTATGATATGCCAAAGGTTCTTCAGACCCAAAGAACCCTTAATAATGGAACTGGAGTGTGGTCAGGTACCCTACCCCATGTAGGAGACCCATCTGTTAAATTACAATATTTTGAAGTGAATATACCTTTAGAAAGTGGAAAGAATATAGGATTTAGTAATTTTGTTAGTGGTAATCGATATGAAAAAACTAGAACAAGAGATCCATTGAATCCGATGTTTCATCTATCTCAAACTGATATTAGATCTTATAAGACTGATTGGCAAATAGGATCACTAAAACCGACAATACAAAACTTTTATTCTCATGAGGCCTGGCATTCAGGCCTTGGTTACAATAGAAAGATTCCGTATTTATATGATCCTGTTGGGAGAATGAGTGGTGATGGGTGGCCAACCGGCAACCTAATCAATCAGACAATAACCCCATGGAAAGCAATTATGCATGGGGATATGGCCAATGGAGGTATACCGACCTGTTGTGGAGCGTGGTGCATTTACAAAGGTGATCTTTCAAATGGAATAATTTACGATGGGCCAGATGGTATTTGCGACTGCATTGAGGAAGATGCGATTGATAGTTATCGATGGTGTTTTGATCCAAAGGGAGATTTTTCACCTCAACAACAAATGGGTACCTTCATGTGGAGATTTGAAGTAGATTATATTTCAGAAATGGATCCAGGTAGTCCAGGACAAATTAAAGGAATTAAATTAATAATAGGATGTCCAGGTAATAATGAATTTAATTTTGGGAAAGAAACTGCAGATTATATTTACCCAGGTCGATATGCGTGGGAACAAAAACGAGGTGAAAATCTAATGTGGGATCAAAGTTCGATGGATAAGGGACCGGTAGATTTATTTAATGATCATGGATGGCCAATAGTTACTCCGGTTCTTACAAAGTCAATTTATTATGGGAATTACTGCGATGCTGGAACATTAGGCAGGCTGTGCACCAATGGATATCATGAATGGCAGGTTTGGTCCGCTGAATTAGCGATGAGAACTTTTGAGAGGACTGATGATTTTTACAAATCACATGGAATGTCATTTTCTGGAAGTAGTATCATAAAATGGAATACTTGGATGCAAGATGCAGCTGTTGGTGAAGAGCCAGATCCAGGAGAAGGAGATGGACAAGGAGATTCTCCTTAAATTTAATAAAATAGAAATGGATTTAACAAAAAAAGAAAAAACAGAAATACTTACTATAATGGATAAATTTACTAAAGTCCATAGGGATATAGAAGTATTAGAAACTGAATTATCAAGGATTGAACATAAAAGAACAGGTTTAATCAAAGAATTGAAATTTATACGAGAAGAGGAAACTACTTTAGTTGAATCATTGCAAAATAAATATGGTGCACATGCATCATTAGATTTAGAAACATTAGAAATAATAGAAACATGAAAGATACATTAAAGAAAATTTGGGGATGGGTTGCAGGAATATTAACTGCAATAGCTGGGATATTTGTATTATTTAAAGTACTTAATGATCCTGATAAGAAAGACTTTAAAGATGATAAAAAGGAAATAGAAAAAGAAATAGAATTCCTTAAAAATAAAGAAGATAAAACAGCTGCTGATAAAAAAGCTACAAAAGCTAAAATAAAAGAATTAGAAAAGAAGATTAAAGTAGATGAATCTAAGATTCGAGATACAAAAAATGCTAAAGATACATTGAAAGATTTTAAAGAAAAATACAAAAAATGAAAAATATTTTATTAATATTATTAATATCTCTATCTTTTAATGTCTTTTCGCAAACCGAGAGTGATACAATAAAGATACCTAGAGAAGAATTAGAAGAAGTATTTAATGCTATCGATACCTTGATTTCTCAAGATAGTGCAAAACAAGTATTGATAAATGATTTTAGAATACAAATATCTAATTATGAATTATTGAGCAACCAAGATAGTTTGTTGCTAATGTATAAAGATAGACATATAGAATTTTTAAATAAAGAAATAGTATTATACGATGATCGATTGAAGAAGGTAGATAAATGGTATAAGAAACCTTGGGTTGGATTCATCATAGGAGTTGCAACCGTAACCACATCTTCATGGATCGTAAAAAATGTAATAGATTAAATGGCAGCTACATCAACATATATAAATTTATCGAATTCGGTATTATTAGAATACCAATATAGAGATCAAGCATCTATTGTAGATGAATTCACTACAACACAGGCTCCGTGGTTTTTAATGGATGATGCTGCAGACAAGAGTACACTTATTTTTAATAATGATGATTCTACAAATATCACTGGGAATGTTCGAACACGTATGGGATGTTCTACAGAACCAACAACTGCTACTTATGGATATTTGAAGCTTAATCAAATTATGGCATTAAATGATTATGATCCTCAATTAACCAATAGTGTTAGTTTACCTGTTTCATTTTCTCCAATGGAAGTGGTTGCTTATGATGTTGTGAGAATACATCTAGTACAAGGATTTAATTTTGAAAATAATGAAGGATTTTATTTTAGATTAGGTTTTAATGATAATGCTGGAAATGTTGTTCGACATCTTAATCTATCTTATAGAAAGTCAGATAATTATGCTCAATTGAATTCTTCACCTTTTATTTTAGGTGGTAAATATTATGCATCATATATCGAAATTAAAGTTCCTGCCTTATATAATTTACAAGATGAATGGTATCAAGCAATCTCTACAGGATCTCCAACTGTTAATTTACCTAGTTCACGATTAACTAACGGAAATGGTCCTTCATATAGTTCATTAATTACTACTGAATTTGGATGGATTGTACAAGAAAAAGTTGTAAATAATCAAACATATTTTAATACATACGAATTAACAAGAATTGATTTACCAGTTAAAGATCAATTTAATGATCTTTCTGCAGTTATTCAAGAATCTACGAATGGTGATTATTTAGAATTATATGCAGCTTATTCAGGAAATATTATAGATAATTTTATCGGAAAACTAAATAATGTACCAGGTAACGATTATATTATACTCCATGAATTACATGTATTTGAATATGTATGGAATGGAGGTGCAAATCCAGTTTGGATAGAAACTAGTAAGTTGGAGTTTGTACAAGATAGTGAATATGAAGATCCTATTTTATATAGGCCAATTATACAAAATAATGGTGCAGTTACATATCGAATTGATTATACCATTAGATTATTTAATAGAGAAGATCAAACATCTATATGGAAAGAGGCTTCTGCAAATTTCGGAAACCCTTTAAAATATGCAAAAAGTTTACAAAAAATAAATTTAGGAATTAATCCTATACAACCTAAGATTTACAATAAAGTTTATGATAAGTCTGTTCAAATGTATGGTAATAATGATACAGGAAACTCGTTGGTTTCTAATTTATCAGAATATAAAGAATTTGTTACTTCATTTTTATCTATTAATCAAATCATGATATCAGCCCAAAATGCATATATGAAAAAGGATGCAGGAACTGGTAAATATGTATTAAGTGATACTGGTGATAGTTCTTCACAAATAATTTATGCACAAGGATTAGGAAAAATTAATATGACTCAAGGAGATACGTACATTAAATTTGTAATGTATAAAGGTTCTGCTAAACATTATGATTTTGTAGATCTATCTGGATTAGGTATATTAAAATTAAATTTCTATGCAGATTCTGGAGAAATCGTCTCATTTAATGCTATTGATTCAACTAGTTTAGATGATCAATATGCTTTAACTACAAATGAAGGTACTCAATCTATTAATGCTGCTACAGGCGAGGTGACTAATTCAGTTTCACAAACAATAAATTCATCAAGTGGTGAATGTTTATTTAAAGTAAATTCTAAAGATGCACAACGAATTTCAGAATACCAAAGCAAACAATTTACAGTAACTGCATGGAATGGTGATTCCGAATCTCAAATATATACCGGAACCTTTGTTACCGTTGGTAATCAAGTATCAAACTTCCAAGATAAAAAAATAGCTTCATTACAAAAACAAATTGAAGAATGGACTCAAAAATTTAAAGCTCAAGTTGCATTAACGACATTAGCTAATAATACTATTACCGGTCAAAGTGCAACGATAGAAAATTTGAATAATAATTTAGCCTCTGCCCAATCTAAAATAGATTTAAAAATTCAAGAATATAATGCTGAAGTTAGTAATAATATTATAGATGAAGAAGAAAAGAATGCATTAGAAATTGAAATAGCACAACTTGAAGCAGCGAATGAAGATTTACAAGCTTCGGTAGAAATAATGGAAATTGTTGATGCTAGTTGTCCTTCATGTGATAATGTTATGTATGAGAGTATAGCAGAAAAGGATGCATCCAGCATTAGTAGTTCCGTAGCAAGTGCATTCGAAGAATAAATAAAAAAGAATTATGTTTTTAAACGCTAGATCAGACTTATTTAAAGTAGAACTCCCTAGAACATTTATACCTAAGGAAGTTAAGGATAAATATGCACCATATGTTTTTGCAATGCCTACTATGATTAATGATGTTGTTGATTTGGTTAATTATACTATACAAACAGTTACAATTCCAACAATGAATTGGACTCCAGTTGAACAAGTAAAACCTGAAACTGCATCAAGAGCTGCAGCTGAACCAGCTCCAAACTCGTTAGGACAATCACAAACAGCTGCTGGTAGAACTAGAAGATGGAGATCTTCACAAAATTACCAGGAAATATTTACCAAGGAATTTCAGTTAACTTTTCAATTAATAGATGGCCATGTTAATTATTGGATAATGTTAGATACAATGTTATGGTATTATGATAGAAGAAATAAAGAAAGATTTTGTGAATCTATTCCAGTAAGAATACTTGATGCTGAAGGAAATGTAATGTTTACCGCTTTATTTTTAGATTCTTTATTTGTTGGATTAACTGAATATCAACTTTCTTATTCCGACTTATCTCAGGAGTTTAAGACATTTGATGCATCATTCCAATATAATACTTTGAAATTAGATATATTACCATCTACTAAAATTGACAAATCAAAATTTTTAGATGGAGGTACAAGAGAGTCAAAATAAAAACTTTGACTTTAGCACCTAAATATATATAAATATAATAAAAAAAACCGAAATAAAAAAATTTTTTGGTACTTTTTTGAAAAAATTTTAATAACAAATGAACACTTTTGAAGAATACTTACAAACTAAGGCACATGATTCGGAAGAATTATCCAATTTATTAGCTGAATCTATGGACTATCAACTCACCGAAAGTGAGGAAGCTCAAATAGATGATGCAGTTGCAACATTTTTAGCAGAAGGAAAAACTTTAGATGATTTGGATTCCGAATTATTAGATGAAGGAATATTTGGATCTTTACTTGGAGGAATTACTGGAGCTGCAATGGGAAAATCTGTTGGTCGGATGATTGCAAAAGTTTTAGGAATTCAAAAGGGTGTTTTATATGATCTACTAACTTCTAGAGTCGTTGCTGCAGCTTTAGGTGCTACTATTGGCAAAAGATTCTAAAATACTTCTATGAATTACATTGCAATCGATTTCTCGATAAATTCCACCGCTATCTGCGTTCAAAATCACCAAAAATTAAAATGGTTTAACTTTGTATCTAATTTAGATCTCAATAAGAAGGCTTTTAAGTGCCATAAAGAATTAGTTGAATTAGGTATTAATATTATTGGATATGATAGAAACAAACCTAAAGATCTAGAATATACCGATGAACAAGCTTTCAAATTAAATAATTCTAACTATCTTTCTTATACCATTATTAATACATTAGCTCCATATATCAATGAAGATACTCAATGGGCTATCGAAGGTTATAGTTATGGTTCAAAAGGAAATTCATTTATAGATCTCATAACATATAATACAATGCTAAAGGCTAAGATTATGAGAGTATCAAAAAATGATATACAAGTCTATGCACCTAAAACCGTTAAAAAGTCTTTCACAGGAAATGGTAATGCTAATAAACCAATGATGGTTGAAGCGTTTAAGAGTCGTGAAGATTTGGTGGATGATGCATTTAAAAAATATATAGACAGTCACAGCTTTGGCGACAATATCCCTAAACCAATTGATGACCTAGTCGATGCCTTTGCAATACTTGAATTCTTAAAGGAGACCATCTGATCGTACTATATACTCTCAACTTAAATTACTAGATAATTATTATATGATCTCTCGCCAAGTCAGTTTCAAAAAGCCAAAGAAACTTTTAAATATTTTTTAATTGAAACTTTTAATCTATCCATTCATATAATTAATAACGGTCACACACAAAACGTGAGATCTAGAAATAAAATGTTTAATTTAAAAAAATAAAGTAATTATGAGTGAATTTGATTTGTTTAATTTGTCTTTAGAAGATTTTCAAAGTCAAGAAACAGAAACCGAAAAAGGACCAGGGCTATACAAAGCCAATCCATCCGAAGGAAAAGATAACGTTTATCGAAGTGTTATCCGATTTCTACCTAACCCAAAAGATCCAAAAAATTCTATTGTTAAGAAGTTTTCTTACTGGTTAGAAGATTCCCAAGGTAATGCTGGTTATTTCGATTGCCCTACTACAGTGGGTGAAAAATCGATCATTGCTGACACATATTGGAAATTAGCCAAGAGTGATTCTGCATTTGATCAAAAACAAGCAGAGAAAATACGTAGAAAAGAATACTATTTCTCGGTTATACAAGTGGTTAAAGATCCACAAAGACCTGAACTTGAAGGTACTCTTCATGTTTTCAGATTTCCAAAAACCCTTAAAAAGTTTATTGATGCACAAACATCTCCAACTATTGAAGATATTGAATTAAGTGGTGCAGAACCATGTAATGTATATGATCTTTTTAATGGTAAAGACTTTTCATTAAAAGTAACTTTGAAAGGTGGCTATTGGAATTATGATGAGTGTAAATTCTTAGGTACATCACCAATTCAAATAAATGGTGTTCCAATGGAAAACAATGCTGAATGTAAAAAACAAATTATGGAAAACCTAAATGGATCTCCAGATTTAAGTGTTTATTATTATAGAGCATGGGGTGATGATCAGAGAAATAAGCTTTATACAATATTACAAGATATTTCAGGTAATCCTGGAGAATCTTATAGAAAGCTTACTCCAGAGGAAAAAGGAGAAACTAAAACAGAAACTCCTACTCCAACCAATAATAAGAAGGCCGAGCCTGCTACTTCAACTAATGCAAATGATGCAGATATGGAAGAGTGGTTAAACGGAGTTGGGTAATACCTACAAATTAAGAGCCCTTTATCTTCATTGATAGAGGGCTTTTTAGTTTATTAAATATGGAGTCGAAAATTAAAATATCACAAGATCTAAAAGATAATCTAATTAAAAAGATTTCCAATCTATTATCTTCAGAATTCCATGGTGAAAAGGCAAGATTAAAAGTCGGTTATGATAGATTAAATTTTGCATGTCCTTATTGTGGAGATTCATCCGATAATTATCGAAAGAAAAGAGGTAATGTATATTGGAAAACTTTAATGTTTCATTGCTATAATTGTAGTAAACATACTAATGTTCTTCAATTGTTAAAAGATTATGAGAATGGCTTATCTAACCATGATGATGTTGGTACAGTATTAGATTTCATAGCAGAAAATAAAGTTTCGGTCCAAACAACCGAATATCTTCAATTAGGGGTATTTGAGAAATTGAATAAATTATCTATTGATAGAAACGACTTTATTAAACAAAAATCATTAAAAGAAATAGTCAAAAATACAGTTGGCTATAAATTTGTTAAGTCTAGATTTCTTCTCAATAAATTAAACCATTTTGCATGGAGTGATAAAGCTAATCAATTGTATATTTTTAACTTAACAAAAGAAAATAAAATAATCGGTTATCAAGTCAGAAACTTTACAAAAGGCCGAACAAAATATGTGAGTTATACAATAGAAAAAATGTATGATGAACTTAAAAAAGAATTTGATATAGAAGATGGTGTAGAAAAAATGAATACCCTATCTTTATATTACAATATAATGTTAGTGGATCTTTCTAAAACATTTACAATTTTTGAAGGACCTACTGATGCATTACTATGGCCAAGGAACTCAATTGCATTGAGTGGAATAAACAAAAATTCCGATATGTTTGACGAAATAGTAACGGCAAGATATTTTTTTGATAATGATCCTATTGGAAGAAGAACCATGGAATCTAAACTAAAAAGAAAGAAAACTGTTTTTATGTGGAAGAGGTTTATTAAAGAAAATAAGCTTTTTGATGATTGCAAAGATTTTAATGATTTGATTAAATGTTGCTATTTCAATAAAAACAGAGCATATAAAAAATTGGATAAATACTTTACAAATAGTCCTTATGACCTTATTAACATTTAAAAAATATGAAGATTTTGTGAACGAAGAGTTAGATAAATTTTATGAAGAGTTAGAAGATAGTTCTAAAAACTATAAGCTACCAGTTGACATAAAGAAAACTACATATGACTATTATAGTTCATCTTTTGAAATAGATAAAGTCAAAAAGAAAGAAACGGTAAAGAAAATAAAGAAAGAATGGAATAGAGTTAATAAGAGTAAAAATTTATTTTAATGGCATTAGATGAAGAAAAATTATTAAAAATTGAAACACTTTTAGAAAGTGAACGTATTGATTGGTCAAGCAAAATACAATCATTAATTAAAGATATAAAAGATGCACATAAGTTAGCAAAAGCTCAAACTTTGATGTTATCCTATCGTCATATGATTGTAGATAAAATGATGGAACTTAATATATTGTTAGGTAAAAAACGATCAAATGATGCTAATTATTCTAAAACTCGATATCAATATTACAAAACAAACCATGATGTTCGTTTAGATCATAGAGAAATTTTAGAATACATCAAATCAGATATGGCATTAAGGAATAGAGAAACTAATTTAATAGAAAACCAAATTGCATATTATAGACAATGTATAGAAACATTAGATAAAATGGGATTTGCAATAAAAAATAGAGTTACTTTAGCAACTAATGATATTTGATTTAACACATAATGACAAGATACTTACATTGAGAGATGCTACTGAGTTAGAGATCGATCAATTAAGAATAACGTTGACGAAACGTATTGATAGCTGGCGATGGGATCCTAGAGTTAAGAAAGGCTTTTGGGATGGTAAAATATCTTATTTTAAAAATGAAATGTATGTGCCAGCTGGGTTATGGCAAATCATTAGAGATACGTGTAAAGATTACAATTTCGATTTAGAAATAAATGGTCTATCAGAAAAATTCGATAGATCGATAAGTTTTGAAGATTTTGAATTTTGGGTAAAAGAAAAATTTGAAAAGCATGCTTTAGATCCTAGGCCTTATCAAATAGAAACTGCCTTTAATATCATAAAAAATAAATGTTGCTTAGCCGAATTAGCTACATCCGCAGGAAAGTCTTTAATATTATATATTATTTTAGCTTATTTAATAGAACAAAAGAAAACAGGAAAGGTTTTAATGATAGTTCCAAATGTAAGTTTAGTTATTCAAGCTACAGAAGATTTTTATGAATATAATCGAGGATCCTTAGATTTAGATATAGAGATCCAACAAATATTTGCTGGTTCTAAAGTTCGTAAAGGTGCAAATATAGTAATAGGAACATATCAATCTTTAGTCAAAAAGAAGAAAGAATATTTTGATGACTATACAACGGTAATGGTGGATGAAACCCACAAAGCAAAGGCTGTTTCTATTAAAACAATTTTAGAAAAATGCCAGAATGCTGATCGGGTTTTTGGGGTTAGCGGAACCATACCAAAACCGGATTCTTTAGATAGACTAACGTTAATGGCTTACACTGGACCTGTGATCCAACAGGTAATGGCAGATCAATTAATAAAGGAAGGTTATATTTCTCCAGTTGAAGTCAAAATTATCGAAATGAATTATGCACCAGATAGTGTTCGTGAGTCTTTCAAATATCTTACTAAAACTGAAGATGATAGAAAAAGATTATTAAATTTAGAACAAAATTACGTCATCCAAGATAAGACTAGATTAGATTTTATTACAGATACATTATTGAAAGTAAAGAAAAACCAATTGATTTTATTCTATAGAACTGATTATGGTAATAAATTATACGATACACTACGAAATAAGTGCACTAGACGGATTTTCTATATTGATGGTGGCACCGATAAGAATTTGAGAGAAGAATATAAAAGGGCAATGGAAGATGGAGAAGGTAAAATCCTAGTGGCTTCCTTCGGCACATTCTCGACTGGAATTAATATCAAAAATTTGCATACTGTAAGCTTAACAGAATCATTCAAATCTGATGTAATTATTAGACAATCAATTGGTCGAGGATTACGTTTACATGAAGATAAAGATAAATTAATTATCATAGATTTTGTAGATGATTTTCGGTTCGAAAATTTTACTAATTATCTTTATAGACATTCTAAAAAACGTAAAGAGATTTATGATGAACAAAAGTTCCCATATGAAATTAAAACCATAGATTTGTCTAAGATATATAATTAAATAAAATTAAAGTTTAACGATGGCAAAATCAAACGGAAAGCTAAAATACGATTTAGCGCTAAGTACGACTAGTGTTTATGATGCATCTTCGGTGTACATATCTAAATCAGCAGAACTATCAATTAATGGTAATGCAAATTTAGAATATAAAACAATCGGACCTACTTACGAAGACAATCAAGTATTATGGCCAAACATATCTAATTTAATCCCTGGTCCTGCAACAACACAAGGTAAAGCATATTTATATGTTCGAAACTTAGGCCCTGCAAATGCAGCAGCTTTAAGAATTTCAGGATCTACGGCAATGGATAATACTGATGTATTACCAACTCCTACACCAGATGGTGTTCCTGATAATTATGATCCAGATCAATTTGCAGAAATTGCAATAAATGAATTTGCATTTCTACCTATTTGTCAAGGTGCAAGTTCCCTTGGAATATTTATGAGATCAGGACATGTTGCTGGATCTGTAAATTGGGGTACAAATCCAGTATATAATGAAATTGAATTTATGTTATGTTATACAACACCAAATACCGTTGGCCCAACATATTAAAAATAATCTAAAACCTAAATAAAACTAAATAAAAATGGCACTAGCAAAATTTTCAAAATTTAAAAAAGAAAGATCGGTGATTAAAGAAGCCCGAGAAAAGGAAATTAAAGTCAAAAAGTTTAATAAAATGTTCGCAGAAAAATTAAAAGCACTGAATAAAACATCGGTTGCTGATTTATCTGAAGAAGAATTAAATACTTTCTTTGACTCACTTAAAACTAATCCAGTAAATGAAGATCGAATGAGAGAGATCGAAGCAAATGTAATAGCTGCTGGGAAACCACAAGAACTTGGAGCTGAAGGTTCTGAATCAGAAAGTGAAAGAGCGGTAAAACATACTTTTTCTTCTCCACAAAAACCAGAAGAACAAGATGATGATGAAGCTAAAACAGATGCTGTAGAATTACAAGCTGAATCTAAAAAAGTTGTTAAAGAAGATGACGAAGAGGAAGATAAAGGTGTTGAAGATGTAGAAGCTGGTGATGCTGAAGCAGATAAAGGTGGTGAAGAAGAAGATAAAGGCGATGCAAAAGTTGATTCTGAAGATGATGCCGAAAAGAAAGATCATTACAAAGGTGCAGTAAAATCTGATGATGCTGAAATTGAAAAAGATAAAGCAGAAATTAAAGATCTTAAAAAGGATGCTGAATTCGACAAAAAAGAAGAAGAGGAAGAGGAATTAGAAGAAGTTGTTGAAGCTGCTGGATTAAAACTAGATAAAGCTATTAAAGCAGATAAAGATGCTGAGGAGGGATACGAAGAAATTATGAAAATCTTAGGTGCTTCAAAACCTTCTGAAGTAACTATATATGACACGGATTCAGATGGTGATTCTAAAGAATATAAAAAACTTGAGAAAATAAAAGACTGGGAGAGAATCAAAGCCCCTGAGTATTCTCAATATAATGTAGCAGAAGTTTGGTATAACAAAAAGAACAATGCAGTACAAACAGATTCTGGAGGTTATATTGGATATTTTGTATTAGAATCTATTAATGAAGGTAAAGAAATCAAAACAGCTGCAGAATTCGATAAATATGCTGATGAGGTATTAAAGAAAGCGCATCCAGATGATTTTGATCCAAAGATTGCTAAGAAAATCAAAGATGGTCTTAAAAAGAAATATGGAGATGATTTTGGTGCTGCAGTTGGAGCATTAACATCAGGCTTTGGAGGTTAATAAACACATTAAATAATATACACGCGATATGGAAAAGAAATTATTAAGGTTCGATGCCTTTCAAACTTGGCAAAACTATAAAGAACTTCATGAAAATAATATTGAAGATGCTGAATTTATGGATACACTTAATGAAGCATTACAATCTACAATATTAAGAGATTTTAATAAACAAGAATCTGGGAATAGATGGAGAAGCGGATTAGCTAAGGATCTCTATAAATATTACAAAGTTAAAGTTGATGAGATTACCGATGAAGATTTTGTAAAAATTACTCCAGAAGATTATTTTAGTCAAGGATATAAAAAAGATACAAATGTTATAGGATTTTTTGTAGATTCAAACCCAGAATTACTTAAAGCATTAAAGGAAAAAGGCCATAAAAAATCTACAGGTATTGGTGTAATAACTACAATTTTACGAGGTAATAAATGTATGTACTGGGGCTTTAGAAGTGATCCAGGCTTTGGAAGAAGAAAATTGAGTGGCCAAGAAAGATATGGTATATTAGCTGATGAATATGAAACTTCATCTGTATATGGTTGGAATGGTACAGTTAAAGCTAAGTTAACAGTAACAAATATTAAAGAAGTTTCCACTGATTGCTATCTTCTAGATATTAATTCATTAAAAGAGAAATATGGTGCTGCGGTAAGACAATCAGAAAGAGCTGCAGCAAAGAAAGGTGCTGTAGCATTTTTATCTAATGAAGATGTTGCCAGAGAGAATAAATCTAGGTATGATTCAATAGTACAAGCCGGATTAACTCCGGAATATATCTTTACCGAGGTTAGAGACTCTTTTGACAAATATATGTCATGGTTCTCTAAGAAAATTGGAGAGATGAAATTGGATTCAAAACAGAAAGCAGATTTTGCTGATGTTAAATGGCAAGGTTGGAATGCTAATATAGGAAGACCTATTACCGATATGATAAGATTTATGGATGACTTTACAAGAGATTACAATTATGCAGTAAAAGATCTTAAATATATTGCTGATCTCGGTAAAAAAATGGAAACCGAGAAAGATGATCAGAAAAAAGCTAGATTACAAGGTGAAATAGAATACTACGAAAAATCTTGGGATAGATTCGTTAAAAAAGCTGCACAAAAACGAGATGAGGTTTTGAAAAATAAATCTGATGTTGATAAAATCGTTGGATAATTATTATGACATTTCTTTCTTTTAATAACTACATTAATGAAAGCGCCATCAATCAATTTTTATTTGAAGGTGGCGCTTTTGGGCATATGTCACATCCTTATGATGACAAAAATCTAACGATGAATGATATTAAAGATATGATAATATCTTCATTATCAGGAGGGTTAGATAAAGAAGTAATACCAACCGAAAAATTAGATGGACAAGCAATTGCAGTTTCATGGAAAGATGGTAAATTAGTATCAGCTAGAAATAAAGGCCATTACAAAAATTCTGCAGAAGCTGCATTATCAGTGGATGAGGTTATCGCAAAATTTTCTGGACGTGGAGCTTTAACTGATGCATTCTCTTTTGCGGTTCAAGATCTTGAGTCTGCTATTTCCAAAATTAACCCAGAAGAACGAGAAAAGATATTCAAAAATGGAAAATCTTTTATGCACCTTGAAGTTGTATACCCTCCATCTTCTAATGTTGTTAATTACGAAATTCCTAGATTGATATTCCATAGTACTACAGAATATAATGCAGAAGGTGACCCAATTGGCGAAGATAAAGCTGCAGCATCCACATTAACTAAACTTATTAAAGATGTTAATGCCGATGTACAAAAGAATTATCAAATAGATCCTCCAAAAGAATTACAATTCAAAAAGAATATAAACTATGCAAATGATCGTGGATCATTCCTTAAAGAATTATCAAAAATACAAAAGGTTGCTGGGATAGGTAATGAAGAAACTCTTGGTGATTATATTACATCTGAATATAAAAAACTTATAGAAGGTGTAGCTGAGAAATTTAAGTATGAAATTCCAACTAATGTTTTAGATGGATTGATTCAAAGATTTGCATTTGCAGACAAAACATTTAGAATTCCACAAATTAAAAAGGCAATAACTAATCCTAAATTTTTGCAATGGGTATTAGATTTCGAAAAGAAAAAAGGTGATTATTACAAAAAGGTAATGGAGCCGTTTGAAAATTTGATTTTGAGATTAGGTGTTAAAGTAATATCTTTAGCTACTTCTTTTTTAGCAGTTAACCCGGATGAACAAGTTCAGACTATAAGAAAGGAATTAGAAAAGACCGTTAAAGAAGTTAGAGCAAATGGTTCTGAATCTAAGCTTAACAAACTTGAGAAAGAATTAAATAAACTTGAAGCAATTGGTGGTTTTGATGCTGTACTTCCAAGTGAAGGTATAGTATTTCAATACAAAGGTAAAACATATAAATTGACTGGTGCATTTGCTCCGGTTAATCAAATTTTAGGAACAATAAAATATGCAAAATAAAATGGGATGGCAAGAAAGATTTATAGAGTTGCAAATGTTCCATAAACTTAATAAAGGAAGATGAATATATAATAAAACTAAAAAAACTTAGAAAAATGAAACATATCAAATCTTATGATGATTACCTTTTGGAAGCAAAGGATAAAGCAAAAGAAATTGAAGCTCAGGTTGTTAAAACTGGTAAAGTGAAAGATAAAGAAAAAGAATTAGCAGATGATGCAGAAGAATCAAAAGCTAAATCTACACCAAGAGCTGAACAAGCAGATAAAGCTGCTAGTAAAAAAGGTGACCATAGTGCTAATACCGATAGAGCTATTGATGCAGCAAAGGATGAAGAGTGCGGTAAAGATGCTCCTAAAGAACCTAAAAAACAAGGTTACAATGATGAAGAGGATGAGTCATTAGGTATGAGAACCGGAAAAGAAGCTGGAAAGAAACAATCGGATAAAGCAAGAAGAGAAGATTCTTATGGTAAATGGGGTACCCGAGATAAGAAAAATGAAGCAGAAGGATTTAGACCATCTGATGATGGAAGAACAATTTCATTAGATGAAAAATGTGCTAAAAATGAAGATCATGAACAATTTGATGATAAAGTTTTAAACATGGGACTAGGTGAAATTTTATCTATAATGAAAAAGAAAGATCCTAAAGGTTATTCAGATATGGAAGGATATATCAAGAAAAACTTTAGCAAATCTGCAGATGAGTCTTGGTTTACAACAATGACGGCATAAAATAAACTAATGTCTACTAGACTTCCAAATCTTCATAACATATTTGAATCAGAAGGCCGGGAATATTCTCTCGGCCTTTTTGATAAATTTTTAGTACTGAGAGAAAAGTTAAATGGAACTTCTATAAGTTTTATTGTCAAAGATAATAAACCAGTATTCTATAAAACAGGTTCACCAAAACCATTATCATTCTTAGATAGAACTTTACAATCTATTTATGAATCTACTATCCAATATATTACAGAAACTTTCCAGCAACATAATAATCCATTTTCTTCCTTTTTAGAAGAAGGTTTTCAATTTGATTTAAAGTATTTTCCTGAAGAAACCAAATATCGTCCTACTAATGGTTTGGTATTAGAGTCAGTAAGAGATTTAGAATTAAATAAATTTATAGAAGAGCCTTCTATTCTTAATTATTATGCTCATCAATTAGATATAGATTCTCCACCTATTATTAAATATGGAAGGTTATCAAAGATTCAAAAAACAAACTTGAATGAATGGATAGATAAACCAGAAAACATATATAAAGATATGAAAAACATGTTTGGTCAAAATCCTTTATCCAATGGATATACATATAAATTTTTAGATAAATTAGAAGAAACTATCTCAGCAAAGGTTCTTAATCCTAAAACTGATATAAAAGTATCTAAAGAATCTAGAACTCATTCTGATACTTATGCAATTGCTTTACAAGATATTATTGCATTTCTTAATACAGTTAATTTTGATACCTTTAAAGCAAAGGGTGATGATAAAGAACAACGTCGATTAAATTTAATTTCTGATATTTATGCAAAATATATAGCAAAGAATGGAAGTAAATATACAGGAATGGAAGATTTAGATGGTCCTGACTTTAGCAAAGACATCCCTGAATTTAATGTTAACTTAAAATTTGTAGTAAATAAAAATACAAAAAATTATTTACAAAAATCAGAAATTAATCGAGAACTATTCAAATTATTCTTAGGAACATTTAGTAAAAAAAGGAAAAAAACTTCGGTTTTAGTTGATGAGCATATGAAAAATGAAATAAACAAAATCGTCGATACCATCAATGATAGATCAGTAGATGAACCACAAAATCGTGAATCAATACCAACCTTTGAAGATTATTATTATGATAAGTATCAAAAAAGAGCATTATTTGAAGCAGAACTTTTTGAAGGCATTGTTGGAGATTTAATACATAAAGAACCAGGTAAACAACCGGTAAATATATTAGTTGGAAGATTCCAACCTCCAACATTAGGACATATTAAAGTTTTACGACAATTACATGCACAAAATAGCTTACCATGTGTAGTTGTTCAAGTAATATCTAAGTCTGGAAAGAATCAACAATTTGATGAGGCCACGATAACAAAAATTTGGATGGATATAGCTAAACAATATAAATTTATTGCTGGTATAAAGGAATCTACTAATGGTTTTCTTGCTCCAGTTTTAAATGCATTACGTCCTGAATTTGAACCAGTTCTATGGGGTACTGGAACTGATCGTTACAAAGATTATGAACGAATGATTAAAAAATATGGAGAAGAAGCAAATGTTCTTCCAGATTTTCATCCATATGAAATTAAACGAAATGACAAAAATATAAGTGCTACAAAAGTTCGTGAAGCTCTAACGGCTGATGATGAATCAGAATTTAAAAAATTAACCCCAAAAGCAGAACATAAATTCTATAAACAACTTAGAAATGAGTTGCAACAAAGTTAATGAGAATCTTTGATATATAGAATATAATAAAAAAATTAATAAACCATGTCAGAAAATATTAATGAAGGACGACACCAAGTCAAAAGAAAATATGGTGAATATGCAAAAATTAAAATCAATGAAAATGGTGCAAATGTAAGAGATGCTATCATTAAATATGTTGGTAAAAATTATGTTACTGAAGAATCTTTATATAATCATTTAATTAGATTAGAAGAAGACCGTGGAGGTGCTAAAATAAATAAAACCAAATGGTTTAAAAGAAATACTAAATTTTTTAATACATTTGAAAAGAATGGTAATAAATTTATTAGTCTTTCTAAATATGGCCAAAGGGTTTTAGAAATGATCGCAAAACGAGATGCAGTCCCAGCTGTTAATGAATCATGCTATAGAAATATTCCATCTTTAAATGAATGGGTTACTGTTAATGAGATTTTGAATGAAGATTATATGGATGAAGAATTAGTTGATATGGAATTAACTGAAGCAGATTGGACAGAAGATGTAAAAACTAAATGGCATCCACCAGCTGGATTATTCACAACATCTGCAGAGAATATTGCTAAAACTCTTAAAGGTGCATCTAAAGATTTACAACAAGCTATGGCAAGATTAAATTTTTATATTAATAGAGCTGGAAAAAATCTTGATGCCAAAAAGAAAAAAGTATTAGATGATGCCAAAAAGGTATTGGACAAATTATACGGAAAAGAATAATATGAAACATTTAAGAACACTCGATGAACATATAAATGAAAGTCAATTAAACGAAGCTACTTTTGAGGTTTCTTATACTGTTAAAAGTAAAGTTTCTTATAATGGTGAGCAATTTGATACTCAAGCTGAAGATATGGGTGATGATCCTCAGGAGGTTGCTCAGATGATGGCTTCGGATATAGGTTTAGTTAAAGGAAATATGATTTGGACTGGAACCAATTTAAACTTTAGTGGATCCAATACAAATGGAATTCCTATATTAATACAACAAAGCGGTGAATATAATATGTATGGTGGACCTTATATACCTAAAATGGGAAAACCAAAAGCAACTCTCGGCGGAAAAAATGTTGTCGGTGCAATTATGAAGGCCTTCAAATCTTATGGTTGGACTGGTGATGTAGATATGGGTAGAACCGATATTTATGGATACGTATTTAACAAATAAATAATTACTATGAAAACATTCCAAGAACTATATGAATCACAACAATCTCTTAATGAAGGTAAATTTAAAGGAAAATCTATTCTTCCAGATTGGTTAGATAAAGATGATTTCGGAAAACCTGTAAAATCAATTAGAGATCTTAAAGAAGGAAGTTTATATTTTATTTGGGAAGGTGGTATGGATGAATGGCACGGAGAATATAAATATAAATTCGATAAAACAGCAAAAGAATATTTATTTGATGATTATTCTAATCCTGCTTATATAGATCCTTATACTCAAATGACTTTTACTAAAAAAGAAATTGAAGAGTATATTAAAGATCAATTAATATATAATCAAATATAATATTATGCCAGCCGTTAGTAAAGCACAAAAGAAATTATTTCAATTAGCTTTAGCAGTTAAAAAGGGTTTAGTTGATGCGGCAACAGTAGATAGTAAGATTAAAGAATTAGCAAAAAAATCAGATCAAGAATTGAAAGATTACGCAGAAACTCCAGAAGAATCATTACCTAATAAAGTAGAAGAAAATGCACCAATGGCTACTCCAGCATCAGTTAATGGAATGGGAGATGTGTCATTACCAGGTAATCCTGGTACCCAAGATTCTTTTTCAACACAAGAAACTGGATCCGGTGATTTAGCTTCTACTAGTGCATTAACTGATGGTGATGAAAAAACTAAAAAGAAAAAAGGTAAAGATATGTATAAATTCTTAAAATATAATGCCTTTGTTGGCGAAATGCTAGTTAATGAATCGATGATACCAACCCTTAGAGATGTTAATAAAATGTCAAAAGATCAATTAATCAGGATTCAAGGAATTCTCTTTGGAAGATCAGATCAAAAAAAGATCTTAAATGCAATTAGAAAAAGATTAGAACAAATAGATGAATCAGTTAATGAAGGTAAAGATAAATGGGTTGTATATGATATCGAAACTAAAAAAAGACTTCCTAATCCCGGTAAATCATGGGCAACTATGAAAGCTGCTCAAGCATTTGCAGATAAACAAAAGAATGCAGATGTAGCATCTGATATTTGGTATTTTGATAAAATAAAAGAATCACTTAATGAAGGTCCTGATTATAGTGAGGCTTCTTTTCAAATGGATAAAATCTTTGGAGATGATCAAGAATCTATTGAAATTTTTCAAGATATCGAAGATAATGGAACTGTTGAAGATATGATCGATTATATAGAGAATTATGGTGATGAAGATCAGTTGCAACGTTATGGTATAAGATCTGCTGCACATGTTAAAAAGTTTGCTCAACATATAATGAGAAAAAGATAACAAGCAAATATACTGAAACTTACTTCCCTCCGGTGCATATAATAATTAAACTATGCACTTATGAAATTCCTTAAAATACGAGATGTAAAGACACCTACTAGAGGTACTAGTCAATCGGCTGGGATAGATCTATACATTCCTAATAATTTCCAATATACTGAATTAAAACCAGGAGATTCCTGTTTAATACCATCTGGTCTACGAGTAAATGTGCCACAAGATCATGTTTTTATAGCAATGAATAAAAGTGGCATTGCAACTAAACGTGGTTTACAAGTTGGAGCTTGTGTAATTGATGAAGATTACCAAGGAGAAATACATATACATTTAACCAATGTCAGTAATAAATATGCAGCTATAGATGCTGGAGATAAAATTGTTCAATGTTTATTGATGCCAATTGTATACGATGGAGTTGAAGTAGTTAATAATGAAGAAGAGTTATATAGTGGCAAAATTACAGAAAGAGCTTCTGGTGGATTTGGTTCAACTGGAGTAAAATAAAAAAATATGCAAAATTTATCCAATCTTGGACAATCATCTGGTGGTCCTAAAATAGATATTAAAAGTACTACAAAACTAATATGTGAATCATGTGAAAGTGAGTACTTTGTTGAGGCTTTAATGCTTCGAAAAGCTTCCCGGATATTGACCGGTGCTGCAGAAGATATGGTTATACCTATACCAACCATGAGATGTGCAGATTGTGGAAATGTTAATGATGAGTTTAAGATAAAAGAATTATGATATTAGATATTGAAACGAGATTTAACAATTTACGTATATCGTATTTTGATAAAAATGGAAATGTAAAGTTAAATGATTACAACGTTGGTACTATTAATAATTGGACTGTTTGCTCCGAAACCGATCCGAAAAAGGATGCAAAGTATCGTAATTGGGATGGTAAACCAGTCAAAAAAACTCGCGGTAAATATCTTAACAAATGGTCTATATACGAGTTTATTAATAATAGTCTTGATATTGATCAGTTGTCCGCACTAAACTTCCCTAAAATTTATTCAATAGATATTGAGACTGAAGTTATTGATGGATTCCCTAATCCGGAAGTAGCTAGAGAAAGAATCACAACTATTGCCATAGCAACACAAGATAAAAAAGTTATGGTATTAGGATGGAAACCTATTTCTAAAGAAGAAGAAAGAAAAATATATGATAATACTAAAAACCACTTAAAGAAATTCGGTGATTGGGAATTCAAATATAAATGCTTTGATGATGAATATAATATGTTGTATACATTTATCAATAGACTATTACCAAACTTTGCATTTGTAACAGGATGGAATTATATTGGATTTGATTGGAAATATATTGCGACAAGATGTAGAAATTTAGGAATAGACGTTGCACAAGCAAGTCCATCTAAAAAAGTTAATAGAGATGGAATTCCTTTACATATTGCAATGATGGACTATCTTCAAATTTATAGACAATTTGATAGAACTATTGCAGTTAAAGAAAATAACACATTAGATTTTGTTTCTAATGCTGTATTAGGTGTACAAAAGATCAAATATAATGGTACTTTGCAAGAACTTTATGAAAATGATTATGACAAATATGTATTCTATAATGCAGTTGATGCTGCATTGGTTACCGAAATTCATGAAAAAATTGCAACAATAAATGCAGTTTTATCAGTATCAGTTTTATGTAATATAAGTCTTTACAAATCGGTAAGTGCGGTTAATATTACTGAAGCATTTTTATGGAAGAAATATTATCAAAGAGATTTAGTTGTTGCTGATGAATTTATTAGACCAAGCGAACATAAAGGATATGAGGGAGCTTATGTAAAAGAACCACAAACTGGATTTTTTAAAGGTGCTGCATGTTTTGATTTTGCATCGCTATATCCATCAATAATGAGACAAATAAATATCTCACCTGAATCCTTTATCAAAAAGGAATATGACCAAGAAAAATTAGAGGAAGCAAGAAAAGATGAAACAAAAATAGTATCGGTAACTGGTTCCATATATGATACCAAACCAAGTGCTATGAAAGAAATTTTAACCGACTTATATTCTAAAAGAAAATCTCATAAACAAAGACATTTAGAATTAGAAATAGAAATACAAAAACTCAAAAAAAATCGTAGCTAAAGATGGAATTATCAAATCAGATCTTATCAGATATAACTGTGCATATGAAGTATGCAAAATATTTACCAGAACTAAATAGAAGAGAGACTTGGGAGGAGTTAGTGACACGGAATAAGAAGATGCATATTAAACGATATCCTGAATTAGCAGACCAAATTGAAGAAAAATATAAATTTGTATATGATAAGAAAGTCTTACCATCTATGAGAAGTTTACAATTTGGTGGAAAGCCAATTGAAATATCTCCAAATCGTGTATACAATTGTGCATACTTACCTATCGATCATATTGATTCATTTCACGAAACAATGTTTTTGTTGTTAGGTGGGACTGGCGTTGGCTTTTCTGTACAAAAACATCATGTTGAAAAACTACCTCCAATAAACAAACCATACACTAAACGAATTCGAAGATTTTTAGTCGGTGATTCAATAGAAGGTTGGGCAGATGCAGTAAAGGTTCTCATCAAATCATATATGGGTGAAAGACGAAGCTCTAAAATAAAATTTGATTATTCCGATATTCGTCTTAAAGGTGCTCAACTAGTAACTTCCGGAGGCAAAGCTCCTGGACCTCAACCATTAAAAGAATGTATAGTTAAGATCAAAGGATTGTTAGAAGATAAAGAAGATGGAGATCAATTAAGTACATTAGAAACTTATGATATTATATGTCATATTGCCGATGCGGTACTTGCTGGTGGAATTCGTAGAGCTGCATTAATCGCATTATTTAGTGCAGATGATGTAGAAATGATTCAATCAAAAGCCGGTGATTTTTGGGAATTAAATAACCAAAGACAAAGAGCTAACAATTCTGCAGTTATCATGAGACATAAGATAAGCAAAGAATTTTTCATGAAGCTATGGGAACGTGTACAATATAGTGGTAAAGGTGAACCAGGCATTTATTTCAATAATGATAAAGATTGGGGTACAAATCCATGTTGTGAGATTGCTTTACGACCATACCAATTTTGCAATTTATGTGAAGTTAATGTAAGTAATATAGAATCCCAAGAGGATTTGAACGAACGAGTAAAAGCTGCAGCATTCATAGGAACATTACAAGCTGGATATACTGAATTTCATTACTTACGAGAGATATGGCAAGAGACAACAGAAAAGGATGCTTTGATAGGTGTTAGTATGACTGGAATTGCAAGTGGAAGAGTGCTAGGTTATGATATGAAACAAGCTGCAGATAAAGTAAAAAGAGAGAATTCCAGAGTCTCAAAAATTATAGGAATAAATTCTGCTGCAAGATGTACAACAGTTAAACCTGCAGGAACTACATCATTAGCTTTAGGAACATCATCTGGTATACATGCATGGCATAATGATTATTATATTAGACGTATACGAGTTGGAAAGAATGAAGCCATTTATCAATATCTTGTAGATAATCATCCAGAATTAGTTGAAGATGATTATTATAGAGCCTATGATACGGCAGTAATTTCAATACCACAAAAAGCACCACATGGCTCAATTTTAAGGACCGAGACTCCGTTTGAATTACTTGAAAGAGTTAAAAAAATATCTTCTGAGTGGGTAAAACCTGGTCATAGGAAAGGATCTAATACACATAATGTATCAGCTACCATTTCCTTAAAATGGGAAGAATGGTCAGATGTTGGAGAGTGGATGTGGAAAAATAGAGATTATTACAACGGTTTAGCAGTTCTACCACATGATGGTGCTGAGTATAAACAACTACCATTTGAAGATATTGATGAAAAAACTTACACTAATCTAATGCAATCACTTTCTGAAGTAAATTTGAACCAAGTGGTTGAAATTGATGATAATACTAACCTTTCTGGAGAACTTGCTTGTGCTGGTGGTGCATGTGAGATTAAATAATTGAAACTATATAGAAATAGTTGCATATAATAATTAAACAAATTATGCAACTAGAGATTACTAAAATCCACACGCCTCAACTATCGGCAATGGTTAAGAAGTTATTATTGATGGATAGTGCCATCTACCTTAACTTAACAAGAGATAGAATTTATTCTAATTCATATTTACCAACTAAAGATGTGGCCAAAATAGTTACTTTGCCTACATCAGAGGTTTTTGAATTTAAGACTTCTCCAGATAATGATATTAAAATATCCTTTTTTGCAGGACAAAAATTGATTGATTGTTTAAAGTATTTTGATTTACATTCTTTACAAGGCCAACTTCATTATTATGAAGAAGGTGGTGAATATTTTGCAGAGAAGTTAGTGATAATGGATAATACTTTAGAAATAACATTGCATTGCGCGGATGTTTCATTAGGTTTTACTACCATGTCAGATGCACAAGTAACTGCTGCATTTGGAAAAGATGGTGAAGTTTATTCATTTGACCTATCACAAGAAGTTCTTACAAAATTAAATAATCTCATAACATTAGATAAAAATGAATTATTCAAAATTTATTCAGATGAAGCTGGTGTTCATGTAGCTGGAGATACTTATGATATTGTAGTAGATGATACTCAAGAAACAAATCACCCTGAAGTTAATTTATTCAAAAGTTTCTTTTCAAGAATAGCCAAAGAATCATATAAAGTTTCAGTTTGCCAAAATAAATTAGTTTTAGATTCTGAGGATTCTGATACTAATATTGCATTAAACCTTGCAATCAAAGCATAATGTCAGAATTAGATGCACAAATATCACGGCTCGAAGAGGAGAGTTTAAGGAACTATAATTTAGAACAAGCAATAAAGCTTTGTATTAATTCTATTTATGGAGCCTTTGCTAATAATTATTTTCATTTCCGAAATACTGAAATTGCTGAGACAGTAACTTTACAAGGACAAGATGCAATTAAACATACAGAAAAAGCAGTTGAAAAATATTTCAAAGAATTTTGGCATAAAGATGCAAAATTACATGAAGCATTAGGTATTACATGTGAAGTAAAACCATTAACACACCACGTTTGGAAATATACAGATACGGATTCTGGATATATCATTTTTGAAGAGGTTATGGAATCATGTAAATGGGAAGGAACTGTTACCGATTTTATATTACAAATAAATAAATTAAGATTAGCTAGCTATATTCAAATGACTCTTCAAAAATATGCTAATCGATATAATTCCGAAAATTTTTTAGATTTTGAATTAGAAACAATTGCAAACAATGCTATTTGGGTAGCTAAAAAGAAATATGTACAAAATATAGTTTGGAAGGATGGAAAAGAATACGATAATTTATCTTACATATCTACAAAAGGTCTAGAAATTATCCAATCTTCAACTCCTGCATTTTGCAGATCTAAATTAACAGAATTAGTTAAATTTTTATTTTCAAAAGATAAATTAGATAATGATGCTGTGAGTGGACTTACTCAAATATTGAAAGAAATTAAAAAGGAATTTAAGTTAGCTGATATTGAACAAATATCTTCTAATCGAAGGATTGGTGATTATAGAAAATTTATGGTTAATGATACAACTGAATTTGAAATTGCTAAAGGATGTCCTATACATGTTAGAGCTGGTGGATATCATAATTATCTAATTAACAATTCATCAATGAAGAATAATTTTGACCTAGTAAAAACTGGAGATAAAATAAGATGGTATTATGCATCAGATCAATTTTGTGATGTATTTGGTTATTTGCCTGGAGAATATCCATACCAAGTAGCTCCTAAAATTGATATTGAAAGACAATTTGAAATGTTCGTATTAGAACCATTAAATAGAATTATTGTTCCTTCGGGAATGCCAAGATTAAATAGAAGTTTAGCCTACACATTAGCGCTATTCTAAAAAACAAATTAAATTATGAGATATACCATCAACGAAAAAGAAAAATATCTAAGTATACATGAAGCAGATGTACCAGTAAAAGAATTGGTTGAACTGTTAAAAAAATATACAGAATATAAAGTTCAAATCAATGTAAGAGTTCCTGAGAATTCTTATCAAATGATCACTGATGCTGGATTTCCAATATGGACTTCTAGCGAACCAACTGACCCTTACAAAATAACTTGTGAAAGTGAAGTTGCAGGAAGTAAAGATCCTTGTGTATGTGGTAAAAATAAAAAGAAGAAATAATATGGCTAAAGAATTTACATTTGAAGAACTAAACAAATCACTATCCAAACATTCTTTGTATGGTGCTACTATGGATAAAAGTACATTCTCTAAAATAGATGAATTTATTGGAACAGGTAATTATATGCTTAATGCATGTTTGAGTGGTTCATTATTTGGAGGTGTTCCTAATAATAGATCAGTTTGCTTTGCTGGACCTTCTGGAACTGGTAAAACATTCTTATTATTAAATGTTGTAAGAGAAGCACAAGCAAAAGGTTATCAAATTATATTTTATGATTCAGAAACTGCTGTAGATATTGATATGATAGAAAAATTTGGAATAGATCCAAAGAAGTTTAGATATGAACCATGTAATACAGTTCAAGAATTTAGAACCTCTATAACTAATCTTGTTAAGATCATAAGTGAACAAAAAAGAAAAGGTTTAGATGTTCCAAAAGTTATGGTTTGCTTAGATTCTTTAGGTAATCTTGCTTCACAAAAAGAAATTGATGATGCAATGAGTGGAAGCGATAAAGCCGATATGACGAGAGCAAAAACTATCAAATCATTATTTAGAATACTCGGAACTCAATTAGCTGAATGTAAAATTCCATTTGTATTCACTAATCATACCTATTCCGGCCAATCTTTTATCCCTATTGTTACGGCTGGTGGTGGTACTGGTCCTGAATATTTCGCATCTATAATACTATTTCTCAGGAAAGCTCAATTAAAAGAAGGACAAGAAAAAGCTGGTATTGTGGTGACTGCGACTCCTAATAAAAATAGATTTGCTAAACCAACTCCAGTAAAATTCATAATTCATTTTGATAAAGGAATGAATCAATATATTGGATTAGAAAAATATATTTCATGGGAAACTTGTGGAATTGAAAAGGGAGAAATTCATAATCAAAAAGGTTATGATAAATGGAAAGATGGAGATAAAAAAGGATATGATTTAGAAAAGTATTCATGGAAAGATACCGAAGATAATGATTGGTATTTTTGGCCAAAACCTACTGCTCGAAAATTTGTTTCAAAAGATCTTTGCCAAACTATAGACGTTCAACAATTATTTTCAAATATAGGATTACCACTTCATCTTCTTAAACAAATGGATGAGATGGTAATAAAACCAGATTTTTCTTATGGTGTAAATGAAAATGTTGTTGATGAATTAGAATCAATAATCCAATCAAATGATGAAGACAAAGAATAATTTTAAAATAAAATATATTATTGGTACATATAAAGATGATCCAAATTACCCAAGTAAAGAAGATTTATTTGCTGTAGCTGATATGTGGTATTATTTAGATGGTGGAAAAAATTGGATCCATGATTACCGAGGTCTTCCAGACCAAGGGGAAACTATTTTCACTATAGAAAAGTTATTAGATGCTGGATTACCTAAAAGAAAAACCATGAATTTACTTTCCGAATTAATCGAACGTGGTGATATTGGAGTTGCAAAAGAAACTAAACACACAATATACCATATAATAAATAAAAGATAATTATGTTAGATATTGTTGAGTTCGAAAAGGTATTTTATTTGTATACATTAGAAAATCCAAAATACTTTAAGTCCATAAAACCAGAATTTTTTGATAATGATGATTTAGGACTACTCTTCAAAGTGTCTAAAGTGTTTCATGAGAGATTCAATGAAGCACCTTCAAAAGATCAAATAAAACTTTTAACCAAACAAAAACAATTCAAAGATAAAATAACCGAATCATTAGTTGATTTAATATTCGATCAAAATATGAAATCATATGATGATGAATGGGTTAATGAAACTACCGAAGCTTGGATCTTATGGAAAAATTTAGATAAGACTATTATTGATACAATTGAATATGTAAAAACTGTTAAGGTCACTCCACAAAATATCAAGGAAATTGTTTCTAAAACTAAAGGACTTTTTGTTGAACGTAATTCTATTGTTTTTGATGAATCTTTAGGACTTAACTTTTTTGATCCAGTTTCCCATAAAATTGCAAGTGAAAATAAAATAACATCATCACATAAGTGGGTGGATATGAGAAGTTCTGGTGGATATTCATTAAAGACTTTAATTGTTTATGCTGGAGAACAAAATATTGGAAAATCTATTTGGTTAGCAAATGATGCTGTAAAATATATTAGAGATGGTCATGATGTGGCTTTCATATCTGCTGAAATGGCAGAAGGAGATGTTATTCAAAGAATAGGTGCAAATATGTTAAATGTGCCAATGTCTAAATATGAAAAGTTTGCAAAAGATCCTAAAAAATTACAAAAGAAACTTGCTTCTTTATCCGGATCTATTATACCTCCTGGTAATTTATATGTTAAAGAATTCCCAACATCACAAGCAACTGTGAATGATTTGGAGAGTTATTTAAAGTCTTTGGAAGATTCGAAAGGAATAAAATTAAAAGTAATCATTGTTGATTATATAAATATCTTATCAAACCAAAGGAATCCAAATACAGAAAATACTTATATGAAGATCAAACAGATCGCCGAAGATCTTCGTGCAATGGCACAACGAAACGAATGGATAGTAATCACTGGTACACAAATCAATCGTAGTGGTTATGATTCATCAGAAATAAATATGGGAAATATAGCCGAATCGGCAGGGCTTTCTCATACAGCAGATATGATGTACGGTATCATTCAAGACTCCTCAATGCATTTGAATAATGAATATTGGCTTAAGATTCTTAAGATCAGAAAAGGATCCGGGAAGAATAGTAAATGTCGATATACAATTAATTATGATTATATGCGTTTAGAAGAAACAGATGAAATAGTAAATTCATTAACTTAAAAAATACAAAACAAATGAATATATTTAATGATGAAGATGAAAATTTAACAAGTGATGCCCAAGAAGCACAAAAAGATGATCTAGATAGATTTTCTAGCTTGCAAAATGATAAAATCTTTAATAACTCTTATGAATCTACTGAATATGATACTAGAAAAATATCATTTAATGTAGCTCCACAGTATAGTGGAACCAATACTTCACCTGAAGATAGAATCGAATTAGATATGGCATGGACAGTAGTCTCCGAAATACTTGACCATAGTAAATTTAAAAATTTAAACAGAGCCGATAAAGAAGGAAACTATAAAAAATTAAATAAATTACAAATCAATGAAGTATATTCTTTTATTGTTATGCAATTACCTGAATTTCCTAGAATACAACTTTTTTCAGTTGTGCAAGAATACTTCGATGTGAACTCTAATAAATTCTATGATTCTCTTTCTAATACATTTAAAAAGGAATTAATTGAAGAATTACGAAAGGTTGGTTATATGAGAGAAAAAACCAGTGGACCTTTATTTTAAAATATGTTAGTTAAAAAGAAAACTGCAAAACGAGTGTGGATTATATCAGATACACACTTTGGTGCAAGGAATAATAGTGTTGAGTGGTTGGAACGAATGATCGCATATTTTGAAGATTATTTTATACCAATTGTTAAAGAAAACTATAAACCAGGAGATATACTTTTACATTGTGGAGATGTTTATGATAATAGGCAATCGATTAATTTATTAGTCTTACATAAAACATTAGATTTATTTGAAAAGTTTTCTAATATATTTGAAGATGGTGTATATGTTATTGCTGGAAATCATGATATTATGAGAAAAAATACTAATGAAATTTCATCATTAGATTCTTTAAAATATATTCCAAATGTAAATATCTATAAAGAACCAGTAACTCTTCAAACTAAATACAATGAATGTTTATTAATGCCATGGAGAAAATCTGAGAATGATGAACGTTTAGCTATAGCAGGAAGTGATGCAGAATATTTATTTTGCCATACCACTATTCATGGGGCTAAAATGGATAAGTATTTCAAAGCAAGTCATGGAATTCAAGCAAGAGATTGCAAACAATTTAAGAAAGTTTTTACCGGTCATATTCATTTAGCCCAAGAAACAAATAATATAAAATATGTAGGTAATCCTTACCAAATGACTAGATCGGATGCTAATAATACAAAAGGTTTTTGGTGTATTGATTTATCAAATGGTGATGAACATTTTTATGAAAATACATATTCTTCTAAATTTGTTAAAATCTATGTTAATAAAGCATTAGAACATACATTAGGAGATATTCTAAAAGTTTCTGAAAACAATTTTGTTGATGTATATGTTCCAAATGATTACTTAATGAAATATCAAGTAACATCCTTAATTGATGAAATTAGCAAAGTTTCTAAACGCTTAGATGTTATCCCATTTGAAATAGATGAGAATCTAAATATAGAAGAATATGATTTAGATTATGATAAAACTTTAGATACATATAATCTTTGTGAAAAATATGTAGATGGAATGACATTAGACAAGAAAACAAAAACAAATATATTACGAACATTAAAAAAGGCTTATTTAGAAGCTATAAAATAATATGAAAATACAAAAAGTAGAATGGAAAAACTTTAATGGATATGGGAATATATCTCAATCCATAGACTTTACAAAAGATGGATTATTATACCTTTTAGTTGGATCAAATGGTGCAGGTAAAAGTACTATTGCTGAGGTCATAACATATGGATTATATGGTAAAGTTGAAGGAAAGAGATTAGGTGATTTAGCTAATCGAATAAACCGAGGAATGGAAGTATCTATTCATTTGAATTGTAAAGGTAAGAATCTTTTAATTAAACGAGGAATTTCTCCAAATTATTTTGAATTATTTATTAACAAAAGACAATATGATCAGGCTGGCCAAAAGAACGTACAAGAATATTTAGAAAGCGAATTATACGATATTCCTTACCAAGTCTTCAAAAATATAATCATTCTTTCTGTCAATGATTTCAAATCATTTTTAACAATGTCCAATTCTGATAAAAGAAATATAGTTGATAGACTATTTGGATTCACTGTTATTAATTCAATGAGAGAAACAATCAGAGAAAAACGACGAGAAGTAAAGGCTTCTATACAAACTTTATATGATGAGCTTAATATATTAGATGATTCGATAGTTAGTATAAATGATAAAATAGATTTATTAAAGAAAGAAAAGAAAATTGATCAATCCAAATTGATACAAGAATATGAATCTAAATTAAAAAAAATAAACACAAAACACAATGATACATCAGAAAAATTGAAAAAACTCAATAATAAATATATTGATTTACAAAAAATAGTTCAAGAGAAATCATCTGATGAATCAACTTTAGTCACTAATTTAAAAGATATTAAAAAACGGTTAGATTTATTTGAAAATGAATGTTGTCCAACTTGTGGAGGAGATCTACAAACAGAAGAACATACACATATCAAAGAAAAACTAATCAAATCTGCGGTTAACTCAAAAGGCAAATTAAAAACAATTAGAGAGGATTTAGGTAAAGCAAATGATTCACTTTCAAAGTGTGATGGATTTGTCAAATCATGTAAGGATTCAATTACACGGTTAGATACATTAATCGGTCAATATAAATATGAATTAGATCAAACAGTAGCAAAATCTGAAAAGAAAGACTTTCAATATTTAAAACAATTAATTGTAGAAAATTCAGATACACAAAAATCTAAATCTAATTCTAAATATAAAGAAGAAAAGAATGACAAATTCTTAGAAGTTGTGGAATCTATATTAGGTGAAGATGGTATTAAGAATCTTGCATTGAAAACTATTTTACCTCCATTAAATGCCTCAATCGATTCAATGGTAAAGCAAATGCATATTCCTCATAGAATTCGTTTTGATGAAAAATTTGATTGCAAAATAACATCATTAGGAGAAGAGATTAATCCTAAAACAATGAGTACTGGAGAAAGAAAAAAATCAGATTTTATCATAATAATAGCTATGATCAAATTATTAAAAATTAGATACCCAAGTATTAATTTGCTTTTCTTAGATGAAATATTTTCCTCGATTGATGGATCTGGAATTCATGAAATTATAGGAATTCTTAAAGATACTATCCAAGATACAAAACTAAATACATGGGTAATAAACCATTCAGAATTGCCAGTTAACCTTTTTGATATTAAAGCAGAAGCCTATAAAGAAGGTGGCTTTTCTAAATTAGAATTAGAAACAATTTCCTAAGGATATATAATTAAACATTTTTCTATATGAGTCAATTATATGATTTAGAATTTAATAAAGACGATGTTGTTATTAGAAACATCCTTATTGGAGTTCTAGCAACATTAAATAATCGTATGTATTGGTATAATCAGATTAGTGAAACTGAGAAGAGGAAAATACCAGTCCCATTTTATTTTAGTACAACTGGTGATGAAAGATTCTTAATGGATTGTTTCATGAATAATGTTGCATATGAAGATCCAACATTACCAAGCGGTAAAGCTGAGGGTGTATACAATAAAATTCCTAGAGGAATATTACAATTAGATGGGGTCAATATAGATGCCGGTTCTTTAACTAATAAATTCGTTAGAGCATTTTATCAAAGAGTTCAAGATGATGGTACATTAAAAACTTTTAATTCCGAAGTCTTTATGGTTCCTTTGAAATTACCATTTACTGGTGAAATTTATGTAGATTCTAATTTAGATATTTTTAAAGCAATTCAAAGATTATTAGAATTATTCTATAAACATCAGGTTTTTCAAGTAGATATAGATGGAACTAGAATTCCAGCAGTTGCACATATGCCTGAAGACTATCAAAAAGAAAGGCCAATTGAATATTCATTCCAAGATAAAAAAGTTTGGAAAGTTACATTTGCTATAGAAGTTGATACCTTTATGCCAATCTTTAAAAATGAAGATAATGGCTTTATTGGTCCTGCAAATACTGAAATGTTTGCTGGAAACATTATTGAAAGTTGGCAAAATGGAATGAATATCGGAGCTCCGGGTGGAGGTGGTATTGGAAGTATTGATCCTTATACTGGTGCACCAGGTGGTAATGAATATAATGCCAATAAACAATGGCAAAAAGTTAACGCTAGATTTAATAATGGAAATGATGCTTGGCCAAACGATCCATCTGGTTTTGCTCATCCTTTACCTCCTGATGGTGGCGCTACGAGCGAGTAGTAATTAAATGTTGGTACAGAGATAAATATATAAACAAAATAAAAACACAATAATGGCTAAATTAAAAAATTTCGATGAGTTTTGTAACGAAAGCTTAATCTTAAGTAGCGAATACAATTATTATGGGCCAGGTTCTTTGGTTCCTATGATTAAACAATTAGTTAGAGAAGGTAAAGATTCTTCTATCATTCGGTCATATTTAACATCCCTTGGAGTTGAGGCTTGGAGGATAGATAAAGCAATGTCTGAATTTGAAGTTGCATTTGGTGGTGAAAAGAGAGTTAATGAATCAATTAATGAAGCAAAAGCTACATTTGAAGAAACCGCTAATAAATTCTTAAGTGAATTAAATGAAGAAGATCAACCTAAAAAAGCAACATTTGAAGATGCTGCTAATGCATTTTTATTAGATCTTCCTGGTTCTGATGAGGTTACTGAAAAACTAAATAAAGAAACTCTTCAAGTTGAAGAAGGTGATGGTGAAGATATTGATGATATGATCGATGATCTTGAAGATGGAGATGAGGATGAATACCAAGGTCCTGATGATGATGCTCCAAAAGATGGAGATGAAGAGAAAATAAAAGATAGCGATAATGCATCTCCAAAAGATAAATTAGAACAAGCTGCTAAAGAACTTGCTAAAGATTCTAAGAAATTAGAAAAGATTAAAAAGATATTAGGTGAAGCTGATTCAATTACAGTTGATGATGATGGTGAAGAGGTTAAAGATAAGGAAGGTATTGAAGATGCTAAAACTGGTGATGAGATCGAAGTTGAAGAAACATTTGGAGGAGATATTCCAAAAGATGGAGCTAAATCACATAGTGATCATCAATCAAAGCAAAAGAAATTAACTGAAGCACTTAACGAAGAAAATCTAAAAGATTATCTCTTAAAAGATATAAAACCCGACAAGGAATTCTACACGACAGTAGAAGATATAGCCAAAGGATGGAAAGTTGATATAAATGAATGCTATCTATTTTCTAGTGAGGCAAGTACTCCTGCAGAATTTGGCCAAGTAACAATACTGTATGATAAAGTTGCAAGTGGCCGCGGAAAATGGGAGAAGAATGATTATTGGAATTGGAGTGATAAGCTTTTAGTTGGACAAGATCTAACAGGAGAGCAGTATTTATTTCATCCAAAATACAAATCAGATCTAACGAAAATAGTTAAGACATGGCCGATAAATGAATCCGTTAATGATACTTGGAAACCATCACCAGGATTATTCATGCAACCTGCTACTATGATTGCTAAACATATTATGGAAGGTGCTGAATCTTTAGATCAAGCAATTGCAAGATTTGATAATCATGCGGAAAAGGTTAAACCACTTTTAGGAAATGCTGATAGACAAAATTTAGAAATGGTTAAACCTTTGCTAGAAAAAAAGCTAGGATAATACTTTACTACATTATTCAAAATAATGTTGAAGATATATAATTAAATTACTAATAAAAAAAATCGATACAAAATGTCAAAAGTCGTAGAAAATCTTAATTTGCGTACTAAGTTGGAAAATCTTTATGAATCATTGACCGAAAATAATGGAACATCTAAAATGTTAGTTGAACGTTATATTGGCCAATTAGATTTAAGATCAGATTATTCTATTCTTAGGGATGCATGTTTAGAGCTTAAACAATATGATTGGATCCCAAATATTAACAAATTCATAAATGAATCATTCGAATTTGTTTATGAAAATGAAGTTACTTTTGGGTTATTGAACACATTAGAGGCTTTGAGAGCTAATCGTGATTCTAAATCCTTTACCGCTGCAATTAATCAATTGGAAGAATTAAAAGATCTTAGTGAATCAGATCTTCGTAAAAGACTTCCTAATAAAATGAAAAAACATTCATGGGTTCCAGGTGTTAAAAATTTAATATCTGTTACTGAAACATTATCCGGAACTTCAGATACAACGGATCAACGCTTTACAAATACTAAACCGGTTTCACCATTACTAGAAAATGCTGAAGGTGATACATTATTTTATGTAGGTAAACGTGTATATGCAATGAATGAAAATGAAGATATTAGACTTGCAGAACGTGAAGAACTAACCGATGAATTTGCTTCATTAGTTCAATTAGCTGAGAATTTTACTTTTACTGAAAATGGATTAAGATTGAGTTCTCAAAATAAAGTTGTTGATATTAAAATTGATGAAGGAAACGTCACCGTTGAAATGGATGGTAAAGAAATTAATAAAAACCATTTATCTGCATCATTATTATCTACTGGAAAATTTAGAACTGATGAATATTCTACAATTAAAGTTTTAGAACATGCCGTTGCAAAAGCAAATGATTTATACGAATTAGATTTTGTTGATACAATTAATTCAAATGTTTACGAAGGTGTAAGTGTTAATGTTCTTAAAACTAAAAATGGAGTTTATATAAATAAGATCAATGATTCAATGAATGAAAATACATTAGTTAAACCAGATTCTACTAAAGATGCTGTTAATATGGTTTCTGAATTTGTTGATTATGATATTACTAATTCAGTAGCAGATTTACTTGAAGGTGAAGCTAATGAAGAATCTAAAAAAGTAGAAGCAGAACATGATATCTATGAAAGAATAGATTATATTAAAGATGAAATATCTAAATTATCCGAATTAAATATGGATGATATGAACTCAATACAAGAAGCTAAGAAAGTTCTTAATGATGCATTATTAAAAGAACAAGATAAGCTTAATAAAATGTTCAAATCAAAAGGTGTAACTGTTCATGAAGATTCATCTGATTCTGATTATGTTCCTGGAGAATTAAAAATTAAAGTTGGAACATATGCACCTGGAACGAAAGTTCAAGTTGCTGCAGGTTCTTTTACTGAAGGTGGAACCAAAGATATGATCTCTACTATTTTGCCATCAAATGAAATTGTTGATGTTCAAAAGAAATACTTATCTGTAGAAATTTAATCAAACACATATCCCTCGTTTGGAAAGGAGTCCTTTTGGGCTCCTTTTTTTAGTTTGAAACAATTCGTGTCCATCAGCATATAATATATAAATAAACAGAAACATCTAAAGATATGGCAAAAGTATATTTAAGAAATAAAGATTTACTTGCTGAGATTATCAAATCTAAAGAGCAAGATAAGCTGACCCCAGAAGCAGTCCAAATGTTAATTATGCTTTCAGAAAGGGCAATTAGAAAATTAAAATATAGAAATCCAGAAGATAGGAATGATTGTTTATCTTTTGCTCAATTAGATCTATTCAAATATTGGGATAGATTTAATCCTGAAAAATCTACAAATGCATTTGCATATTTTACTCAAATTGCTAAAAAGGGATATGCAAAAGGATGGAATAAATTATATCCAAAAAAATATTCAGGTACTATTCGTATCTCAGGATCAAGTGATGATGGTGGTATCTATTCTATATGAACATTAAAAATAATAAACCAAAGAAGAAGTCTGGTTTTAGTCAAGGCTATTTCCCATTAAATGAATGTAAAAAATATCATGGCAAAGGCCCTATTATTTACAGATCATCATGGGAAAGGAAATTTTGTTTATATTGTGAAGCTAATCCAGAAGTCATTAGATGGGCATCTGAACCAGTTAAAATAAAATACATCAATTCTTTAGATGGACGGGAACATTCTTATTTCCCGGATTATTACATTCAATTAAAAGGAAACACCGAATATTTAATTGAAGTTAAACCTAAAGCTCAATTAAAAAAACCAAATCCTCCGAAAAGAAAAACAACCAAAGGTGTCAAAAACTATAAATATGCATATGAAATGTACGTAACAAATATGTGCAAAATTAAATATGCTGAAGAATATTGCAATAAACGAGGTTGGCAATTCAAAATAGTAACAGAAGACTTTTTTAAAACAATTAAACTATAATGGCACAAATAATCGGAGAAGCATTTGCAGAATTACCTGAATTAAGTCAAATTGGTAATGGAGATTTTGAGAATTATGTTAAAGAATGGGAGAAGAATTATGGTGGTGCTGGTCAAGCAGCTAAATATGCAAGAGATTGGTTTGATTCAACATTAGCAGATAAAGATTCGACTTACATTCAACCTTTTAGCCAAAGTGAATTAACATGGGGTAAAATGTATCATTTTGAATATGATCCAGTTACAAGAGACAAATTATCCTATTTTGATAACTCACCAATGGTAATTTCTTTAGGTAAACATCAAAATGGAAAAACAGAATTAGGTATGAATTTAAACTTTTTACCTAAAGCTGTTCGTTATTGGATGGTAGGCAGAGTATTTCAAGTATATGCTGGAGATATTAAAAATGCATCAAAAGGGAAAAAATGGAGAAGAGCTTTTGAACAAGAGGAAGTGCAAATAGAATATGATATGATGAAGAAATGGCTTTGGAAATATGGATTTGATTTTTGTATCAGACAATATTATATGAATAAAACACGAGATTTAGCTGTTATTTGTTATGAAGATTGGATAAGAGCCGTAATGATTGATTGGAATAATTTTGATCAAGTTCAAGAAAATCAAGTTAAAGCATTGTATGATGACTATCTTAAAAAGGTGGGCAAATGAAAAAGAATATATAAACTAATAATAAAAAAATCGTAAAATGGCAGGATTTGTTGAAAGGGGAGAAGGCGGAAATAGTGATAGACGTTTCGTCGCTTCTAATGCATTAAAACAATTGAGCTCATTCGGAATGAAGTACGATGATATGGTACTTCGTAATTCACAAGCCGTTGGTATTGTGGAAGATCAATTTGGTTGGACTTATGACCCTAGAGGGTTAGTTGGTGGTGATTATGATGATTATGCTTTGTTTGCAAACTTAGCACTATCTGATATAGCACTTAAAAAATCAATATCTATATTTGACAAATCATATCCTAAGAAAAGAGAAGAGCTTAGGAGATTTGCTGTACAAGATGAAATAGAAGAAATTTTAGATACTTTATGTGATGAATGTATAGTATATGATGATAAAAACTATTTTGCAGATCCTTTATTATTTGATGATGATTTATTGGCTGATGATAAAGTAGATGAGATTAGAGGAGCTATATCAATCAATTTTAAAAGAATATATCAATACTTTGGTTTTAACAATGATATAACTGCATGGTCATACTTTAGAAAATGGCTAGTGGATGGTTATCTTGCCTTTGAGATTATATATGATAATGACCAAAGAAATATTATAGGATTTAAGGAATTAGATCCAATTACATTAGAACCTGGAATTGATGACCAAGGAAAAAGAGTTTGGAAACAATTTAAAGATATACCAGCTAAAGCAAGAGTACTTTATGATTCTCAAATCATTTATCTTTCATATGCAAACTTAAATTCACCAACCAGAATTTCTTATACAGAAAGATTAATACGTTCATTTAACCTTCTAAGAATTATGGAACATTCTAGAATTATTTGGGCAGTAGTTAATTCTTCATTCAAAACTAAATTTATTATACCGGTTGGAGGTAAGTCAAAAACAAGAGCAAAACAATCACTTGGTGTTCTTATGCAAAACTATCGAGAACAAGTTGATTTTGATTATGATTCAGGTGAATTATCAACTAATGGCCGTCCAATGATGCCATTCAATAAAGAGTATTGGTTACCGGAAGGTGATGCTGGTTCTCCACAAATCGAAACAATCGGTGGTGATGGACCTGATCTTTCAGATACAGACTCATTAAATTACTTTAAAGAAAACTTAAGACGTGTATCTAAAATACCAATGAATAGATTCGATGTTGAAAATCCTCCATCATGGGAATTAAATGCTGAAGGAATGACAAGAGATGAAATCAAATTTGGTAGATTTATTAATAGACTTAGATCCGTATTCCAAGAAATAGTGGTTAAACCATTATGGATCCAAATGACTTTAGATTATCCAGATCTTATGAATGATGATTCATTCAAAGCTCAAGTAGGTGTTAAATTTAACAAATATAATATCTTTGAGGAGATGAAAGAAATGGAATTATTACAAAAACGAATTGACTTTGTTACCGCAATGAAAGATGGTCTTGTAGACTATGATCCTGATGGTAATGAGATCAAATATTTCTCTTCTGAATGGCTAATTCGCCGATTCATGGATATGAGTGAAGCTGAAATTAAAGCTAATCAACGAATGAAGGACAAGGAACAAGAGAAACTTGATGCAATGGCAGAAGAGGAGGAATAAAAATTCAATAGAAAGACAAAGATATATATTAAAATAGCAAAATAATCTATTATCCATGGAAAACAAAAATTTGTTAGTACTCGAAAGATCATCTTGTGTGTTAGAGGCAAAAGGCACAGGGGATGATAAATACGTTTTAGAAGGTACTTTCTCAGAAATCGGAAAAAAGAATAAGAATAATCGTATTTATGATGAGAAAGAACTTATTCCTCATATCGATGCCTTAAGAGAAAAAATTAAAGAAGGCAAGCTTTTAGGTGAATTAGACCACCCTAAACAATTTGATATATCATTAAAAAATGTTTCTCATGTTATTGAGGAAATTGAATATGATAAAGCAAATAAAATTGTCAAAGGAAAAATTCGTTTACTAGATACTGAAGCTGGAAAACAAGCCCAAGCATTAGTTGATGGTGGTATTCCTATTCATATTTCTAGCAGAGCTGCTGGGGTTGTAGAAAACAATGGTCATGTAAAAATTAAGAAACTTTTTACTTATGATTTAGTTGCAGATCCAGGCTTTGAAAATGCTGAATTAAAACGTGTCAATGAAGCATTGGGATTCTCTAATGACGGTGATATACAAATTTACGAACTGAATGGATATATAGAAGAGAACAATAAAGAAATTCAAAAAGAATTAGAAAATACAATGGAAAAAAATACTTCTGAAAACCCAATCAATGAAGGAACTGGGAATTTTGTTACCGTAGAAGATTTTAACGAATATTCAAAAATCGTAAAAGAATCAATCGAAAGAATCACTGGTGATGTTGATAAAATGAACGAGACTTCTCAAGTCGGTGACTTAGTAAAATATTCTGAGTCTATCGCGAAACGTGTTAATCAAATATCTGGTTATGTAGAACATGTTGCAGAAAACGTAGATAATCTTATTTCTCATAATGATTACATCATTGAGAATCTTGATAAGGTTAAAGATTATGCTGAATATGTTGGTTTAAAAACCGATCAAAATATAGAATATTCAAAACACATAGCAGAGAATGTTAATTCGAGAACAGAATACCAAGATTATGTCAATGAACATGTTGATAAGGTAATTGATTATCAAAATTACTTGGTAGAAGGTATTGATGCCGTTGCAAATTATACAGAATATATTAAAGAAAACCTAGAAAATCTAGGTAATTATACAGATTACGTTGCTACTTCAATAAATGAAAGTGGTATTACAAAAGAAAATCCTGTTGAAAATGTTAATGAAGCTGAAACTCCAAATGAAACAGATGTTGTTTTAACGGAGACAGAAACATTTAAAACAGACTTAAATGATAAAATTCAAGCGTTAGTCGAATCAGCTAAGAAGCAAAAAGTTGAAGAAACCGCTGCAAATACACATTTCTTACATTTCTTAAATGAAGATCGTAGAGAAGAATTCAAATCATTTGATGATGAGTCTAAAGCGAAAGTTATTAGGGCTTATGAATCAAATAATTGGTTCGGATCTACTGAGGTTTCAGGAATATGGGAAAGTGTATTCACACCAGTCGAAAAAACAATCAACTGGCTAGATAATATGCCTACTAAATTCGCAAACTCATGGAATTCATTAAATGAATCTCAAAAGAATGCTATTAAAGGTCAGGCAACTATGAGAAATCTTGATACACAATACAAGATCGATCATTTCTGGTCAACTAGAGAGTTAAGGGCTACTAACCCATCTGAACAAATTAATGAGTCTCCTAAGATGGTGGTTGAAAATGAATCACCTGAATATGAAACTTCATCTGTTTACATGGAAACTGTTGCAGAGGAACTTAAAAAGCGCTTTAATAAGTAGAAATTTCTACTAAATAACCAAACCCTAAAAATAATTAGATAATCATGAATTTAATTAATGAATCTGAAATCTACGGAAAGTGGTCTCCTATTATTGAGAGTACTACTGGAATAGAGGACAGAAACAAACTCGATTGGATGTCTAAGTATTGTCATAACCATGAGCTTTATGAAAATAACGTTTATGCTCAAGTTGGTTCTGTAAATGGTATGGGTGCTACAAGGTTTCCTGGTGATCCAGGATTACAAACTACCTTTGGTGCTCAAACTACTGGTTCTGGTGATAAGCCTTACACTTTGCTTCCACTTGCTATGCAAGTTGCTGCTCAGACTGTAGGTTTAGACCTAGTACCTGTTGTACCTATGAATGGACCAATGGGTGTATTGACATACCTTGACTTCGTCTATGGTGGTGGTAAAATACCAACACTTGGACAAACTGCTGCATTTAATGCAACAGGCGCAAACAGAGCAGGTGCTCCAGATAACCAACCTTTAATAATCAAAGATGCAACTACTTTTGCAGGTACAACTGCATTTGTTGAAGGTACTCAATATACGGTTTCTACTGGTGCTACTGTTACTTATGCTGGTGTATCTAGAATAGATGGAAATGATATTTTCCGTATCGATTCTACTGGTGCATCTACCGTTGCTGAAGTATTTACTGCTGGTGCACTTATCAGTACAACTGCTGGATCTACTTATACTCTTACAGGAGCTCCGGCTTTAGTGAAAGCACTAGAAGATCACATAATAGGATTCTCATCTAACGACTGGACTGGTTCAACTGAACCAATGTCAAGGTTACAAGGTGAAGCTACTATGGATAATGTAATGAACCTTAGTTTATTCAACAAATCCGTTGAAGCACAAACTTATCAAGTTGCTGCTGCAGTAACTAGAGAGCAAGTTCAAGATCTGAAGCAATTCGGAATTGATGCTGTTGCTCAAGTTGAGTCTGTACTTATCAACGAATTAACTCAAGATATTAACAAAAATATCCTTGAGAGAATTAGAGCTAATGGATTTACAAATGCTGCTCAGATTTCTATCACACAAGGAGTTAATTTCTTCTTGTTAGTTGGAACTACTACTGGTCTAACCTATGATGCTTATGCAACTGCGGCTGGTGGAATTAATTCTAACGGTGCAGATAGTACTCAACAGTTTGGAACTGGTGGAGCTGCTGGAAACATCAATATTGCTGCTTCTGAACTTAATTCAGCTGCTGAAAACTTGCATACTCGTCAGAGAAAAATCATGTCTAAAATGCTAGCAATGGCGAACATGATTGCTATCCGAGGAAGACGTGGTCCTGCTACATTCGTTGTTACTAACGGACAAGTTGGAACTGCACTGCAAGATTGTGCTGGATTCGTTCCTGCTCCAATGATGAATACTATTAATCAACAAACTGGTTCTTTGTACCCTATCGGTACTTTAGCTGGATTAGTTGTTTATGTAGATCCATTAATGGCGTGGAGTGATAACCGTTTCTCAGTTGGTAGAAAAGGTGATGGAAATTCTCCAGGACTTGTATTTATGCCATACTTAATGGCTGAATCAGTTCAAACTATTGCTGAAGGTACTATGGCGCCTAAAATCGCTGTAAAATCTAGATATGCATTAGTTGAGGCTGGACATCATCCACAAACTATGTACTTATCAAGTTATGTTTACAATGTAGCTGGTGGATTAGCTTAATCGTTAATTCTTACATATATTATTCAAAAGGTCTTCCATATGGGAGACCTTTTGTTTTTTGTCACGAATATATAGTAATATAACAAATAAAATCTACATTTCATGAAATTAATGCCTAGAGAAGACTTTAACGAGTTAAATGAAGCTATTATTGGTATGCAACGTAATCAATATACGTTAAAGGACTTAAATGAAGAAGAATTCAAAGAATTTATTAAATACCTTTTGCTACTTTCCGGTAGTGGTTCTGCAACTGTTTGTGAATCTTACATTACAAAAACTTTAGCTGATCATAACATCGGAGTTACTAATGAACAACTCCAAAATCTTGACTTCAATCAATTATTATTAGAATGTGAGTCTCTTAATGAAGGAGACTTTATGGATGCTGGCTCTCAAGCTTTAACCGTTGGAGCTGCAACTGGTGTTGCTGCTGTTGGAGGATTAGCTGCATATATCTCATTTTTATTTAAAAAGAAAAAAATAAGAAAAGCTTCAGAGGCAGTACGAGATGCCAAAATAAAAAAGATAGACATCGAAAAAGAAGTTTATGATGAATTAGAGGCTATGAAACCAATTCTTACTAAAGAGGAAGGTGATGCTAAAATTAAAGAGATAGAAGAGAAAGCAAAAAAGGATAAAGATGATTTAAAAAACTTTGAAAAAAATAAAAAAGAAGAGGCTGAAAAGGTTGCTGCTGAGGTTGATGTAGAAAAATTACAATTAAAAGATTTAGGTGCGGATGGTTATGAAAGTTATGAATCACCAAAACCTAAGAAGAATCCAACGCCGACACCAGCTCCAGGAGCTACTGGTTCTGCTGGACAAACCGGACAAGCTGGAGGTACTGGACAAACCGAGGTTAAAACTGAAGATATAAATAAAGAGTCTTTACCTGGTGCAGATGAGGCCACTGTTAAAACATTACAATCTGGAACTCCAGATGAGAAGATAGCTGCTACAGGAAAATTAAAAACTTCTTCAGATGAAAAAATCAAAGAACAAACTGCTGCTTTAGAAGCTGCAAAAGCTAAAAAACCACCAGATACAGCTGCTGCTGAAAAGGCTGAGAAAGAAATACAAGCACAACAGAAACAAAAGGAATTAGCTGAAAAAATCGAAGCAAAAGCAGAGGCAGATAAAGAAAAAGCTGATGAAGCTAAAGCGATTGATGCTCAAATTAAAACGGCTAAAGCTGCATTTGATAAAGTAAAAGATGGTGATGATGCAGAGGCAGCATACAAAGCAGAGATTAAATTTAAACAAGCTCAACAGAAAAAAGCTAAGTTAGATGGTAATAATGAATTGTTTCAAGGATTAGGTGATGACATCGGAAAAATCATGAAATTGATGAATACACAAAATTCTTCATTAGATCCATTAGCAGAAGCTGATGAGACGACAAATAAAGATAAAGATAAAACCAACGATAAAGGCGATAAAGGCGAACCTTTTGGTAAATTAGGTGTAGCTAAAGCAGATTTAAAAGCTATTCAAGGAAAAGAAGAAGAGGAAGTAAGAAAGGCAAAAGAGAAAATTGCTCAAGAACGTGGGAAAATAGAAAAAAATATTAAAAAACTTAAAGAAAAAAGTTCTGACGAAAAAACATTAAAGAAAGTTGAGAAATTAGGTAAAGATAAGAAAAAACTTTCGGATGAAATAGAAAAACTTGAAAAGGAAGGTACCGGAAAAGTTAAAACTGCTAGAGAAAAAGTTGCAAAAATTAAAGGTGATATTGAAACAAAATTAGCTAAAGTTGCAAAATTAGAAGAAGATAATAAGAAAGCTAACGATGAAACTACAATAAAAGCAGAAAAAGTTAAACTTCAAAAAGAGATCGATAAAACTGAAGAAAAGATAGAAAAGGTCAAGGAAGATATGCAACCAACCGGAACTGCAAAAGAAAAAGAAGCAATTGAAGCTAAAGCTACCGCAAAGAAAGAGAAAGTTGGTGAGGATGTTGCTGCAGCTCAAAAGGAACTTGATAGAATGAGTGGTACATCTACTGATAAAGAAACCGGTAAAAAGAAATCAGATAGTTTAATTGGCAAAATGACAGGATTTGAAAAAAATTACGTAAAACAAATAGGTGGTGAACATGAATTAGAAGTATTACAACATAAAGAAGAGGTAATGAATCAAATCGGTAATGAAAAAGCCGCTGCTGCTGCAGCTGCTGGAACGAAAGGTGCCGAAGCTAGAGCTGAAGCCGGAGAAGATGGCGTTAAAGCAGAAAAAGATAAAACTGATGCTACTCCAGCAGAAATGGAAGAGGTAGATGATAAAGTTGCTGCAGCTAAAAAAGAAGAAGAAGCAAGAAAAGCAGAAGAAGCAAAAGAGAAAAAAGAAAAAAAGAAACAAGGATTACAAAAACAAATTGAAGCTTTACAAAAGCAATTAGAAAAAGTAAAGGCTGATAAGAAAGATTTTACGCCAAAAGATCCAAAAGAAAAGGAACAAAAGGAAAAAGTATTTCAACATAAAATAGATAAAATATCTGATAACTTAACTAAAGCTAAAGAGCATTTAGCTGCGGTAGGTGAATCATTTGGCCTTAAATTAGAAGTTGCAATGTTAATAAGTGAATTTAATTCTCTTCTAGAAGAATATGATCTAGTATTAGAAGATAGAAAAGAATTAAAAGAAGAAGAGAAGGAGAAGAAAAAAGATGATGTAAAACCTGATGATGAAAAATTGGATCTTCCGGCTGATGCAGAACCTCCAGCTGAAAAGAAAGAAAAGAAGAAAGAAGATAAACATAAATTAATAGATCAAAAAGTTGTTATTATTGATATGATTGGTTCGGATGAATCTCATCTAGAAGGTGCCAAAGGTGTTATCACACATGCTTGGAAAGAAAATGAAAGAGCACCTGAAGGAGATATGCCTAGAAGATCAGGTGATCCGGAATTATTTACGATAACATTTGATAAACCAAAAGATCCAATGTACCCAGAAATTAATTTAACACAAAAGAATTTTAAAGAAGATAAAGAAGATAAAAAGGATGATGATAAAAGCACTAATGAATCATTTAGAGAGAAATACTATAAAGCAGTAAATGGATAATAAAATTAAACGAGGTAATGTTGGAAAGAATCCAACTAGGCATGGAATAATTCTCCAAGGCCTAAAACCTCGATATAGAAATGTTTTAAAAAAATATGAGTTTATTAAAGAAGATTGCAATGATGATGTATTTGTAAATTTATTATTTAGTTTAGTTGATAGAGAAACACAATCTAAGAACCAAAGTAAATTTTTTATAGACCCAACTGATAATGAAATAAAAGATAGGAAACTTTTAATTGATGAAATACGAATTGTACCTTGGATTTGTTCTTTTTGTGAAAAAGACATAAAATCTAAAATGGATAACTTTTCTATAAAGAATTTTGTTTGTGATAATTGTTATGATATTTATGTAAAAGATGAAAAAAAGATTAGTCAATTAATATTAGAAAATTCAGTAGAATTTACAGAACATTGCAAACGTTTGATAAATAAAGATAGAAAAACATTCCTTAAATATATTTTAAATAAATGAAGCATTTTGAAAATTATACATTAATAACCGAGGCACTTTCTTTAAATAAAGTGCAGGTAATAATCCTTTCCAATTTGGACTCAAATTCAACTACAGTAGATTCAATAAAATCTGAATGTTCAAAAAGAGGAATACCATGTAATGCATTAGATGTTAAAACTGCATATTTAAAAGAATATGTTAATAAAAGAAATGATATTAAAGTTGGTGATGCTGATACTAAACCAATTGCTATTAATAGATTAAATACTGTTATTATTGCAAGACGAGGAATAGTTACGAATTCATATACTCAAAAATTATTACAAGATCTTGAAAAGGCTAATTTCTTTTGTGTAAATGGATTGGAGCCAACATTAACTTGTGAAAATAAAAATACAACAAATACTGTTTTAGAGGCTGCTGGTTTACCAACACCAAAAAACGCAATAGTAAGTGATGCTGATGGTATTGATTTAGCATTAAAATCTATTGGTGGAAAATTCCCAATTATTGTTAAACTTCTTTCTGGAGCTCAAGGTATTGGTGTCTCTCAAGTAGATTCATATGAATCATTAGTTTCAGTATTACAAACATTATGGAAAGCTAGTGGTAAAAATGAAATTTTATTACAAGAAAAAATATCAGCAACTGGTGATGTTAGAATACAAGTTTTATCTAGAAAATTTTATAGCCCGGATGATGAATCTTCGGAAATCGTTGCAGCTATGCAAAGGACTACTGCTAAAAAGGATTTTAGAACAAATTATTCTATTGGTGGTGGAGTTAAAAAGATCAAATTAACTTCTGAAATGGAAGAAATTGCTAAAGGTGCTGCCAAGGCAGTAGATTGTACATGGTGTGCAGTAGATTTGATTGTAGATAAGAAAACTAAAAAACCATACATCTTAGAAGTTAATGCATCTCCAGGAACTAAAGGAATTACTGAAGCAACTGGTATAAATGTTGTTTCAGAAGTTTTGGATTATATTTTAGATAAAGAAAATTGGACGTATCCTACAATTAATTGTGGTTTCCGTGAATGTTTAACATTACCGGGTATCGCTGAATTAGTAGTAAAAATGGATACTGGTAATGGTGCAAAAGGTATGGCATTTCAAGGTGAAAATATAGAAGAGGATGGTAAATATCTTAAATGGGAATTAAATGGCCATAAATTTAGAGACAAAATTATAGGTTATTCTGAACCTATGGATATGAAGGGTAAAAAACATAAAAGACCAATTATAGAAAAAGATATAGTTTTTGCTGGTAAATTAGTACCAAAGGTTGCTATATCTGTAACCGATAGAGCTGCTAAAAGTACACCGGTTTTAGCTAATAGAAAATTCATGGATAGATTGGGTATAGTTGTTAGTCCTTCCAAAGCCTTTAAAGCTACCCAGTTCGATGGGGAATATGATGTATTAAAAGCTCAAGGTGATAAATATGGCGGAATAAATTTTGACACCGAGAAGAAATAAACGTAAGAAAAAAATTATATCTAATCCACTTATTGATCCCGATAAGTGGACACGAGATGCTAAAGGTAATCTTATTCTTAGACGGATATCACAAAAGAAGAAAAAATGAAATTTTTTAAGTATTATACTATAAATGAAGGTAATATCAATACTACACTTAAAAGGATTGCAACGACCGAAAAATTTAAAGTAAAAGATTTTGATGATTATGTTAATAAGTATAAGGAAATGGGTGCAAAAGAAATCGATACAGGTTCTTCTGCTGAGGTTTTAAAAATGCCAAATGGTGATATTGTTAAAATATTTGCTGGAGAAAATGATCCAGCTATGGTTAGAACATTATCTTTCATGTTAGATAATCAACGTAATGTATTTGTTCCAAAAATTAGATCCATTAAAAAGGTATGGGCAGATGATGAAGATAGATGGATGGTGGCTATATTCATGGAAGTATTAAAACCGGTTAAAGGAAAATTTAAAAGAGATATAGATTTATTATTACATTCAGATCATTCTATAGATGACCAATATTGGCAAGATCTTTTCGATATAATTATAGAATTCTCTCCAAATGACAAAAAGGATCTAAAAGTTCTTATCTCATTCTTAAAAGGTCATATGAAAAAATACTCCCAAATGCAAGACTTTTCAAGTCAAAATTGGATGATGAGAGGTAATCAATTAGTATTAATTGATCCATTCTGGCCTGATATGGATTAAATATCATTTTTTTTCACTTTTTTGAAAAATAAGTACCAAAAAATTTTTTTATGTCGCAAAAAAGTATTATATTTATATTATATAAATTAAACACATAAAAACGACACAAATGCAAAACATCACCACATCCGAATTCACATCAGAGGTTGAAAATCAAATCACTGATATTATCTTACATAACAATCCATTAGATTCTACAAAACAAATCATGCAATTAGGATTCGATTTATTCGAATCTCAATACTATGCTGCTCAAGGCGAAGTTGCAAAATATAAAAAAGACTTCAAACTTACTAGAGCTCAAATCAATATGGATACTTTTCAAACAATTTTCCCTAAATTCAAATAATCATGACAAATACAAAAACAACAAAACCAAAAATCGATGTTAGTTGCTTAACATCTCACGACAAATCTTTAGTTTCTGGAGCATTCCGCTTAAAACTTACAAATCTTTTAGATAAAGCAAAAGATTCAGATCATTGGAAAAACCGTCCAGAAGTTTGCCACGAAACATCATTTAAGAAAGGAAGACGATACAATGATACCGACCGATGTGTGGATGTAATACTTGGTAGTTTTCGCCGAGCTTGTGAAATGGTGGTAAATGACAATAATAATCACGAATTTTCATTTGGGCATTACGAAGAGTTTGCTACAGAATATGATCTTTATTTTGTATCTTATTTAGAAAAAGTAAATGCCGAGGATCTCACACAATGGGTTGATTCTTGCTTAAAATATTCAGGAGGATGTGATCATTGGTACACATATGAAAAAGAATGGTAAAAAAAGTAAAAATAATTGAAAAATAAGTGCCAAAAAATTTTTTTTTGTCGCCAGGATTTATTATATTTATATATAACAAATTTAAACAAATCATAAAAAACAACACATGAAAGCATCAACAAAAAACTTCTTAACTTTTCTTGGAGGAATCTTCTCCTTTTACATTACCTATTTAACTACTCAAGGAATCTTACAACAATACATACATTTTTCCGATCCACTTAATGAAATGGCATTCTGTATATGTGCATTTACTCTTGGTGCAATGTGCATCTACTGTGGAATACCTCAAAGACATTGGAATAAACTTAACCCTTTCAAATCATAAAATATGCAATACTTTAACAGACACGAGCACATGAGTGCTGAAACTAGAAGATCTATTCTAGAAGCTATAACCGAACTTTATTCCATCGATGGTAATATGTTTTCTCTATCAAATATGCTTTATGGCTTATTCGATGGATTCGATTATTCTACTAAAATTGCATCTTCATCTCAAATGGAAATCGTTGAAAAACAAAATGTTCCATTATATAAAAAAATCATGAAATTTTGCAAAACTATCCAAACATACCCAAAATCAGAAACACATAACACTTTAATCTAAATAATATGACATTAAATAACAAATCAGACGTAGTCAATCTACTCGTAAAAAATTGGAATTGTGAAAAATCATCATTCTATAATACTTCAACTAATCAACAACGTGAAAAATTCTGGACATTCAATAGGTGTTTAAGAACACTTTGGAATTATGAAGAAAATTACTATATCGATGAACATGGCATGCGATCACATAACTCTCTAAAACATATATAATGAAAATTCTTACCGAAAGCAAAGATGGTAAATACATCTTTATACTAGCAGAAGGTGATGCACCTTGCATAAATAGCAAAATAAAATATAATGAACAAGATTATCGTGTACTTAGTTGTAGATCTTTTGTTCACGATTCTAATAAATTTAAAGCTACTTTAATGCTTGAAACTCCACCATCAAAACGTCATATAATAATTAAATAGACTTATCTATGACACATGCAAAAAAACTACTGTGGACCGAAAAATATCGTCCACAGATCTTAGATGATTTAATTGTACCAGAAAGAATATCCAAAAAACTTAATAAAGGTGTATATCAAAACTTTTTATTTTATGGTAGTCCTGGAAGTGGAAAAACAAGCTCGGCTAAAATATTAGCTACTAATCATCCATATTTATATATTAATTGTTCTAGTGAAACTGGTGTAGATACAGTGAGGAATAAAATATCCGAATTCTGTTCTACTCTGTCACTCTTAGACGGTGAAAGAAAATTAAAAATAGTTATATTAGATGAGTTTGATGGTGTCTCAGACCAATACATGAAAGCATTACGAGGAACTATAGAGCAATTTCATATGAGTGCGAGATTTATTGCAACATGTAATTATTTTAATAAAATTCCTGATAATATTCAATCTAGATTTGAGTGCATTAGTTTTGACTTTAGTGATGAAGAAGAAACAGAAATTTTGAAATCATATTTAAGAAGAATATATGAAATATGTAAAGCAGAGGGGATGGAAATTGAAAAGGATGCACTAATGGAATTAGTTAAACGAAAGTTTCCAGATCTTAGAAATACAATCAATGTTTTACAAGGATATTATGCCGAAGGGATAACAAAAATAACATCAAAAGACGTTACTACATTCCACGGAGCCTATAAAGATTTATTTGATTTAGTCTTTAATCAATTAGCATCTCCACATAAAAATTATCAATACTTAGTCGGCAATTATTCTCATCGAGTAGATGATGCCATTAAAGCTTTAGGAAGTGATTTTGTAGAATATATTCAAACAGAATACCCAGACAATGCAAAACATTTAGCAGAAATTTGTTATGAAGTTAATAAACATTCATATGAATCTCGATTTGCTATTGATCCAGTAGTTACTTTATTATCTTTGGTTTTCAAACTACAAAAGATAGTATCTTAGAAACTATTTCATCAAATCAACATATAATATAAAAACATAACCTATATAATATGAAAAGGTATACATTAATAGTAGATGGAAATTATTTTTTACATAAGACTTTATTTATTTCGGGTAGAATAAAGACTAAAAAACAAGGCCCATTAAATTTTATCGATGATCCCGAAAAGGATGCAGATTTGTTTGCACATAAATTAGCTACAGATTTTGCATATGAAGTAAGGCGATTTGCTCCGGTTTTAGATGGAGTTGTTTATTGCATAGATTCATCATCTTGGAGAAAAGATTTTTATCCTGATACATCACCATTTGGAAAATCTTCTACTTACAAAGGAAATAGAAAGAAAGATAATACAATCAATTGGAAAGCAATATATGATTTACATGATAAATTTGCTGAATCTTTAAAGTCTTTAGGCTGTACAATATCTAGAGTAAGTGGTGCTGAAGCAGATGATCTTATATTTGCATGGAGTTCATACTTAAATATGAACGATAAAAATGCACTTATATTTTCTGGAGATAATGATTTAATTCAATTAGCTTGTGAAAATGCAAATGGTACCAACACAATTTTTTACAATAAATTTTCCAAAAAAGTTTATTCTCCATTAGGATTCACAGAATGGTTGGCACAAACAAATGATACTACAATAGATATATTTGATCAACCACTCGATTTAGTAAGTAATATTAAAGTAGCATTACAAAATGTTTTAAAAGGATTGATTATAGAAGAAAAGGATACTCAAGAATTTGTATTCAACAAAATTTTAGTTGGTGATAGTGGAGATAATGTATCATCCTTATACCAATACAAAAAAACTAATAAAGATGGCAAAACTAGAGTATATAATTTGACGGATAATAAAGCTAAGAAAATTCGTGAAGAATATGAAAATAAACATGGACATATCAATGACTCTACATTTTTTAATAAAGAATCTATTAGAAATATTTGTTCTATATCCAAAAATGTATGCAAAATCATGGATACAACTTTACCACAACTAATAGAAAAATACGAAACAAATAGAAATTTAATGTATTTGCATAACAAAGCTATACCACCTTCTATTATGAATGTAATGTTAGAAGAGATAGAAACTTCAAAATATTCAACAATTCATAATCTTTCTGGAATAAATAAAGAAAACATCGTCCAACCGATTTTGAATGATGAAAAAAATATTAATCAAACTGAGGAAGCTTCTTTCTTTGGTGGAATAAAATTTGAATAATATGACAGTAGAATTTTACAAAACAAGAGCCGGTAAAAAGTATTATGAACATGATTTACCTAGATTAATTGAATCGAATATTAAATTAGCTGAAGCTATTGAAAAGCAAAATAAGCTAAAAGAAAAGGAATTAAAACTACTTTCTAAAAAGAAACATTTAGCTATAACTCATCCTATAAAAAAATAATATGCAATTATTTGATCTAGTTAGAGTGATGTTTACTTCTCCAAAGACATATTCAGATATAAAGAATTCGGATAAAGCTAAGAATCATTTTATGATCCAAAGATTTATGGCTATCAATTTTCCTGATAGAGCTCAACTTCTAAATAGAAATGGTATAAATGGTATTGGTGTCATAGATACTTGGCAATTCATAACTTCGAGGTTTAAACGTGTCCCAGGATGGATATATACTAAAACAAAGAAAACCAAAAAACAAGAATCATTAGAATTTAAGTATGCTGATGATTTAGTAGACTTATATTTAAAAGTCAACGAAATTACTAAAAAGGATTTTGATCAATTG
>Ga0080013_1000128_pt1 | contig 103146 bp, 115 predicted proteins | sample ETNvirenome_6_85_FD_69236 | JGI IMG/M metagenome (GOLD analysis project Ga0080013, IMG submission 69236) | Marine viral communities from the Pacific Ocean - ETNP_6_85 (SPADES assembly) (version 2) | ecosystem: Environmental > Aquatic > Marine > Oceanic | place: Pacific Ocean | collected...
CTTGGCTATTCCATGCTTCTACAAAGAATACTCCTGCGGCTACTGGTTCTATTTCTACTTTAGCTGGCATAATCATAGCCGCTAACATTATTGTTCCTATTAGTTTCATTTTGTTTTCTCCAACAAGTGTGATACAGCCTCTTTAACATCTCGTGAGGGGAGGAACCCTTCCCCGCTTGTTTTCGGAGTTCTCCGATACAGTTCTTCCAATACTAATCTTATTGCTTCTTTATCTTTCTTATTCATTTTCTTCTTCCTCAAAAGGTAACATGGGTTGTTCGGTAAGTCGTTCGTTGAGACTAGGTTTCCTGTGCGGGGTAAAGATAGTATCCTCATTCCAACATTGTGGTATTTCTCCTCTTTGAGAAACTCTACCATCAGCACCAAAACAAGCGGCGTATTCTTTCACCAACTCATTAGCATTTTTCAACCTCTTTTTCTCGGCTTCAAACTCCTCGCCATGCCCATCTCCCTTGAGGTAATCTATGTCTTCAAGCATTTCAGTTACTTCGGAAGTAACATGATTCAATGCCCCCCAAAGTTCTGCTGGTATTTGGGACACCTTTACCATGATAACCCCTCTATTTGTTTCATCACTTCTAAAAGTTCTCTCTTTGTTATTTTTTCTTTCATCTTATTTATGTTTTTATGTATTCTTTTCATCTATCCTCCCCACTATTATAGTCCGTTTCAACGGTATGGGTGTTCATCTTCCCAACTTTTATGGACAATCTCACCTGTTCCCATGTTCTTTACATAGAAAGGACAGTCGTGGTGAAGCCACTCTGTCCCATACCGTAAAGCACTCCATAGGAAAGTATATGTTTTCCAACCACATCTCCAGACTGGTCTGCCATAATAATTATTCTGATGGTCAGTTTTATTGTATCTGGTGTAATTCACTTGAATGAAAACCACATGGTCGGGCATTATATCATCGTAACCCCCTCTAACTTTTGGCATCTCAGTTGTTGAACCCATCATTCTCCTCCAGTAGTATTTCCAAGAGTGTGTTCTCACACTCCAAACATTCTATTATGAAATCATTGTTATCTCCGTCCATGTTTGTGGACTCCCTTTGTTCTTCAAGAACACATAAAGCAAACTGTATGGCTTCTGTTCTATTCATCGATTCTATTGTAGTGGTAAACATCTACTCCTCCTTTTGTTAGTAATTCTATTCCCATCGTATCGTGGTAGGAATCCTGAAATATGACCTCATTCACCTTAGACTGAATCAAAAGTTTAGCACATTCAACACAAGGTGAAGTGGTCGTGTAAACACTTGCCCCTTCGGAACTGTCCGTGGAGCAAGCAAGTTTTGCGAGAGCATTACCCTCGGCATGAATAACCTCTGGATTTGTTTCCTGACCTAGTTCGCATACATTATCGAAACCGTTTGGCATACCATTCCAACCCATAGAAAGAATCCTGCCATCCCGAACAATGACGCACCCCACCTTTCTCTTGAGGCAATGCGACATCTGCGATACCCGCAACGCAATGTCGAGGTATAACTCTTTGTATCTATTTTCTTTTTCATTTTCTATCACCTAATTTTCCTCCCTGAAATCACGGAATGCGTGTTCCAATCGGTTTAGGATATGTTTTACTTGGTTCTTGCTCTTTCCCATCTCCCTAGAAAGACGAGAAACATTTATACTTCCATCTGGTTTTAGTAGTTTGGAATCTCCACACACTAACTGTGATGCCTTCCGACAGTCCTCATCCAAATCAACATCGTCCAAAGCCGAAACCTCTAAACCACTCTCCCTAAGTTCCTCTAAATCAAATGAGTCCACATTCCCAGATAGGGATATACAATTCCTAATACCATACTTCTTCTTGATTCTATTTCCTAAGTTATTCTTTTTATTCCACAGGCAAGTCTTGATATATTTATCGGCATCTCTAGTGGGGAACAGTTCATCAAATGATTTACCTGTTTTACGCATCAAAGTTACTACCGCATCACAAGCAGACATTGAGAGTTCCTGAAATGAATCATCAAAATCGTGAGCCACTCTATCACCACCTATGCGATGGGATATATGATACATAAGGCTTTTGTATTTCTCCAATATAACATTAAAATTTTCATTTGTAATCATTGTATTAGCCCCTTTCTCATCCTGTAACGATTGTCTTGAACCGCCTCCAAAAAACTCTCATAGGACTCATCTTCATCGTCGTTATCAGGAACGGAAGGAAAATCACAACTATCCGTATAAACAGTTTCCCCTGCTTGAATCTGATGAATCCCTGTATATCCTTGCTCCTCCTGCCACTCTAAGATAAACTCCAAATGTGGATATTTCTTACCACAAGCGATAAGCCAGTCGGCAGGATAAGCCCAAGGAGTATCAAAGTGATAAGCCCCTTCTTTCATACCTCCAAAAAGGTCTGCCGAAGAGGAACCAACTTCACAAGGTTGCCATTTACATCCCCAGTTTTCTATTCTCCACCCATACCAAAGTTGTTCTTTATGTTGTTGTTCAGTCCATTTAGGTTCTGGGACAGAAGCACCGAAATCCAACTCACGAACAGAGATTCTAGTTTGTCTCCTTTTTGTTTTTGGATTGGTGTATTCTTCTTCATATTCTGCTCTCTGTTCTTCCATGAAAGCATCAACGAGATTATTGTCCCCTCTCACCTCTAGTTCACAGTTTACCCAATTAGGCATTTGTTTTACCTCCTTTCATTTTATATGCCCCTCTTTTATAGCGACTATTATCTAACAACGCCTTTACCTCAAGAATTTCGGCTACTAAAGCGGAATGTTCCAAAGAGTGTTCATAACTCACATTATCACCAAAACCACCGTTAAGGTAATATCCACGCGTTTGCCCCTCTTTACATTGTGCTTCTATGACGCTACTTACATGGGCATCGAATCCTTTATCTACACCATAATTCATAGCAACAAGATTGGACATATTGTGTATAACCATCTTATCATACACCTCATTATGCTCCCACTTTACATCATTGTTATACCTCGCCAAATTCCTCTTCTCAAAGTATTCTGTGTATTCACGCTGTCGTTTTTTGGAATCCGCAATAGAAGTGTATCTCCTGCTACGAAAGTTCCTAGTGGAATCTCGTCGCACTCCTGGTAACTTATCCTTGAGAGAACTATCATACCTAATCCCCCAATCCTTAGTTTCAATCATTCTCCAAAGAGAATCCAGAAGTAAGTATTGCTCATTGGAGGCAGGACGATTCCTGTTATACTTCCTGATATGTCTGTCCTGCCCTCTAACCTTTTCCATGGAGAAGTCCAGTTGTGCGGGTAGCCATTTATCAAATAACCACCCTGTTGTAACAACAACAGTAGGTCTATTTTGACCCTCTTCAGTTTTTATCCTAATATCCGATTTTACATCGTGTAGGATTACCGTAGTATGGAAATCACAACTACTATAACCTTCATCCCCCAATTCAGTATAACTCAACTTCCTTATTACAGAGGAAACCGCAGAAGCGTGAGCAACAGACTCAACTTGTTTTACTACTCTTTTCTTTTTTCTTCTACTGGACATATTCATCCACCATTTGGTTCAACAACTTAAAGAAATCCTGAACGAAAGTTTCATTCTCAACAAACTTACTATTTCGTTCTCCATAAGCCTTCTCAAGAGTTTCCCTCATCCAACTACTAGCCCCTAAGAACAGAGTAGTGTGTGGAACACCTCTTAGGTATTTTACACGCAAACTTCCTGTATCCTCATCGGTTGCGTGTCCTCTCAACCTCTGGTTTACATCTCCCTCAGAATCCATTTTTACGAAAGTGTGTTGGACAGACCCATCGGTCATGTTTATCAGACACACATTCTTAGTCGTTATGTTTTTACGCATCCATTGAAGCAACGCAGGAAGCAAAAGAAACTCAGGAGTGTAACTTCCTGATGGATTACTTCTCTCTCCGTCAGGGTGGGTTAGCATAACAGGAGCATAAGTATCCACTTTCAGAATCTTGTCCCAATCAACATCATTTTTTGTGTTAGAGAACACTCTTGTAAGCGTTGGCGTATAGCCCTTCACAAAGCCGTTAAAAGGGTTTTGTGGCGTGGACTTGTAGAACACCTCAACCTTGATTTCGTTGTTAAGAACCGTCCTTACGGCTTTACAGAAAGCAGATACGACAGCGTTAGAAGCGTCAAGGCAACTTATAGAATAATCATCATCCTTGCCGCTCATCTTAGGGTAGAACCTCTCCGACATACTCCCACTATTATCCAAAAGAAACAAGAATGTAGTGTCCGAAGTAGGGACATGGGTTTTCTTCTGAAACACTTGGTCATCGTAACGAAAACGATAAAGCCTTCTAGTGTTTAAGATTCCTTTTCTTGTGTTTTCTACTCTAGGCTTCTTGCTTTCAAGCAAAGAACCCATTTGCCTCGTAAACTGATTATACAAGTAATCCCTGTAAGGAGAAACCTTAGAAGCTGCTTCATCAGGATGTATATGATAAATCGCATCAGGGTCAATCCTGCTTTTCCAATCCTCAGAACAATAACCCATTAGTTATCTTCTCCATGTTCACATTCTACAATGCTTCTACGCACTTTGGCGTGTTGAACTCTACTTCTCAACTCGTCAGGACTCATGTAATTTCCATAATGGGCATGGGGTTTCGATTTTCCCTGATTCCAATTACGAGAAGAGTATTTGTGCTGATTACTATTATTACCATAAACCTCGGCAGATAACTCAACCCATTTTTCTTGAAGTTGAGATGCGATTGCCACATCTGCCTCAAAATCAGGTTGGATTCTTTGCCACTCGCTAGTGTATTCAATTAAATCTGTGTCTGTAATTTTACACAACTCCAAGTCCTCCATATTATTAGAGTAACGGAGCCAATGTTTCATTTCTGTAAGTTTGTATTTTGCCATGTTTAAGCGTAAGTATCAACTACCAATGTATCGTAAGAAATGCCTTGAGGGTAGTTTTCCATTTTCTCACGGCATTTTGTATGTTGTATTTGTTTGAAGGCTTGAATTTCACTCCAAGCATCCTGAGAAAGAACTTTTCGTCCTTTATCTTCATATCCTTCAGTATCTCCATACATCAAGGCTATATCTTCTTCAGCAACTTCTCTAGCAAAAGAGGACATCTCGCTATTAGGAGCAGGGCAACTAGAAGTAGGCTTTACACCTATTTCTAACTCCTCGCATTCCTTTGCTCCATCACCAAAGTTTCCATCATCTCCTCCTAGTTCCTGAGCCATAAACTCGTCAATAGCAGAAAATCCAGTCCCAGTTTCCTCTCTGAACTTCTCCCATAACCCACCTGCCAAATCTTGAACAAGTGAGGCGAAAGCCCTGAACACAGGAGGGTATAACCCTTTAGCGTCGGAGTCCATTATTAGGGAGGGCGACAAGTTATACTTCGCAACATCTAAATCGTCATACCACCCTTTATAGTGAAACAAAGAGCGAAACAACATTCCATGAAAATCATTCATTTCTGGAAGATTCGTGTCCAAGTGTTCCTTGAAATTATTAAAACATTCTTCTTCCTGCTTTACTCTATACTTTACCAAATTGGTAGGTTGCTTCTCGTCAATGCGAATGTCCTCAAAGGCGTTCATCAACAGAAACAAATCTGCCATTAAAGTATACATAAAAGGAGCATATTTATTTTTAGAAGTTCTGTCGATTATTTCTCCCGAATGAATGGTTCCCTCGGAAGTTACTACATCCCACACACACATCTTCTGACCACAATGCTCAGTTTCTAATGTCGTGAGAACCTTGTGAAGATAAGGATAAATGGTCTGGCATATTTCCTTCTCTCCAAGGGAGTGTTTTATGTGATGAAGTTCGTGAATAACAGATGATATTGCGTTATCAACCTTTCCTTCTAAGAGAGGTTTCAATGGAATCATTACACGCTTATCGTCCACCGAGGCACATGGAATACCCTCAACAGGATATTCCACCGTAACTTCGTCATTTGGACATAAGAACTCTGAGTAATAACACAAAAGAGTCTGTATATCAAACAAGAGTTTGGGGTCGATAATAAGTTCATCAACCCCAAGCCATGCCGACATCAACTCGGCATCAGCCTTCTTTTCTTCGATACTGACTACTTTATCTTCCATCTTTACAGACTCTCAGAATCCTCGGATGGGTTTTCGTATACACCAAGCGAGTCGGCGTATTCACGAAGAATGTTAGCATCACTTACAATGGTGCTAGAATCCTGTTCATACTGCGAGAGTATGGCGTGGTCTAAAATATCCCTAACAGTAAAATCTCCTGCTTCAATCAAAGCCAATACATCCAACACAGCCCTCGTTGAAATGCGAGTTCCGATTTTACCTTTACCGAAAAGTGTGTGGGAGTAATCGTAAATCTGTGTTAGAATCTCTACACGGTTCTGAGAATCTTCTTGAACACCGTAGTTATCAGCAATGTAACTCTTCAATTCTTCTCCTGTAATGTATGGGAGATTGAAAACCATAAATCTATCTGCTAACGCTCTGTCTATGGAACGAGTAGAAGAATACTCAAGACCAATGTTGGCAGTCGCAACAAACCTTACTGATTCATCAACTTTTACAATACGAGAATCTCCACTCTGTTCTTCAACACGCACTTCTCTGCGATGGTCAAGAATGGGGAACAAGATGTTGTAAGCATCATCAGACGCTCTTGAAAGTTCATCAAGAACAATCAAGGTATTCGGTTTCTGAATAGCCTGAATGAAATCAGACTCACAGAAAACGGTATTACCATCTTCCAGAGTAAAGTAACCAAGAAGTGATGTCCGAGCATCTTGTAAAGAACCGCAGTTTATTACAACCACATCTTTCCCTAACTCATCACCTAGTTTGTAGCAATAGGAAGTCTTGCCACATCCAGTCGCTCCTGTAAGCATCACATTCTTTCCAGCCTTAACCAAAGTATGAATCATATCATCTTTGGTTTTGTCAATAACGAAGTTTTTATCCATCTTTTCTGTTTTTTTGTTTACCACTCTAAGGGGGAATCCACAAAGAGGACGAATATTTTACCAGAAAAGAGAGGCTAAGTCAAGCCCAAAACCAACCTTTTTGTTGTTTATTCTAAAAAAGTTCTGCGTCATCCCACTCTTCCACATCGCAGTCAGCATTATACATGACCTCTAATGTGGTGGCGGATAGAGTATTTCTCTCTTTAACATTATATGTTCTACGAACTCGCTTTTCTACATCCTTGTCTGTGAATACAAGTTTATCAAAAAAGGCTCGGAACTGTTCTCTATCATCAGAACTAGCGTGTAGGAAACTCAAGACCATTGCCGCCTGTTTCAAATATGGATTATTTCGTATCCCAGAGTCCATCAAATCAGTCATGGATTTATACCCTAGTAGTTTGGCGATAAGAGTATGCTCCTTGGAGGACATCCCTAAACCAACAATCGGACTTAGCATCCCGAACAGTTTGGCTTCCTCCCTATCCATATCTACTCTAACAATATAGTTGGTCATCATTGTATTTACCCACCCTCCATACTACTATAATAGAAAAATACTCTCGAAGATGTCCTCGAAACCCACAGAAAAAGGTAAACTATTGAAAACACCAGACTTACAAACGGCGGCGGGTCTATTTGACCAGAAGTTGTTATTTAGAATCAGGTTGCTTCAATACGATATTGAACAGTCCCGTAAATATAAATGTTTCCCGTAGTTTCTGTGGTGGTCATCATTAACGCCGTATTATCATCACACGCCAAAGGTAAAGTTAAATCCTTACATTCAATAGCAAGCGCATTACCTGCTACCATTCCCCCTGCCAAATACTTAGCATTTGTAACTGCTCCATTGGTTATAACCCAACTACCGAAAGAAGGCGCGGTTGTTCCTACAACACTTAAATTCCACCCATAAACACTAATTCTAGTATCAGCACCTTGTGCGGCGACAAGCACAGTATCAGTAACAGGACTCCCTCCTGCGGTATCTAAATCTACTAAAACAGAACTTAGTGTTGCGTTGGCTGGAGAATACACGGACGATACCGTTAAACCTCCATTACCAGTTTGGACTTCCAAACCTAGTGCGTCATTGTTTGCGACCTTTCTTATCAGAGTTAGCCTAGAAGCAGTATTATCAACAGCCGAATCACTATTTGACTTTATACTCGCTAGGTCAGCAGACAAGTTCGTTACAATAGAAGATACATTACCGCTTACAGGAAGTGAGTCATCACAAGACGAAACTCCCACACAACCACTAACAGGTAGAGCATTATTGGAATCCCAAGTAGATGATAGATTTGGGACAATCGCAGACACGCTTCCACTAACAGGTAACGAGCCATCAGCAGAAGAAACTCCCACATTTCCGCTTACAGAAGTAGTCCCGCTGACTATTATATTACCAGACACTCCTAACGGATTTCCCTCGCACCCTGAAACACCTACACACCCAGAAGTGATAACGACTGATGACGCTTCGTTTACCGAAGAAACCAGTAAGGGGTTTGACGAACAGGCTGAAACTGGCAGACATTGGGAAGCAGATACATTGGCGGCGAGAATGTCGTTTTCACCTGACTGGCTCGCAAAATTCTTCATAGCGACTGAATATGGAAGACTTCCACATATATTGACGGAACTTACCCCGCCACTTTGTCCATCATACACAAACTCTTTACTTCCATCAGGACTTGTCCAGTCAATATACCTCATCAAGTGCCACAAGTTGCCAGGAGTATACGCTTTTGACTTTTCAAAGGACTTACCCACACGATATACATTCTTGTTTGTAATAGAAATGTCTCGTCGGCGTGGTAACCCCTCCCTCTCAAACTCTTGTCGTGGGGTAGGAGGAAGAATCGCCTCACCACCTAGACTCAGAGGAAGCAAAGCCGCCAAATTATCATTAGGTAAGGGAGAAGAACCTTTTAGAGTATTGGATAAAGATGAGAGGTCGGATTCTGAGTATGGAGGATTACCACCTGCCGACGGGGTAGGCTCTAGGGGCTGGTTGCCTGGTGGCGGGTAATCTTCAGGAGGGCACATCTTTTGACTTTTACTATATAGTTTTGACTTTTACTGTTTAGGGTTTAGGGTTTTGACTTTTACTGTTTGCCCTTTAGGTATTTTGAAATACATGGTAGACTTGTCAGGAATCTTAGTGACTATACCATGACTCCACGCCTTGGAGAACATCGGGTCTCCCTGAACCACGTGCATCTCAGACAAGCCTAGTTTTGACTTTTGAGGATTAATCTTCTTCGCCATGTTTTATATAGGGTAACTTGGAGATTACGGAATCCGTAATGTCTCTCGTGGGATATCCAGAAATCCCCCCTACTTCGACGACTAGAACATATTTTTGTTTTGCAGCTTGAGAAACAGCACTGGTATACTTCTTCGTACACACAGACATTAACTGGGCATATCTCGCACTCCCCTTCTCCACCTTTTCCTTAACGATAATCTTGTACTCAGGAATGTTCTTATACACAGTCCTGCTATTTACAACGGCGACAGCGTCTCCCCTCTCCTCAGAGAAAGTAAGGAGACTACCGAACCTGATTTTATCAGAATCTATGACGGCACCTGCCAGCAAGGAAGTGCATAGGAATATTTTAAGTATCGGAAGTAGTATGTTCATTTAGTATCTCGGATGACGGAGCTGATAACTCCTTTAAAAACTTGTTGACGGTGCCTTTACAGGCGAATTTAAGACCACCCTCACACATCACCATGGTTCGGGCTTTATACCCAACAAAGGTGTAAACAGCAAGGACGGTGTCTTTACGAATAGCCACTTTACCTTTGGTCTTCTCGTCAAAAGCATCGGCATAATAATCTGCAGTTATATATTCCATGTTATATAATAGTAATCATACAGCAATTCCGCTCCTTGAAACGTAATTAATTCCATCAGTGTCGCAGTACCGTTTCCCATAAGGGTCCCCCCAATCTACTGATTTCAGGCTTGCCAGAGGGTTGTACGGGTCATTTATGGAGAGGAAGGCACTCCTAGTGCTTGAAATTTGGGTACGAGTCTCTGTGTTGTACCTGTGAGAGCGGGGAATAGGCTCTAGGAGCGGTAATGACCCCAGGAATAACGGACCTAAAGACGCCAAATTCTCAGTAGCGGGAGGCGTTTGTCCCGTTCTAGGGGAAGATATTGACCCAAGTACCGCTTCAGGATAGGGTGGATTTCCTCCGTGAGAAGGAGGGGGGGTAGGCATCACATCCCTTGGACGTTAGCATATCCGAACCTTATGTTGAGAAGGTTAGCTCCGTAGCCCGAGAGGTATATAAGTATTTTCAGGGCGGTGTTCTTAGGCAATACGATAGGATTGGACATGTCATAGAAGACAGGACCTGCGGCTGTGCACACAAGAGTTGCAACGTCATAGTCGAATCCATCGGGGAACAGCCCGAATCCCCACGCGTTCCCGCCCGCAACGTTACCGCTGGTAGTAGCAGTAATACCGAAGATAATTAAATTCAGTTCCTCCTGTGCTGGCAGTACGTCCAGCGCATTAGTAGTACTTCCACTAAAATGCGTGGCGCCCGCAGTATATGTAGTGGTGGCTGAAGCCGCGAACCCCACACTAGACGACTGCGGACACATAGTATCCTTTATGTGAGAGATGGAGATGGGACGGGCGGATACTTCCCAGTTTGGATAAAAAGCTTGTGACATTATTTATTTCCTCTGTATTATATATCTAGTTTCATGGTACAGTCGCGGGGATATTTATATGGCACATCTACCAAATTAACGTCCATTATCTCAACTTCTGGGTAATCCTCTACCGCGAGGTCCAGTAGGAACTTCTCCTCAGTACCGAGATTTACAGTACCTTTCATACCGTCACATATCGCCTTAGTAATTTTCTCGGCTATTACGTCTGCGAAATCACCATTCGTTCTGACTGGGTGCAGTACCTTAGTGTACGCATCCTTTCCCCAAGTCCCTCTACCTTTCAACGTTGTCCTTATAACTAAATCCTCGCTGTCCATGAAGGACTCAGCTACTAGTTTAGTTATTCCGTAATAGGAAGTAGGGTAAGTACCATCTCCGACATAATGATTTCCCGTGCCTCCATACACATAATCAGTAGAAATATGTATAACTTTAGCACCGAAGTAGTGAGCTGCGTGAGCGATGTTTTTAGTGCCGTGAATGTTTATACGATTGGCTTCTAACCTCCCTTCGGGAGTCTCAGCCCCAGGGACGTCCGTGTATGCGGCGCAATGGACTATCATTGTGGGGGCGTGCCAGCTAATAGCCTGAAAGGTCATGCTTGTATCTGTAATGTCCAGAACCTCAGAGCTAGGGGCTATTACTTTCGCATCCGCCTTCCTCAACGCTTTTATCAGCTCTCTTCCTAAACGTCCAGACCCTCCCGTGAGAAGTATATTAGTGTGCTCTAACTTCATCCTTCAGATACCCCTCCAACGTTTGATAAACTCTTTCCCCTAAGAAACCCTCTACTTTACTATTATTAAGCCTGTACGCTTTATCGTGTCCGAGCCTATCTGCAACGTGCTTATACTTAACGTCTTTTTCTAGTAACTCAGCGACAAAATTGACGATTTCTATATTTTTGTAGTGGTACCCAGACCCAATGTTATAAGTCTCGTCCGTAGCTGCCGACAACATCAACTCTAGGATAATTTGCGCATTATCGTCGACGTGAATCCACTCACGAGATTGTAGCCCGTCACCATAGACAGGAACCTCTTTACCTTCTGCAATGGCGTTAAAGAGGGTTGGTAGGAACTTTTCTTTGTCTTGTCCTGGTCCAAAATTGTTGCAACTTCTTGTAATAATATAAGGAACTCCGAATGTTCTAGCGGCTGATTGGACCAAGAGGTCCGCCGATGCTTTCGAAGCCGAGTAATACGAGCTTGGGCGGAGACTAAAGGATTCGTCCGCACTTTGTCTTCCTCTAAGGTCGTACATGTCTCCGTATACTTCATCTGTTGAGATTTGAATAAATTTCTTAAGTTCATTTGTTTGTCTAGCGCATTCCAGTAAATTAAATACTCCTTCAATGTTACTCCTAACAAAGGGTTTTCCGTCTTTTATAGAGTTATCTACATGGCTCTCAGCAGCAAAGTTCACAACGTAATCTGCTCCCCTCAGGTTCACGCGCTTGACGTCATTGATATCCATGGTAAGATGCTCTAACCTGAATAGGTCTTTCACTGATAGACCTTGTAGGACCCGACTCGGGTCTGCGGCATATGTTTTACTATCTATTACTCTTACGTGGTAATCGGTATTCTGTAGCACAGACAGAATAAACCTGGAGCCTATAAAACCCCAGCCTCCAGTCACTACAACTCGTTTAACTTTATCACTCATTTCTATCCTCGTAAAATTTTGTGGTGGCATTAGCCAGAGAATCAAAGGTGCCACAATCCATCCACGTGCCATGTATCCTCTTGACCGACAGTTTACCTTCTTCCAGATAAGCCCTGTTCAAATCTGTTACTTCCAACTCATCCCTATTGGAAGGTTCTAGCGTGCGTATCTTATCAAACACTGTGTTATCGTACATGTACAAGCCGATTACAGCATCGTTAGAAGGAGGCACTTCAGGTTTCTCTACGATATCCCTAACTTCATTTCCCACAGGCTCATACTCTACTACACCGAACCTTTCGGGGTCCTCCACTTCCTTAACAAAGATTTTAGCTCCTCCCATAGGTCTAAAATCACGCACAGCACTGCTGATGTCGTCAGCAATGATATTATCACCAAGAACAACAACACAGCTATCACCCCCAACAAAGGACTCAGCCATAGATAACGCCACTGCGATTCCCCCTTCCCCTTCTTGATATGCATAGTTCAATCCTTTCAATCCAAAATCTTCACCGTTCCTTAAAACGCGTATAAAATCCCCAGCGTGAGGACCTCCCGTGACTACCAAAATATCACGTACGCCAGCATTAACTAATGTCCTTATGGGATAATACACCATAGGAACATCATAAATGGGTAACAAGTGTTTGTTAGTAGCCTTGGTTAGTGGGTGCAACCGAGTACCCAAACCTCCAGCAAGAACGATTCCTTTCATAAAATATAATAGAAAAAAATAATAAGTTCTGAACCTTTTACTAAAAAAAATACTGAGAGCTTAAAAAGCCCTCAGCATAGGAGAATAAAATTCCTGTTCTACAAGAACTTTTTAATACTTTCAGTATTGTACATACGGAAAGAATTTCGAGCGGGCGAACCCACTCTTTTCATGACTACCCGTTCCTTCGTTGAAGTGCTCCAACGCTGATTCTTAACTTTATTCCACTCATTCTGAATTCGGGTCGCTTGTCCCTTGGTCACGTAATTAGTGTTAAAGCCGCGAATCTTGTACTGGTTTCTAGCAGTTACCAATACACTCGGGGCGGGGTCATTCTTACTGTTTTCGTAAGCGAAACTAACTTGATTCATGTGTTTTACCTCTGTTTTTGTAGTAGGAAGCAGGGCTTCCCTTCCTAATATAATAGACACCGCAGTCGAAAAATGGCCAGAAATCTAGTCTTTTTCTTCTAGGGAGGAGGTCTTCAGCCACTGCACATCATTAGAAACCGTGGCGAGCTGTACCTTAACATCGTTCACATCGTCCCTCAAGCCCCTCATTAGAGGCATTAAATCATTCTCCAGGGAGAGTACCCTTTCTTCCAGCGCGGTAACTCTGGCGCTCACAGTAGCGCCCCACGAGGCTACTGACACCACCATTACAACAAGCGTCAAAACATGTCCCACGACTGCTTTGGCTAGAGACACGTTCCCTAAGGTCACTGGAGTATCATCACTCATAACTTATTTAGTTATTTCCCTCTAAAGTGAGCTCATTTTCTTTTCCAATTGAGATTTTATATGGACCCTTCTCCTCCCCTTCCAAAATCTTTTCTGCAATACGGACTGTTATATTATTCTTAATGAATCTTTTTATGTTGCGAGCGCCGAACTCCTCTGAATAACCGCCCTTTACAACAAAATCAACGAGTTTCTTGGACCTTCTCACAGGCAACTTCTTCAACTGGTTTTGTGCAATCTTTACAGCATCAGATTTGTCCAATTGCCTAAAATGAATTACACTGTCGAGCCTGTTTCTAAACTCTGGGTTAAATTTATCCTCGAAATGTTCCTGAATCTCTCCCTTGGCTTCATCATATTTCAAGGGCTCTGCGCCAAATCCTACTTGCTTACGCCCAAGAGTACCTTTTAACCCCACGTTGCTAGTAAATAGGAAAATAGATTTGGAGAAATCTAGTTCTGCGCCTCTATTATCAGTGAGCTTCCCCTCATCGAGGAGATTTAACAGAAGGTCTAATAATTTGGAATGAGCCTTCTCCACTTCGTCAAATAAAACTACCCATTCAGATGATTCAGACGCGCGTTCAGAAAGAATGCCCTTCTCGTTATGTCCGATGTACCCAGGAGGTGACCCGATAAGCTTGGCGTACTCGTGAGAATTAGAGTACTCTCCACAGTTTATCTTCAATAGTTTCTTAGGGCTCCCCAAATACTCCTTGGACAGTAGACGGGCTAGTTCTGTCTTTCCCACTCCCGTGGGACCGATGAAGAACAGCGATACGAACTCTTCTAGTCCACTGCTCACTAATTTCACTGCATTAAGACACTCCTCTAGAGCATCGTCCTGTCCGATTAGGTGAGCAATAATATTCTTTTTAATTTTCTGAATCTGCGTTAGCGTCTTTATTGGTTTTATCGTAGGGGACTCGCCATCCTCTATAGAATTAACCGCTTTACAAACCAACTCTACTTGCAATACTGGATAAATCTCTGTCACACAATCATACAAAGACTCCAAGCACTCCTCCAGCTCATACTTATTGTGGGCTACTACAAAGTTTTGAATAACCTTCTTTAAGTAATCGGAGATGTGAACTCCCTTCCTCCCTAAAAACCCACTGAACGACTCAACTATCTTACTTAAGTCTTCATCAGAAACCCTCTTCACTCGGACAAACTCGTCTACCTGAGCGTTGTAAACAATGTAAGGCTTGGTCATTTCTTTCTTAAAGATTCAAAGCTGAGGTTTTCGGCAGGAGGGGTTGTTTTCATTTCTGAAGACGTCATTTTAATCATCATATCCAGAATTTTAACGATTTTATCGTTAGCGTCTTGGGATAGACCAAGAGCGTGAATCATTTCCGCCTTCGCCTTGTCATCTTCGGGGTTAGAAGAAACCATTGTCTGAAAATACGAAAAAGTATCTAAAGCTCTCTTCCTATCCTCCTGACAATCCCCTATCAAGTCCTTCGCAATCTTATGGATTCGAGTGGACTCAAAAAAAGACTTCTTTGGAATATAATTTCTAGGCATTAATTTACAGGCTTAAACTTTTTAGCAGGGTCCTTTTTAGACTTGGTAGCGAATCCTGCCTCTTCTCTACCCTTCTCCCCTTTCTTAACCCTCTTTCCACCATGCTTAGACTTAGTCCTCTCGGAATAACCCTTGATTTCAGCAAAGGGAGTTCCAGCGGGGAAACTCTTTACAACCTTATCTTTAGACTTATCCCCCCACGTCCCTTTAGTGATAACGTAGATATCGTCAGCCTGAGGGGTAGTAAAAATCTGACCATAGTCTGCTTTGCCTAAGGCTGTCTTGATATCTGGGAAGGTAGGGATTTTTGTCTTCCTGGGGTCAAATGCGGCTTTCTTCCCCTCTGAATCCTTCTTGTGATGCCCAGAACGTTTCTTCTCAGCTAAGTATTGTTTGTAATTGTGAAATAGGTCCATTGTTGTTACTCCTATGTTATTTAGGACATTTCTGTCAGTCGCTCCAGAAAAATTCAGGTAGTTTATGTTCGCTGGAGAAATCACCTACGACTTGTATACAAGACTTCTTCTTACGCCCGTCTCTCTTCGGAGAGGGGGTTGGCATCTTTTTAGGACGCGTATCGTCAGACACTTCCTTCCTGCCAAACCCGAAAGCCCTGTAAACATCCACAACACCGCTAATCAAAAGTAATAACGCGTATATGGGGACTATACAGATAAGTGCCATTATGACCCACGCCACCAGAACTCCTAAGGCGCCTATCATCCTACCCACCCCATCCCTACAGGGTCCAGCTCCTCAAACGACGCGTCCTTGTCGGATACAATAGGGGTTTCAACCCCCCAATCAATATCCAAAACAGGGTCATTCCAAAGGATGCCCCGCTCAGACTCTGAAGACCAAAACTCATCACACTTATAGTTAACAACAGAGATACCGCTTTTTACAGCGTATCCGTGAGCGAAGCCTCTGGGAATCCAGAGCATCACACCATTAGAATCTGTAAGTTCTACCGAATAATGGTCCAGGAATGTGGGAGAGTCCTCTCTAACATCCACAGCCACATCTAAAATACTCCCACGTACGCAACTCACCAACTTCCCTTGTTCATAAGGAGGAATCTGGTAATGCAACCCTCTAACAACATCTTTATGAGACATAACGCAATTGTCTTGTACAAAGTTAACGTCAATTCCGCAATTTAAAAAATCACGCATGTTATAAGACTCCATAAAATATCCACGGTCATCAGTAAACCTATCAACTCTTACTACCTTCAGACCCTTCAGGGGCTCGTCTACTAGTTCCATTTGTCCATTACCTCCGATACATATTCGAAAACCTCGTCATTGTAATGAGGAGACGCTCCAATAAAGAACACCTCATTAAGGACTCTGTTCGCGTTAGGGTAATCCCTGTAGTCCTCCAAATGCTTATACCCTGGATGCATAAGGATATTACCTGCAAAATACGGTCTAGTCTGAACACCGTTCTTCTCAAGATGAGACACTAGGTCACTCTTCTTCTCTGGAGAACAGATGACGGGGGTTCCAAACCAAGAGGTGTGTGCACGCTCATCCAACTCCTTAGGTACTCTCACCTGCGGATGAGCCTCCAATATGCCTCCAAGCCTCTCCTTGCTGTGCCTACGTTTTGAGTGTATTTCATCGAACTTCTTTAACTGCTCTAGTCCCATCGCCCCCTGCAAATCCAAAGGTTTTAAGTTGTACCCCATGTTCGTAAACACATACTTGTGGTCAATCTCACCGTTGTACTCAGGCAACCAATTATCAAAACGCTTTCCGCATGTCCCGCATGAAAGCAGGTTGGCTGACCCTACACAGTAGCAGTCTCTACCCCACCATGCTAGGCTTCTCGCGATGTTTACAATATCTTTGTTCGCAGAAACCATCCCTCCTTCTGCTGTAGTAATGTGATGAGCAGGATAAAACGAACAAGACGCGGCTACCGCATACTCATTGAGATATCTCCCTGCCCACTTACTACCTAGAGAATCACAATTGTCCAATACCAACTCGATACCATTGTCGTCGCAAATACTCACTAAGTGGTCCATGTCAGGGGGATTCCCTAAAACAGGGGACAACATTATAGCTACTGTTCGCTGTGAAATCTTCTTAAGGACTTCTCCTAAATCAAAATTGAGAGTGTCCATCTCTATGTCAGCGAAAACTGGGACTAGATTGTTCTGAACTATGGGGGCGATTGTAGTAGGAAATCCCACAGGAGAGACTATTACCTCTGAACCGTCATCCCAATCAAAGTACCTCTTTAATGCCCCAAGCATGACAAGGTTAGCAGAGCTCCCAGAATTAACCATTAGGGAGCTCTCCATATTAAATCTCTTAGAGAACCTTTTCTCGAATTCATGCACCTTCTCCCCAGACGCCAACCATTTACCAGTTAGTAAAGTTTCGATGGCAGAGGTAACTTCTTCATAGTCCCAATAAGGACCAGAGTAATATACCTTCATCTTGCCGTCTTTCCTTTCAAACTCTCCGTTATGAACGGAGGTTATGAGGTTTCCCTCTAAGAAAGAAGTTACAAAATCCCTAATCTCCATGCTACTCAACCAAAGAGAGTGAAGGTTCCTCAGTATCGGCTTCGTCCTCGAGCCCAAGCAACTCTTTAAGGTCTGCCACCTTCCCTTCCATGTCCGCCTTAGCCGTCCTAGCACCTTCCAATTGCTCGGTGGTGGTCTTAATGTATTCAGTTACCCCTTTAAGGCTCTGCTCATAATTTTCTAGCATGACAGCTAGATGCTCTTCAATTTTCTTGTCCATAATTATACGAGGTCCCCCTCTTTTATTTTATCCGCCAAAACCTCATTAAGGTCTGACGCCCTTTGTTTGTTATTGCCATCCAGGGAATACCATCCCTTAGAAGGACAGGTAACCTGACCTGTCTTAAATGCTGATTGAGTGAGTCCATATTCTGGTGATAACCCTTTGTTATACTTGAGCTCAAACTCACAATTTTGGTAAGGAACTGTCACCTTATTCTTCACACATTTAATAGTACCTTTAATACCTAGAGGATTTTTGTTAGCATCATACAACACATCACTCTTACCAGAAGAAGTCTCAATAGAGACGCCACAGTAATACAAAAGTGCCTTGCCTCCGCCAGCTTTGGTGCGAGGGTCTCCAAACATAACCCCAACCTTGCTTCTTACCTGATTAACAATTAGAAGGGCGGCTTTATGCTTTCTCAGCAGAGGATTGATACGGCGCAAGCATTGCCCCGCTACCTTAGCTCGTAGAGCACCTCCCATCTCGCTATTCTTACCGAAGGTATCCTCCATCTCCTTCTTCGTGGGGGATACTCCAATGGAATCATATCCTATGATGATAGGAGTGTCTGTGTCTCTCTCTCGGATAGCCTCAATGACCTCCTCGATTGCCTTGAAGCACTCTTCCATAGTCTCTGGCATTAGATAGATGAGCTTCTCTGGGTCCACGCCTAGAGTCTTGGCGAAGGTGGGAGAGTAAGCATGTTCATTATCAATCATTACCGTATGATAACCCTTCTCCTGTGCGCCGACGAACGCATGAGTAAGAAATACTGTCTTCGCCGTGCTACTCTCTCCATAGATTTCTGTAATCGAACCAATCGGATAGCCGCCATCATACTTACCTGATAAAATCTTGTTTAAGGCGTAGGAGCCTGAGTCTACAAACCCGAAAATTTGGTCCTCCTCTGATAGAAGAGCCGCTCCGTCTAGCTGTTTACATATGTCGTCGAGAAAACTTCCCATGACATATTATAGAGGAAGTAATCAATTATGGACTGCCATAATCTTCCCTAATTTATAAGTACTGATAGTTGGGTGAGGGTCGAAGGCTAAGGCATCATTAAAATAATGCCAGTCCGCATTAAGTGCCTTAGAAGTAATACCAACAGATTTAGCAATACTGGTTCTTATAGCCGCCGCCGTCCAATCTATGTGGTCTGGCATAATGTGCGAACTCATTCCACCTACGTTTGGTGAATTCTGTATCTGTCTATGGGCTATATCCCAGTATATGAAATCGGGATTGTCGGTTCTTGATATTGAATCTATCCATCGAAACAGTACGGGGACAAAATAAGTATCCCCATTAGCAACTATAACATAATCGGATTCATCGGATACCAGATTCACCAAACCATGATGTCTGTTACCGTGACCGTACCCATCATCACATCGTTCCTCGGAGCACGTATACGTAATCCTGTCATCAAGATATCCGTTCGCCTCCAAATCATCACGCATCCTACGATAAAAATCATCGTTTCCATCATGTATAAGATGAAGCTTCCAGTGAGGGTACTCATGGAAATACTCATCATAATTACCCAAATTGTCGGTATGGCTCCCGTCCGCTACATTAGCAGGTAATGTTTGAGCCTTTACACTATTTATGAGAGTTTTGAGAACATGGTCCTGATGATACGTAGCAATAACCACCTCTATGACAGTAGAACCCCTATCCGCGTCGGGTCGAGGTCCCTGAAGCGGAACGTGACTAGAAAAGCAGGGAACTCCATGTACGGCACAGTCTGGCGAATTAAGCATTAGTCTGGTATTTTAGGTATTGTGGACAGGTAGGAACCGTAGTACGAATGGGCGAGTGCCTCAGCAGACCCCCAGTAATCATTGAAAGGGGCGTAATAATCTTTCGGATAAGATTGATAATGACTAGTGGCGTGGCAACCATTCCACATATGTAAGATAGGAGCCTGTGTCTCTCTGACCTTAGTAGTTGCAGCCAACCCATCACGCGTCCACTCCGTCCATTGATTTAAGTTGTCTTCGTTGAGCCATTGTTCAGTCATTGGCTCTATGAGAGCATATTTAGAAGGGTTTAGAAACATATGTTCCAGTCGCCGCATAAAGTATTCTAAAGCGTAATCATATTTCATAGCCATAGAGAGGGTTGGCCAAGTTACCTGCCCCTGCCTTCCTTGAAACCCATCAGACGTAAAACCTACATGATTCACATTCACGAGTATATCCTCCTCAAAATCCTCAAACTTAAAATGTTCTTCTGGATATAGACAATCATGCTCAGCAAACATGACGTACTTAGGGGAGTACCCTGCGTCTTTCATGGCGTATAACGGACGAAGAATTTGAGAGGCAATCATGGCATGTCCCTGCCCCTCCCTGTATAACGGCTCGTAGTTGTGAAACCTAGGGTGGTCTATTTGGTAATCATGTATAAGCCCACCTCTCACAACAGTCCTGTCATCCACCCTGCTCAACAAATCTTCCAAACAGTACTTTACGAAGGATGCCTGTTTTGGGTCAGTCTCTGGATTTATATGGGAGTAGAACAGCACTACCTTATCCACATCATCGCGCTCATCTGGGTATATGAGCTTCTGATGCTCCGCAACCTTCACTTCCTTTACGGAACCGTCTTCCTCTTCAATGGAAACTATAAGCTCCTTAACGGCATTGGGGGCTGGGTCTGCTATCTCGAAGAAACCCGTTGTTACTTCAAAGTGCATAATCCCTCCTCTACCACACTCCCTACTCACTATGTGGGCAACATCCTCACGGTTATCCCCAGCCCCATATGTTGCGTTCAGTATTTTCATATTAGCAGTTCTCACACGCTCCGCATACTTTCAAAGCTTCTTCAATGCCTTTACGTCTCACGTAGTCTTCCCTATAAATAGCTTTCGCTTCACCCTTCAAACCTGCACACATATGAGGCAGGTGTCCGTGGAACCCAAACTGACCTTGGTCCGCCATCCCGTGCATATTGAATCTCGTATTTCCATTCTCTATCCCAAACCTGAACCCTATATCTATAGGTGCATATACCGCCCCCTGCTCCTCAAAAGATTTCCTGTTCACCTGAGCACAAATGACATCATCCAAACCGAAGGGGTCAGGGGCATCATAGAAGAACTCCTTTGAATGTCCCAAGCCTTCACAAAGGTCTAGGAACTTCTTACTTCGTATGGAGAACCCTCCATTGCCCGTAGCCCAGTCCGCAACCCCAGTCCGCTCCGCGATATCAGGGAACGGTGCCCACGGAGGTCCAATATAATCATACTTTAGGAAATCGTCCTCCCACGCCCTAGGGTTGAGGATAAAACCATCAGTGTGAACATTGAAGCAAAACTCTGTGTCCACGTGCTTTGGCATTTGATTTATTTTACAGTCGCTATAGTCCTGATAAGTCTCTATCTTAGGCACCTTAGCAAACTCAATCCCGTCAATCTCCTCATCCTCCCAGTCCTCTCTCTCCACATCAGTGAGTAGTTTAACAGACCCAAAATCGAGGTGTCTTCTACAATAATTCAAAACCCTAATATGCAAGTCTATTTCTATACTTGCACACATTAAAAGAGTTACGTCTGGTAATTTGATATTGGTCATTATAATACCACCTTAAAATACTCTGGAGTATCCAACAAAGGCTCCCCTTTTAAATCATAGTACCATTCATCAAATTCCTTACCTTTAATTTTCTTCCAATGGTTACAATAATTACGTTCTTCATTCGTAGCGGAGTACTTCGCTGAACTTCGCATGGTGTGACGCTCCATGTTCTTCTGTTTATCGATTCTATGTAGATGAATCATGAATAAATCCTCCCTAGCGTTGGAGAAGCCTCCCATCTGTTGATTTGAGTGGTGTTGCCCATCACACCACAGTAGAGGTATACGGGATAGAGCAGGCTTGCATATAATATCGTGCCACACCCCCTTCTTTCTCTGCTTCATCAATTTAGAGGTCCAGTCTATGGGTACCTCCCCCTCTACCTCTATAGGTTCCCACGCCTTGAACACATATACCTCCTCATCATTCTGATTTATAAAATCAACTAAATCAGTGTACTTATCCGAAGGAAACACAAACTCATCAGCGTCTACATACAAAACATATTCGTACTTCTCAAGAAGCTGGCTCTGAATATCCATAATGTTTCTTGTCTTAAAGCTCTCACACGCCTCTCCACCATTAGACGCTTTTATAACTTTCACATCCAAACCTTCCGTACTGCCATCCACGCTGTCATGGTCTATAATATAAAGAGACTCCTTTGGCACATGTTTCTTATAATGAGCAAGCCATAACGGGAGCATATCTTTCTCGTCTCTAACATGCGTCAAGACCGCTAGCTTGGTCTTTTTCATCCCAGCACCTCTTTCCACATATCAAGCACCTTGTCATTAGAATAGACTTCATAATCCTCAGTTCCTGCTCCAAAATCACAAGGTATCCCCTGAAGTTTGCACTCTCCAAGAACGAAGCATGCAATCTCTTCCACTGCCCAATGATATACTACATCCACAGAGTCATACATCGCCTGTTTGCTCTCAGAAAATCCCTTGTACACAATAGTGTCTGGGTTCTCTTCCATATAAGGTTGTACAGCTTTGGTGTAGTAATCCTTATCAAGAATGCCTCCAAACAAATATATTTTCTTATGCCCTCCCTCTAAAGCACGTTTTATAGCAATGTGTGTATTCTTCCGTTTCTCTATACTTCCTACAATACCTGCAACATCTCCTCTACTCTCCCCAGGATTCTTTCTGTTGAACTCCTCGAAAAAATTAGGGATGATAAGCGAGTTTTCCTTGGGGGTTTTGTGCCATTCCCTATGAGGCTCGTGCAAGAAAATAACCTTATCATGATTCTTATACCTGTCCCCAACTGGATAGCCACTCTTCTCGTGGAGTACCAAATACTGAGCCTTCACATGTGGGATTCTCTCTTTAATATCCAAGAAATGAAACAGAACTGTATCGTCTGGCTCTGGAACAAACTCGTCAATCTTCGCCGCCTGACACTGGTGCAGGTGCCAGTCGTGTGGACCGTAGAAAGTACAGTCGTACCCCGCACCGTTCAATGCGTTACACAACCTAACAAATGCTACAGTAGACCCACCGTGATGTGACCACCCACTAACTATCTTTATCTTCTTTGCTATTTTTGGCATCTTTTTCTTTCATCTCCCGTATGGCTTTGATGTACTCCGTCCTTTGTTTCATAACCTCTGCATAGAGGTCTAACCGCAAATGAATATGCTTATTTATATCATAAGCCTCATCTGTAATACTTTTCAAATTCCTCCCCATCTCCTCCCTATGCTTCCTATCCTTAACCGTTCTTCCTAGATGCCTAACCCACTCAGAGCGAGGGTTGTCAGGGCTGATGAGGTATCCCGTCTCACCGTTAACAATCGTTTCGTGATAGGCACCACAATCAGTTGCTACCAGTGGAATCCCGTACCTACCGCACTCTGCAACCTTAATGTCCGACTTAGAATCATTAAAGTTGTTAAACTGTAGAGGAGCTATGGCAACGTCCATCTGCGTAAAGAATCTTCCATAATCATCTCCTGGGAGGGCTCCAAACACTTGCCAGTTCTTGTGCCTTATTCCATGAGTTAAATACTTCTGGTAATTGTTCCAGACATCTTGTTGCCAATCCTTATGATTAGGCTGTCCCGTTTTCTCATCAATGGGGACAGGAGGTCTTCCGTAAAATCCCCAGTGAACCTTCTCAGCGCCAACTTTATTATTAACCCCCATGCATATTCCTGGAAACTCCTTTACATCTTCCTCGTGGTGGATACCTCCAACCCATCCAACCCTACAGAAGTCCCTCTTTGGAGGCTTCTGTCTTGGAAGGTTCCAACACGGCATATCATAATCAATCGCGTTTTTTATAACGACCAGAGCATGCCTCACATAAGGAGCAACCCTTTCAGCGAACTTACTCTGGGTAACGGATACAACATCAACCTTGTCGTAAATAAACTTGGTTGCCTCGTCCAACTTGTGCTCCTTGTATAAACCCTCCAGTCTATGCCCTGCGTAAAGGTCAGTAAGTAAATCATCATTATCATAGTGAGTTATGCACCCATGCTCGTGAGCCGCCTGAAGGATGGCAATCGTATACGCCGCTCCGAAATTGTGGATGTTGTGAGTGAACACGACATCAGCCCATTCGAAGTCCTCGGGGGTCCACTCTGGGGGAGACTCGGGTTTTCCTCCTTTCTCCCAACTGAAAGGATTCAGACTATTCCGTATCTCTACCTTGTCTCCGCACTTTTCTGCCAATTTGCGCATCGGGAGGATGACACGATAGTACGCGCATCCTCCCTCATTTGCGGGACAAGCTAAGATTCTTAGCTTCCTGTCCTCGTTCACTAGTCCACCTTAAGGCTTTTCAAGTGAGCCAGATAATCCTCATCACCATCCGAGCTAGAAGAGTTATCAGAGGCATCCCTCTCCTTAGGGCGGTCAGTTACAATAGCCTCCATCTCCATAGCCATATTTTTCAAATCATCGTAAGAAGCAACTTTTATAAGACCATGGATATCATGAAGCTCATCCATCCATACCGCCTGCTCTTTCTCCGTACCAGCCTTAACCTGCTTTGGTTTAGGTGCGGACTTATCGTAATTTGGCCATTGTCCTTGAGTGTCTTTTACAATCTTGAAATCCCATCCTTCTTTCAGGTCGGTGATATCTCCATAATCCTCATCAAAGAAACAGTCCAAAATCTTACCGAACAGCTTCATGCCAACCGATAGAATTTTAACACTTCCATCGCGCCTATCCACAACATTGAGATAGTATCTCTTGCGTGGCTTAATAGACCTAGCGAGGTCATGTGCACTCTCATCGTCCAATTTCCACAACCTGTAATATAAATCACAGACTGGGCAATCCTCACCTTTAACCCTAGGGCAGTGGTGATTCTTATCATCAATTCTATGAATCGCGGTTTCAGCGTAGAACTCGCGCTCAGTATCTCCAGCAGGAAGAACACGTACCACTGAGGTACCCTCTTCCATCATAAAAAATTTCTTTAGGAAGTCGTTGTTACCGCCCCCTGAATTAGCATTCTGAATTTGTTCGTATTTTTTTCTAAGTTCGTCTAAGTTAACCATTGTTGTCTCCAGTTATCGTTATTAGGGTCAATCACCCACATTACATTATAGTCGGTACTATCAAATATCACCAACTAATTTCACCTCTGCTCTTTTATTTGCAGAGATTTGAACAAGCATATCCTTCTGGTGGTCTAGTGCGTGCATTATGTTCCTGGCGAGATTGTATCTATGGTCTGCCCCATTCACACTTTGCTTGAGGATACGAAGCTCCTCGACTGTCTTTACATAAGCATCTAAAGCTCTATCAGTCGCCCTCTTGCCTTCCTCCTGCATCTCCCTCCTCTTGCTTTCCCGTATCTTAGCCTCTTCGTATTCGTATTCAGACTCCACGGCGTTACTTTTCTTCTTAGCATGTGCTAAGACCGCGCCAAAAAAGGCGTATACTCCAGTGTGTTGAAGTAGAGCCTTCTCCACATTGCTGTCATCTATAGTGAGGTAGGACTTAGTAATGTCCAAATAAGTATCACTGAGTTTAGAGTAAGTAAGTTCGATGTCATTCATTGTTGAAAATAAACTGAAATAGTTCTGGGTTCAGCCCAGAAAGTTGTTGTACCATGTTAGAAGTGACCGTCGTTAAATACTCATTACCCATTTGCGGCATCTCATCATCGTCGTTGAGCCCGAATATCTCAAATCCTATATGGCAAATCTCATGTAACAATGTTCCTTTATAATCTGCTTCACATTGGTTCGGGTCAATCGTCAGGAGTGATTTGGGAAACTCCACACATCCATATAAATTGTCCTTAGTTAACGCTCTCTGTTCTATAGTGAAGGTCTTTATACCTGTATAAACTTCCATAGGATGTTTATATGTTTTAAATTTCTTTGTTGGTGTCATGCTGATTGTTGGGATACCACTAATCTCGAATAATCCACTTTTAGAGGTACGATAAAACGGGCACGCCCGTTCCTAGATTTCATAAGATATAAACGTGCTTCTCCATTATCGAACTCTTGTTCATTCTGATTGATGGAGAACACTAGGTCACATACTCTAATCTTACCGTATGAGTCTGCCAGTTCAGCATCAGTAATAATGCTAACTTTCTTACCTTCTCTGTTAGTCTGCGTAGCGGTCCAAACCAATAACTTATGCTCGGTAGCCAAGCCACGCAACTCCTGAGCCGTCCTCTCCTGAGCTTGATACTCAGCGACGGATGAATCACTTCCTAGTAATTCCAGGTAATCAATAATAAGAACATCTGGTTCTATATCTTGGTGGTTCTTGAGCTGATTCAGGTAGGCTCTTATGCCTGACACGGTCAATCGTTTTGCAGGGAACTCCTTAATCACCAACTTCCCTACCGTTTGCCCTGCCTTATCCTGTATAGTGGTAAGGCGCTCCTCCACATCGTTAACTCTCCCTGCGAGTTGCTTTTGGCGTATTCTAGTAAAGATACTATCAAGCCTTTGAGCAACCCTATCCTCAGACATTTCAAGAGATAAGTATACTACATTATATCCATCCAAGACTGACCTTACCGCTTGGTTCGCTAAGAACAAGGATTTGCCAACTCCTGGAGGAGCGACCACCATCGCCATTTCTTTAGTTGCTAGCCCACCTTCCAACGCCTCGTTAATAGTTTCAAACGGGGTGCGGAATTTGGCATTAACAGATGAATCCTTCAAACGGTTCCATCTACTTCTAACATCAGAGAAATAGTCCGTACCCAAATCTACATTCCTACACACAGTAAGAGCAGCTCGGATATCTTCTTCAATGGCGGAAAAACGTTTTTTATCTAGATGGTCTACAGATTTAAGAATCGCGTCTTTCAAAGATTGCTGCTTCGCGAACTCCTCTACCAAATCCAGATAGTAATCTCCGTTATCGATAGACTTAACATCTAGTTTGTTAATCTCCGATAACTCTTCTTTGTAATCAGCAAAAAGTTCGTTTGATGCCATTACCCCTCTGACCTCTTCTAGAAGCTGGTCATCAGTGGGGAGCTTCTTGTACTTGAGGAAGAACTCCTTTAGAATGGTGTAGAACTTTTGATGGGACGGAAATTCGAAGTAGTCCGACTTAATCATCGGCATCGTCTCAACTAGAAACCCCTCCTCGGATTTCGCCAGATAAATTATGCCGCGTTGTATTGAGTCTTGGAATGTATACGCCATATGCTATAATAGACTGACAAAGCCGATATTGACAATAATTGTCTAGCTCTTGCTCTGGTTGTTCTTTTTTACAAGAGAGTCTTTCTTGGACTTCTTAGCGGCTTCCATTCTCTGTCTAGCCTCTCCCTCATCGACCTTCTTGAATCCCAGTGCCTCTGGGTCAGATACTTGAAAGGTTGAGTAAGGAGAGCTTTTGCTCTGTCCTTCCTGAGAGAGTACATTGTCCTTAATGTTACGCACCTCATCTTTCATCCAGTTCTCTTCAGACCCTTGGATATAGTTGTAGCTCCTCTTCACAGCGTGGGTCTCTGGGTTCCCTATTCTGACCATAGGAGCCTTCCCAGCCCATACCCTCTTGCAGGGCTCTCCACACTCAGGGCACTCCCATTTGTCGTCTTTCGCCTTGTACTCTTCCCACGGGCAATTCTCATTGAACTCTCCATGGGAAGAACAATTGAAACTATATGTGGGCATTGCTTTTCTTCTTTATAGTAGTTATGTTCTTTTTCTTTTGAACCTTTAAAAGGTCTGCCCAGTCTTCAATCATCCCTATCAAGTAATCATTATGTGATATGATAAACATTTTCTTAACTTCGGACACTTCCTTAATTAACTCATAGATTCCCTTTATGCCTTCATCATCTAAAGAATCTGCTATCTCATCAAAGAATACTATGTTGGCACGGGACTTCCCAGACAATAATAGTAAATCATTCAGCGCCAGCATTACAGAAAGAGAAACTTTTTTCTTTTCTCCACCAGATAAAGATTCATAGTACACTAAGGAATCTTTCAGATACACCTCCTCTTTTAGAGTTTCGTCGAACTCTATAGAGAAGTTCCCAGCGGTAAGAAACTTCATATAATAATTCGCCCTCTCATTAAAGAATGATAGAATGTTACGTATGACGTAACGAACAAGACCCTGCTCAGAAAATGCCACGTCCCAGAACTTGAGGAGGTCATGACGCTTCTGATGGAAACTCATATCTTTCATGTGCTTCCTCTTAATCTTCTGCTGGTCTTTCTTCTGGTCTCGTAGTATTTTCAGCTCGGAATCTATGTTCTTGAAAAACTCTATAGTCTCGAAATCCTGTACAGTAATAGGAACTTCACACTCGTCAAGCTGTTCTCTCAACCTACTCATATCTTTCTTATACTCATCCAAAGATACGAGGGCATTTTTTATAAACTCTTCATCCTTATTCATGAGCTCCCAAATCCGATACGATACTTTAGAGCAGTGCTCACAGGCACCTCCTTTATAGTTCTTTATGCGCATACGTGCGTCCTCTATGTCGCTCCGTAGCCTAGACCTTGTCTGGGCTGTTTGCTCGTATACCAAATCCAGCTCATGATAAGTCCTCTCTCTCTCCTGAATCTCCGAGAGAGAATGATTTTCTATAAACTTAATCTTATCCGCCGAGAACAAATTGTTTATTTGTTTCTTAGTTGTTCCTAGTTCCTTTATCTTCGCAGACATCTTATCAATCCGAGACAAAGACTCGTCTAAGAGAGTAGTCTGCACTTTTTTCTCATTCAAAGATGCGGACTTTAGAGACCTAATCTTAGACCTAGTCGATAGTAAGTCCGATATATTGAGAAAGTTCTGAATAATACTCCGCTTTTCGTCGGGAGTGGAGGTCAAAAAGTTAGTCTTTATACCCTGACCGAAAACTATAGAAGCCATAAAAACCGACTGGTTTATGTTTAACACCTTCTCCAGATACTTTTGCGTACTGGCTATACCATCCTTAGTAACGTTCTCATCGTCTACCTTTACAACAAGTCTTGGGGGTTTCTTGGTCCGTTCTATTACTACATTGTCGTTAACCGTTAATGTCACGCGACACTTGCCCTTCGTATACTTGTTTATTATACTCTTCTCGGTAGTCTTCCTAATAGTCTTACCAAACAGAGCAAAGCACAATGCTTCGATTACGGAACTCTTACCCGCTCCGTTAGAACTTGTTGGGTTAGTATCCAGATTCTTCCCCTCTACGAGAACGAGTTCAGAGAAGTCCTCAAAATCAATCTCAGCGTTGCCAATAGAAAGGAAGTTCTCTATCTTTACTTTGTTAATTTTCATGAGATTTTATTTCGTCTAGCATAGACATCAGTTCAGCCTTAGAGAAAGGCGATTCGCTGGCGTCTATATAATCGCCAACAACAGCATCGTCGAGAGTGAATACACGCTCAGAAGTTTCATGATTTGAGTCGTACTTATGGAGGACGTCCTCAAACGAAATCTCCAAGTGTTGAATAGGGTATTTTTTTCCAATCTGCTCATACAACTCCTTCTCCACGGCAGTGTCCAACGTATCAAGTTTGAGACGTAGTATGGTAAAGAATGAATCAAATCTGAACCTTTTCGAATAATCCTCAAGCGAATCCAATGTACAGGTGACGTGACGTATACCGAAATCAATCGGCTTACGTACCACCTCAACCACTCCGTCTCTGACCAAGAGCTCGTGAATGTATTTTTGGGCATTGGCTTCACCGAAAGAAGTCGAGTGCGCAGTTCCAAGAACAAAAATATTTTTTCCATATATCTTAGGTTTATGTATATGCCCTAGGAAACATAGGCGTCTATTACCAATATGAGACCTCTTAACATAAGACTCATACTCATAAGAACCATTAGCCACGCAACCATCAAAGCCCCAGTGCCCGAATACGTGGTTGGTACTTGCTCTAAGGTCTTGAATAATCTTCGATTCATCCTCGTAGTGGGGGATGAAATCGAAATCCACGGAGCCAATACGATGAGTAGTAGTCTCGGAAAATATAGTTGCAATGTCAGAGTACAGAGATAATGTAGTTTCTGTACTGCCATCTTTAGCGATTGTATCATGGTTACCTCTATTGATTAAAATTTCTTTAGTTTTGAACCCTTCTAAGAGTCTCTTGAAGGCTAGCAATTCGGCGCCTTTGGGATTCCTTCTGTGGAATATGTCCCCGTTAATTATGACAGTGTCTGGGGGTTTGGTGTTTACTAGACGGGTAAAGGTCTCCACCTGCATATCAAGATATCCAGGCATGTAGTCCGACCTCAGATGCAGGTCCGTTAATATGACCGCTCTAGCCACGCGCAACGAATTCCGCAATCTCTTTACCATTTAGAACCCTGCCATTACCATCAAACTGGGCGTCCAATAGATTTCCAAAGGAGGTCCCAGCCTCGATATCAACTTCGAAGGGTACAACAAAATCAATTCCGTACATATCCTTAAAATCATCGGTATAGGGGAGAACATATTTTAAAGTCTCTATGCATTTGTCCATATTATGTAGGTCACATTGCACTTCAACCGAGTCATGTACCGTAGCAAGTATATCCATACCAAGCCCTAGAACCTTGTTATATCGGTGTAACCTCTTTATGGAGTGCAACATAAGGTCAGAGGCTGAACTCTGAATAACAAAGTTCATGCCTTGACGCAACGCTCTGTACTGGTAAGACCTCACGGGGCTGTTGACGTTGGAGAGATGTCTCCTGCGCCCAAACAAACTGATAGCGTGTCCGTCTTTCCTAATGCCTCTGTGGACTCTATTAATCCAACTGAAAACTTTGGGGAAAGCATCCTGATAAGATTTAAATATGTTCTTGCAGTATCCTACAGGCTTCCCGACCTGCTCCGATAACTTAAAAGGTCCCCCTCCATAAACAATTAGGAAACTGACGCTTTTGGCAATCTGTCGCTCCTCTTTGGTTATGGCATCGATAGGCTTATCGAAAACTAAACTAGCGGTGAACTTATGTAAGTCCTGACCCGAATTAAAAGCCTCAATGAGACTCTCATCCCTACAGCATTGGGCAAGCATCCTGAGCTCGGCTTGTGAAAAGTCGGCGGCTATGAACGCTTTCTTGCTGTCAGCCTTCATAAGGTTCCTGATATTTATCTCACCACTCTCTTCATCCTTTCTCGGTAGAGTGTGGAAAGACACTCCCTTCTTCTTCGCCCCTACGGAATAGGTGGAACACGAAAGCCTTCCAGTGACAACAGTAGCGAAGTTATAGTTAGAGTAGATACGACCATCGTCATTATACTCTATCGCCCCCTTAACCCCTTTCACATACGTCCGATGCTGTTTAACACGATATTTGTACTTCATAAGGGTCTCCATGAACTCTCGTGTTTCAGAGTCTGACGTATCCTCTAACACTTTGACCAGATGAGCCTCCGAAATCTTAGGGGTCTTGGTCTTAGCGGAGAACTCAACAGGAGTTAAATCAAAACCAGCCGAAGTAAACAGAACCTCTGCAGTCTGTTGAGTGGACCTAGGATTGAAGTCGTCTATAGGAGACAGCTTCAGCAGAGAAGCCTCAAGCTCCTCTATACTTTCAGAAAGTACCTCATCCAAAGAAGAGAGGTATTCCTGGTCCACCTCGATACCTCTATTCTCCACCATGCTTAGGATTACGAGAATGTCCTTCAAAAGGTTCTCATAAACGAAATTGACCTTAGTCTCCTTCATCTTCCTCCCGAGCTCCTTATACAAGCGCAGTGTGAAATTACAATCCATAGCATTTCCAAATGCCAGTTCATCGAGAGGCATATTCTCCCAATCATGCTTTGCTCCGTTAGTTACTGTAAGCATTTAATTCGTTTATGATTTTATTTATGTCTATGATTATATTTACGTAACGGGAGTTTGTACTCCTATCCTGTTGTGTAGCATCTCCCACATTAATAATAGTACGCAACGCCTGTTTTAAGGCGGCAACCGCGTGTTCTTTTTGTTCATGAGAGACTTCAGGGCGTATCATTCACGAATCTCCATTTGAGGCACTCCAATTTATTAAGCACATCAGAGAACCGTATCTTGGATATAACGTCCTTCCTACCCCTCCTAGTGTAAGGTTTATACTCACACTCAGCCGCACTCGTAACGGGGACGTTGAAATCAACCAACTCTTCCGACAGTGCAACCAAGTCCTCTCTCCTAACTAGAACAAAACCATCAGCTCTCTCTAACGCGATAAAGTAAGCTTCTCCGTAGAGCCATCCAGGACGCCCTGAGACGTTTTTAAACTCTACCCATAACCATTCATCCTGAACCTGTGTGGACGCACGAGAGGACCTCTTACGCGCCTTTACGTCCACGCTAATCCTATCATCAAGCCACCAGTCTATATGTTTGTGTACATTCTCTGAAAACGTCGCTTTTCTGGTGGTGAGACCAAACTTATTAGCGGCTAATTCAAATGAATCCTCGGCTTTATCTCCTTCCTTAAAACTCTGCTTATAATCAGTCGCTCTCATTAAAATTTCTCCAATTCTTGTGGAAAGTATTCTTTAACCAAATCCATTAGTCCGTGTGGCAAGTTCTCATCTATGAGAGAATGCATTATCTGAGTGTCGTCTATGTTGTTAAAAACACGCACCCCCCAGTTCCGCAAAAACTTCAAATCGAACTTACAATTATGGAATACCTTATTAGTGTCGGAAGCCATGAGTAATTGCGTGGCATTACAAATCCTAGACAGTTCAGAATCAGTGAACGGTGCCTCTTTATGGTACAGCGGTATTACAAAAGCGTCCTCCTCTCCCACGGATATTCCCAAGGTGGTAATCTTATCCTTCTTATAGTCCAGTCCAGTGGTCTCTAAGTCCACCGCTACTACATCTTTAGATAAACATTCCCTCAGCTTAGACAATGCGCTCTCAACATCCATACAAACCTCATGAGTGCCTCCTGTAACTTTGTTCTTATTGAGAATAAACTTATCATACGCGTTGTTAACATCCTGCACAAAAAGAGGTCGTAACTTTGGCTCTGAGTATAAGGAAAAAGGGTGGAGTACTGGTACAACAGGTACGCTTACGTCGTCCATCTCTAACCAGAACTCTTTACCTCTCTTATTGGTAATACCCGACTTCTTCAACAATGTACGCATAGACAGATTCCCTAAGAGGAAAATGAGAGTTGGCTTAATTTCACGCAACTCTTCCTCTAACAAAGGTCGGTTCTTGTGCAGGTCTGGCGTGGTAACCGTATCCTCCGTAGCACCTATCTCTTTGATAGCCGCCACAAATTGATAGGAATCAAGGGGAAGACTTGTCTGAGAAAGGAGAGAACCTAGAATACCAAACTCCTCATCGGAGAACTGGAATACCTGACCTCTTTGCCTAACACAGCTGTCGTGGATAAAAACTATTTTCTCTTCACCGACGTCGTCTCGGTAAAAATTCTCAGTTTTCTCAAAACTTTCTAATAAACTATCTAAGTCCATGCTCTATTATACTTTGTATGAGTTCTAAAAAAAGTAAACATTATCTCAATAATAAAGAATTTGAAGCTACGATAAAAAACTATCTTGAGTCTCCTTCAGAGTATGAAAGTGAGTTAGTATCCAAACTGGACATTCTTATTAACAATATACTCATGAGCTTTAAATTCAAAGTGGATTATGATGATGCCAAACAGGAGTGCTTTATGCTAGTCTTCAAGACTCTAAAAAACTTCGACCCGTCTAACGGCTCTGCTTTCAACTACTTCACAACTGTTATTGTAAACAATCTCAAATTGCTTTACACTAAGAATAAGAAGTATCAAAAGAAAATCCATGACTACCAAGAGTTGATTACTACAAGACAGCCTTGGTACGGTACTTAGCAGGTTTAGAAGGGTTAAAGTATTCCTCGCTGAATATTATCTGAAAAGTTGTATGCCATTAGTCTCTTCCCGTCGAACCAAAACCTGCTCCCTTTCTTATAGTCTGATTCGATGGAAGATTGAATAACTTTTCATCAATTTCTTTCATCACAACTTGGGGAAGTTTTTGAATGACAATCTGAGCGATCCTCTCGCCTTTATTAATACGGACAGCATTATAAGGGCTAACATTCCTGAGAGGTATTTTAACCTCCCCCCTATAATCACTGTCAATGGTTCCTGGGGCGTTAGGCATAACCACGGAACTGGTATACATGGAGCTACGTAAACGAAGTTGCCCCTCATACCCTTTTGGAATAATCAGCCGTATCCCCGTGCTTACCAACAAAGCACCTGTAGCGGGAATAAAAACTTCTTCATTAGAAGCCAGATCAAAACCCGCCGCTTCCTCCGTTTTGTAAGAGGGGGTAGGGTTATCAGACAAGTTTAAAATTTTAATTTCAACCATTCAGCCTTGGTACGGTACTTAGCAGGTTTAGAAGGGTTAAAGTATTCGTACAGAGTTGGAAACTCCATCTTAACGGACACCCTTCCCCGCTTAACAAGCGCTAGAGCTGGTGCGGATGTAATCGCAAAAGCCGCGAACGCGTGAGGCAGCTCCCAGCTGGAGATTAGATACATGTCTTCATCTCCCTCTCCCTCCTTCCACGAGTCCAGGAATTCTAGTATTTTTGAGGAACGGTCACACCATTCCGAGTAATACAAGAGAATAAAATCGCGTTTCTTCTTATTCTTTAGAAGAAGGTTCAGTTCCTTCTCCGTCTCCTTCGTCAACTTCGTCACTTTTCTCATCGGTTTCCTCCTTTTCTACCGAGCCAACTTCAAGTTCTAACTCTTTATTATCGAAGTCGACCATTTCGGACCTAGTCTCTTCGATAATCTCCTTCCTCTCCTCTTCAGAGAGAGCTTCTACGGATTCGGTCACTTCGTCCATGAAGGCTCCCAATCCCTTAAAAAATAAAAATTTAGCAAACTGATTGGTGTCGGCTTCAGCCTCCCCCAGCACGGCTGTCTTGACAGCAGTCCACTGCTCAGTTTCCTCTTTATTGAGTTTGATATACATTTTCATTCGTCTGCCTCCTTCCTTGAATTTGAAGGAATAATTTGAAGTATTTATTTTAAATTTGTGTTTTTTAACTTTCATAAGATATGTCTAATAATCTTCATTATGATAAATTAATTGAAAGTGGTGAGTTTGGCAGAAAGAAACGTGTAAATAGTAAGCGCAAAGGCGCCGCATTTGAACGTAAAATCGCCAAGTTGTTAAATGAACGGTTCAATACAAAAGAATTTGCAAGAACCCCAGGTTCGGGAGCTTTTGGTACAACGCACGAAAATCTCCCACACTACTTTAAAGTCGCTGGCGACCTAATTACACCAGAAAATTTTAAATTTGTTTTAGAATGCAAAAATGGCTACGACGTACGTTTAGAGGACCTGTTCAAACCGAAAAGTGAACTCTTTAGATTCATAGAGCAAGCTACACGAGACGGCGTAAAAGCCAATAAGCCTTGGCTCCTAGTCTATAAGAGGGACAGACAAAACACTCTAGTAATATCTGAAAACAGTTTCCCTCTGAACAACTCTGTTTCTTTCGGAAAATACGAAATCTACCTGTGGGATGATATAATGAACTTACCTAACTTTACTTTCTTCCGCTAGACTTAGTTTTCCCGCCTGTGTACATAGTCTTCCCAGGAACCGTCTCTTGGGCGCGTTTAGTAATCTGCCCTTCCTGATTCTCCTTAACGCCCTTTCCCTGACGCTTTCCTCTGACGGTAGCTCCTACAATCTTCTGCTTATCAGAATTGAAAACACTTACGCCAGACAGGGATACCTTTACCGAGCCCTTACCAAAAATCTCGTCCCCTGCTAAGCGAATCACGTCGTCTACCCTAAAGACTCTAGTGGTGCTAGGAGTACCCACAGAGAGAGTCTCATTGCCCATACCGCCTATTGTAGTAGCTACAGAGTTAAACGCCATTCCACGAGCATATGCTGGACTACTCTTAGCCTCACTCAATCTTCTAAGCTGGAATATCATCATTGCGGCTTGCCTAGGCTCCTTCTTGAGTCGGTCCTTGATTGAATTGATGTACCCCTCCCACTCTACTTGAACCTTCTTTCTCTCTTGTGGGTCCTCAGGTAGATTGGGAGGTCCGTCAGCCTCGACCATATCCAAATACTCACTAGTACTCTTTACATTCGCAGGGCTTAGCCGCCCTATGAGCTTTTTGGTCTCTGCATACATCTTCTCATCCTTCTCCTGTGCACTCCTACACTCCTTTCTTTGTTCGGAACTAAGCTCAGCTTTGTCGTACCCTACCTCTCTTAGAGTAGCCACCTCGTCATAGCCCTCAAATTCGGGGTCAAATGATTTACGTACCGAGGTAGCACCCGCACGTATGGTCTCAAACCCATTCTTATAAAACTTACTGGAGATTTCTACTGTACATACCGCATCCGCACCCTTCCCCTCACAGGTGGTGTACTCCTTCAGTCCTGGAGGAACGGAGGCTCCTGGTTTAAGCGTGATAACTAGGTCGGCTCTATGACCTGCTAAGGATTCCTTGCTAGGACGCTCTACACCTTGAATACTGTCGGAAGTTAGTCCTAGAGCCTCGTTTGTCGCGTGAGAGGCTTTCACCATAGTCTTCATCTCATCCAAAATCCCTTTAGCACAATCGTCCCCTGCAATATCATAAGCGGCATCAATCAAGTTACTTTGGTGAGTATTTAACACAGCGTCGGAATCTATAAGCGATGCAGCGCCACAAGCCCTTTCTATATCCTCCTTCAACTCCGCTAGCGCCGCTTTCCTCACACCCTTGTCGTCAGTAAGTCCCGCAATAGACAGCATATGAACCCCTTCATACAACAACCCTCTGGTATTGTTGGACATGTCTCCTACCTCTCTGTTTGCTACGGAAGTGGATTTATTAGTAGCGTCGTCCAATCCGTCCCAGTCTTCCTGGGACATCTCAGAGATGTCAGGTAGTCGTCCAGGAAATACTTTAACGTCTTTAAGTATCCTAGCAAGAGGGGCTAGCTTGTCATCCCCAGCATAGTTCCCAAGACCGAAGCCGTAGTTACCACTCTGTGCTTGTAGACCGACATCTCTTAATGCCTGTAAGTTAGCATTGTCGCAAGCTAAATCTCCTACATGAATACCCTTATCTTGGTTCTCTCCCCTAATAGTCACGCATTTGAGAAGAGCCGCTTCGTCAGCAGTGAGGGAACCAGTGCCCTGGAGCTTCAAAATCAACTTACGCTCCCCATTTACCGTCACTTCTGTAACCTTGGACCTTATAGACGCCAGTTGCATAACTGCCTGTTTGAGCTCCTGTTGAGCCTCAGCTGTTATATTCGTACACACCTTCGCCTTGTCCCCCTCTGTTTCAGCAGACTGGTAAGCTGCTAATTTCTCACACACCTTCTCATTGTCCGTCAAGTTCAGAGACCTCGTCACAGCGCCCATCCATTTATCGAACCCCTTCTCACCTTCATCGGGGTAAGTCCTTCTATAAGAATCCCTTAGACTGTCTATTTCTTCTGGCGCAAAGACTACCCCCGCTTGGAGATTCTCTCCCTCTATAGAAGGCTCCCTCTTGTTAGTATCGTCATCCTTGCCTTCCTTACCTTTAGGCTCCTTATGCTCCTTGTCTATAAAACTCTGTATTATCGCTGGTTGTCTCAATCCAGCTCCGCCGCCCTTAACTCCAAATCTCTGCGCCGAGCCTGCTCCACCTACTACAAAACCTCCAGGGTAAGACGCAAACTGGAACTTCTCGCCAGCACCTTGAACAGCCTGCATCGCTGTCGCGGCATCATTTTGCATGTACGCAGTGGGGTTCTGAATAAACTGCTCTACTTGTCCTTTCAAACGCTGTAGGGCGTCTCTATATTGATTGACATCTCCAGTCCAATCCTTACCCATCCCATACAATTGGTTGGGATTGGATTCCAACATAAGGGAGGGTTTCCAATTCCTCTTGCGGATATCGGAATATGAACCAAGAAGTTCGTCGAGAAGGGTGCCCATAGGTATAATTAAAGAAAGCTCCTACTGTATTTAGGAGCTTTCTTTGTAGAGGAACTTTAGAAAATTATGCAATAGGAGCAACGATGTCTTGGAACGCCGAATCTCCCACTTTAAAGTATCCGACAACATCGTATCTAAGCGTTACTTCCAAGGAATGGAAATCGTTAGCAGAGTAATTAAATTCTGCTAGTCTCCAGTTCTTAGGATAGCAACCATACAAACGAGCTACCATCTTAGGATTTCTCTGATGGTCTAGTTGAATAACATCTACTGTCCTCTTATTGGTCTGCCCGCCAACAACACTATAGGAATGCACTCCTTGGATAGGGTCATAAGTGGTTCTCATCCATTGAAACAGTGCCTTAGCAATGTCTCCTTTAAGAAGGTTGTCAAAGGTTACAACAGTCTCCTCCATAGAGGGACGTCCAGGGTAGTAGAACTTGTCATTTACACGGTCTACCATGATATCATCTACCATATACCCTATCTGCCCAACCTGCTTAGCAGCCAGAGTGAGCATGTTGTCATCGTCAGCAATTCCTATAGCATTCTCAATAACTCCTCCCAAACCGCCAAGACCGTTGATACGAATCAGCCATCCATACGCACGGTAAGAATCGTATTGATGGAACAATTTCGCCCCATCCGTTACCGCCAAATCAATCAATCGGGGTACGTCGTTATAAAATGAATCGAGACTAATTTCAGCCATTTATCTTCTCCTATATTATATAGCGTTACGCGTTTGGTACATCAGTTCCTAGCGTCGCGCTAGTGAGATTAAGTTCAAAGATTAGAATTTCCGCAGTCTTCGTAGGTTGAATAATAACCTTACACCACAGTTCATTCCTGTCTATTCTTAGGGGGGTGTTTGTACTTTCATCACAAATCACCTTGAATTTGGTAATACCCCGTCTGTTCTGAATGTCTGCCAAGAAAGGCTCAACGGAGTTCACCACTCTAGTCCAAGTGGCGGGGTCGTTTGGCTCGAACACGAATCTACGTGCGGAAGCCAGGATGGTCTTCCTGACCAGAATCATAAGTCTGCGTACGTTAACTCTATCCAGAGACGTTGGAGTGCGTTGCGCAGTCCGTTGCCCCCAGATAACAATACCGTCAGTCGTAAACTTTTGAATAGGGTTGATACAGTTGCCAGCACCGTACAGAGCATCCCTGTCTCCTTGAGACAACGTCATCTCCACATCGATGGGTCTTGTAAGTCTACCTCTCACCAATCCAGCAGGGGCGAACCATGGTTCTCCTACAGTGTCGGTGTAAGCCATCTGGCGAATAGCGAAGATGTCGGGTGAGATGTACTCGTCTAGTTGTTTAAAAGGATTAAACAATTTTACCCATGGCCAATATACTGCGCCATAAGAACTGTTTAGCGACGACCTGCGACCTGAAGCTTTACCATTACTCCATGCAATAGCTTGCTGAGCACCATTGAGTCCGTATGGAGGATTGATAACCCCCAAGAACTTCTGGGAAGTCTCAGCATTCGTTAGCAGGTCATTCTGAATAGTTTCGTCTGTACATCCAGGAACGGCTACCATGTTAACGTCTACGTCGTCTCTAAGGAAACTCTGTAACCCGTCTTGTTCAGCCGCTGTCCCCATTATTGCAGCACGCACGTCCGAATCAGAGAAACTCTTACCTCCTGCCATATCGCCATTCTTACCGTATCCAAAGTTGTATACTCCGTCAACGAGTTTCAAGTATTTGACCAAACCTACGTTTGTAGTTGCTGTCGTGCCATCGGGCAATACCACGGACATTGACTCTGAGCCGTTAGCCAGCGGGGAAGACCCCCACATTTGTGGCAGACTCCAGCTCAAATCTCCTGCGAAAAGACTAGGAGCCGCAGAAACGTTGTACCCAAAGATAGCCCACAGATAGTCAGAGGTCTTGTTGTCGGGGTCGGTAGTGCTATTTACAATACCTTCAGGATTCCTTCCGTTGGCGCCAACAGCGGTATTGTCAACCAAGTTAACGATATATGACTCCTCGACACCCCCTTGGCGCAACAAGTTAAACGATTGGTCCGCTCCCTGTTGGGAATTAATAGATACCTGAAGACCTTCTGTCCTAACGCCATATGCTGTTACTAGGCTGGAAAAGTTGTAACCCGCTCCAGGATACAAACTCATATTCAAGTAGGAACCTCCATCTTCTTTACCCGCATCCATCTTAACACTAGTCGATGCCCCCCTGAAAGAGGTCACGCTAGGTTGCACTGCAACTGGCGCTTCGTAACCATTATTTATGCCCATCTTTACTTCCGTTGTACCGTCTCCGTAGCCAGAAGCAGAGGAGAAACACGCGTATACAGATGAAAGAGCTGTAACTCCCTCAAAGGTCGTCCCAGGAGGGACACTGGTCTGTTGGGTCCATTCCCAGCATCGGACCTCTAAAGCAGCTCCCGCTCCAGCGTAACTCCCCACAAAATTGAGGGCGCTTAGGTTTCCATCACTATAGTCTACTCCTAAAGGGCTTCCAGGAGACGTCACAAGGGCTACGGCGTCAGCAATAGCCTCAGCAGTAGAACCTGGCGTAGCAAGGTCGTCCGAGTCAGAGGCTGCTTTTGCGGAAATCCAGATAGGGTCAGAAGTAACTTGGTTACCTTGACCGTCCCTTACACGAATACCAAATGTATAGTGCTTCTCTGAATCGAGTCCGTGCATTCCAACATAGGGTTGTGTGCCTATGGCGACCTCAGAAAATGCTCTTTGTGCCGTAGTAAGAGCTGCTCTGGTGAAGTACAGAGTATTGGTACGTTCTAGGATATAATAAGACCCTAATAGTCCATACCCGCCAACAGCAGTATCAGGCTCTCCGAAGGTGGATAGGAGTTGGTCCTGCGTTGTACAGAGAGTAGGCTGACCTACAGGACCCTGCGAGGCGAAACCCGCAACACCGACGGTGGTTGAATTAAGAGACGGTGTGTAATCAGACCAGTCTTTCTCAGTTACATATACTCCAGGACTCACGTAAGTTGCCATAATTTATTCTCCTATGCTGGTAAGATTCGTACAAGTTCCCTTTTAGCTGCTCTCCTGACTAAATCAGTGATGCACTTCTCTGAGACGACAACAGAGGAGTTTACATCAAGCCAGACGTGGTTGAATCCACCTCTCTCCTTTTTCAAAACTAATTCTAGTCCTTGGGATGTATTGTTTCTGATGCGCTTGTACATAAATCTTTCCTATCTAAAGTATTTACTAGAGAAAAATAGATAAGTCGCAAACTTTTTTAGTTCTTTAATTTCTGATAGGAGAAGTGGAGAACCCGCAGTTCCTTATAGAGGACTCCCTAATATTGTAGAAAGGTAAGTGCGACAAGTCTTCCGTAAGCTCTGTTACGGAGTTATGCTCTCCCATCTCATTGTGTACGTAGATTAACCCTTCTGGAGAATACTCATCTGCTAAGCCTCTCTGATGTATAAGCCACTCTACCGAAGGTCCATCATGATATGCGTTCCTGTTAAAATAATCTTTTCCGTATCTTGGCCAAAGTAAATTAGGTCCTCCGTACTTTCCGAGACAACGGGAATCATATCCCGAATGGACATACGCCCACAAATCTATAAAAGGAATTTCCTCCACTATTGTTCGTAGGCGGTCCCTATACTTCGCCTCGTCATAAGAACTGTATATCCACGGTACTGCATACCACGTAGCTCCGAAATCTCCTGGGATGTCCACCAGACGCACTTGCTTTCCCGTATTAGGAGGAGGTTCCCCTCCAGGAGGTGGTGGCTCTCCGAACCTTTGGTCCAAAGCTGAGTCAACAAATATAACATAATACTTTTCTACAGCATCCTGTACCCACTGAAGTTGTTGTGGCGGTCCCAGCACCTCTCTAGCATCGTCCCGTAGCTTATTCGTCACTTTATTAAAAAGAAGTATAACGGGTTTCTCTTTATAATACCACCAATTATTGCTTTCCTTAATCCAGTCATCCAACTGGTCGAACTCGGCGTACCCCGCTAAAGAAGAAGGAATCTTGTCAGGGTCGAGTTGTTCGAGAAAAACGGTGTACTTACCTTTCCACTTATCATCCATGATACCGATGTATGTGTTAATAGCTGCCGTCTGATGAGCAAACCACTCCGTGCCGTACGAGCCCCACCAATCCAGAATAGCAACGTCTATATTCAATAAATTAAGGTCCTCTACATGTTTCATGGCAGTCTCAGGTGAGTTAGAATCGTAAATACCCCCTTCGGGGACTGTCCAACACTTCCCCGCCGTGCCTCCGTTCATACCAGTCCTATCAGAGAAATGCCACGTAAAGATGTGTGACATGGTAAGAGTTGTCGTCGCCTTACAAGGAGAGACACCGTTCTCTATCATCCTTCCTCTCACTTTACTTCCGCCTCTATGTTGAACTCTTCAATCTCACCTGTCTCTGTGAACCTGTAAGTGGTACTAGGAATGTAACCTTTCGCAGTTACCTTAACGCTTCTTCGGATAATCCTGTCCTGTCTATCTCCAGGGGTCAAATCAGACAGGTCCGATACGTCATCAATCAAAATCTCAAAACCGTCCCCGAATGTCGTATCAATCACAACACTAGGGTTAAACTTTAGCATAACTTGTTCAGTAAGTTGATTCATATCTTCTACATACTTAGCCCATAAGTTTATACTGTACCTAAGGTCTGCAGCTACGGGAGCGAGAGCATACACCCGAATAGCCCTTCTTTTCTCCTTATCCCATACTTTACTAGCCAAGATATTAAAGGAGGGTCTACGTCGCTGAGTGTCTACTGAAATGCCATCAAACCCTACAGATATTATTGGTAGCTCCGTTGTCGCCTCGTCATTGAACTTAGCAATAGCTCTCTCTGGTGAAGCAAACACTACTGGAACTTCCCTCAGAGTCTCGTCGGCTTTTATTACTTTAAAAGAAGATACTTCCTCTTTTAGACGAGACGTGAACTCCCTGTAGAACTGAGGATGCTGAAATCCGCCTTCTTTAGCCAGTCTCTGCAACTTCTCACGTATAGCGTCTATAGTCCAGTCAGCCATCAGTACACCTCGTCCTGAGAAAAGTCTTGCTCCTTACGAGTGATTTCGTCATCATCACGGAGTATTCTAGTCCAACAAAGTAAGTGATACACTCCGTACACCTCAAACGCGTCCTCCTGCACCTCATAGACCTCATATTTCACATTCTGGAACTTAGGCATCAAAATGTCCCCAGGGATTACAGGGCGTCCTAGGACCCTCTCAGCGTAAGACTTGTTGAAGGTGAAAGTCTGGTCGTTCTCTAGCACGATACCAAACTCGGTTAACGCCTCATCAATGGGACGTGGCTCATAATGAGCCCATAAAGTGATGGGGTCATCGGCAATAACTTTCAAAGTGTTTTCCTGGTATACGTCGTCGTTTTTACTGCTTTCCAGGAATTTGTAAAGAAACACAGGGGAACCAGCTACCCTGATTAGCTCATCGTCCACCATATTGAACAATTGGACATCGGGGTTATCTAAATCAAAAAGATTAAGAATGCCGTCACTAACATCCTCTGGTCGGTACTCAATCTCATGATTGGTTCTGAATTGCTTCCCAGCCATTAGAATACACTGAATACGGGGGGTTCTTCAATCTCGTGAAGAAGGTCCTCTACGAGCTTATGTTGTTCGTTGTTCCCCTCTTCTATGAGCGCGGGTCCGTTGAGTACAGCTCCTCCCGCAGGTGATGGGAGCTGGGCGTACTTCCCTCTAATCTGTCCGAGTACCACTTTACATACTGCTGTAGCATATTTCTGCAGCCATAGGACATAATACGGGTGAAGTGAATTAGAGTCTAACGCCTTGAACTCCACCAGTACCTGCTGACCAGCGTCGGCGACAGGTACGGGCGTTATCGACAAGTACTTATTGTCTACGACATTAAACGAGCCGTCTCTACCCAGAACCTTCCTCATCATTTCTAAGTGAGATACTAGGACGTAGAAATCCCCTACAGAGAAATCTGAGAACAAGAAATTATCCTGAAAATACTTCAAGAAGAAATCAAACTCGAGTGTTCCGCTCTGCCTCTGAATAGATAGGAGAGTCTTCATATAGTACGCAGAACGTAAGTTGTTAATCACAACACTGGGTAATTCATATAACCCTACGCTAGAGATGGTCTGAAAAGTGCAGAACTGAGTACACCAATCTGGAGCATGGTAATCTAATTTAGATACCGCCTCATCAATAGCCGTCTGTAATTGGAAGTCCGTTAACTCTATTCGTATAACGGGATGTCCTAGCCTAGCCAAGATGGTGTCTTTTATACTTTTGTAAAATTCTGTGAAAGATGTGTCTGTAGTGTACCGTCGGCGGTTTATATTACTGTAATCTATCTCACCGTAATACGCCGTACTCGACAGCTGGGTCCCACTTCCAACCGAAATGCCGAAAGTGTTTCCAAAACTAGTCGCTGGTCTTGCTATTAACGCCATCTTTATTCACCTTTTTACTCTTCGCCCTAGGCTTATAGGGCTTCATATCGCATAACCCTCCAGGAACACTCTCCAATCTCTCGTGACATGTAAGTGTCTCTCCAGGCTCCCAAGTAAACTCGGTACCGTCTGGAGTAGTGAGTATAAAAGAGACGTCTGTGGTGAGGTTCTTGTAAGGGAAGCCGTTCATTAATCAGACTTCTTACGGCTCTTCTTCTGGGTCTTAACCGCAGGAGCGAACTCGTCGCCCGACAGCCTTGGCGTTTCCACTACTCTTTCATCTAGAGTTATAGTTTCCCCTCCACGGACAGGTACAGTTGCTCCAGATTCGGTCACAGCGGTAAAAGCCGTCCATTTGTTTGTATTTGTGTATGTGTATGTCATATTATATACCTCCTCTTTATATAGTGAAGAACCCAGCTCAAGAGAGCTGGGTTCTTTCTAATTAACCCGTAGGTTATCAGGACTAAGCCAGATAGCCGCCTGAGTTGGTAATCCGTGCGAACGGAGCGAACATGTAATCGTTAGCGCCAATAAGGCGAATAACCCTGTACCAGCGTGACTCAGGCGTGATGACAGCTTTGCCATAACGAGTGAGCAAACCTTTACGAGGTTGGAACGTTTCAGGGTCTGTAATGGTAGGCAACATCTGGACTGGAATGTACGGTGAGTACACGAAACCAGCATCCATTGGCGACGAGCCCTTATATCCCATCAGAAGTTCATCATCAGGATAGAGCGGGTCGACATAAACGTCGTACTGCCCCATCAAGCTGCCAGCATAGTTAATGTTAGCACCGAGCTGACCGTCGAAGTTACCAGCCTTCACACCACCTTCCAATTTGGAAGCGGAGTTAATGATAGCGGCAACATACGGTGAAGTAACAATAAAGTTACCAGCACCACGGTAAGTACTCTTATAGATGTCTTGAGATGCGAAGTTAATCACAGCAAGCAAGTTAGCATATGCCTGACCAATATGACGTGGACTCAAGTTCATTGCCGTAGAGGCAAAGTCAACAAAGAACACGTTTCTACCTTGACCCGCTGGGTTTGTACCAGAAGAAGGGTAGATAGCAGGTTGGTCATAAGTGAAGGCACTGGGGTTCCATGTGTCGACACCGTTACCCAAACCTTGGAAGTTGTTTGAGTTAGGTGGGTCCATCATGCTCCTCGCCCAGCCCCCTTGATTACCAGAAATATCATAAGCGATACCCCTGACATCTTCGATAAGCTCACGGTCAATCTCCAAAGCAATTTCCTTTCCAAGCAAATCAGTCAATTCACGTTCGAGGTCCAAGTTGTGGTAGGCTCTCAAGTCCTGAGCGGCTTCGAGCGTCCACAGAGCACGGAACTTTCTCGTACGAGCACTGACGGGTTGTTGCTGGATATGAAAGTTAATCTCAGGGATAGCACCAGTAGTGTAAGCCCTAGAGATAGACGATACTAGAGAGGAAGCTCCAGTTCCTGCGGCGGTAGCAGCTTCCATGTCAGACTGACCTAGAAGTTCACCAGCGGAAGTGTTATATCCTGTAATAGTATTTGCATTTGGGAAAGCAGCAATCTTACCTCCAACAGTACTGCTAGCGTCAGTTAAGCCGCCAGAGAACGTTGCCGATACAGAGGGTAGCAGGTCGCCACCAACTGAACTCGTTCCAATGGTATCAAGGGCGCCAGAGGCTCCCGAGTTATTACCCCATTGTCCAGAGGCTTCGCCAATGTCTTGTTGTCCATAGGTAAGGTTGTACTTGCTGTAGATAGCTTGACGGCGTGAATCAGTTGCACGGTCATAACCCAGATAGAAAATCTGAGAAACAGGTCCTTGCATAGGCTGTACGCCAACAATCTTGTTAGCAATTAATTCGGGGAAGACCCGACGAACCAAGGGGAACGCGAATTTCTGGAACGTACCAATAGAGCCAACGGTAGTTTGAGCGTTAGTAGTTGAACCTGCTTCCGAAAGTACACCCGTTTCTTTCATCTGCTCATTGAGCAAATGTCGGGCTTGGTTTTCGAGAAGGATTGCCGTGCTCTCCCTTACGTTTTGGTCATCGATACCTTCGAGAATTGGTTCCCACTTGGAGGTGAGAGTATCTGCGTGGTTTTTTTCAAGCATTTTAATTTATTCCTTTATATTAAGTAATCTAGAAAGTCGAATCACATCTTCGGTAAGGAAACCATTATTATCGGTATATTCCTCTGTCGTTGTATCTTGATTCTCGTTAGTTATGACTATAGCGGACTCAGAAGACTTGAAAGGAGCGTCTTGCTTGATGCGCTCTTCTTCAAGTAATTCAGAAAGTTCACTAATTTGGGTTTCTTTGTTGGACATTGTATCCTCCAACAATGAGTTGGTCTCTAATTCTCTTGCAAGGCGGTCATTAAGCTCCCGCGTAGTTTCTTGCAATTCAGAGACTTCGTTCTCAAGATGCGATACGACTCCCTCAGCATCGTTACTAGCAATATCTGCTGCAACAACTGAACGAATGGCTTCGTACATCTTATTGTTTCTGACAAGCTCGTTTTCAGTTTCTAGCTCGTGCATGGCGACAGACTTCAAATCATCAATCTTAGTACGTAAAAAAGCTTTCACTTTAGATTCAAGTAGTTGCATCTCTTCGTTTACACGCTCTTCGACAACCTCATCGAGCAACGACGCTACTTCATTAACGCCTGCCTTAGACAGACCTTTAGGAAGAGCTTTAATAATTTTATCCGTGTGCTTACTCATTTTCTTATTGTCTCGTATTGTATTTATCTCCAGGAGGATTACTATGCAACATTTTTTTTAAATCTTGCCCAGCTTTTGTTTTAGCTGAGTGATGTAAACCCTTTCATTATGTAGGTGTTCCAGCTCATCAACGATAGGTTGGCGGTTCTCAGATGGAGAGTAACCCTCGATTAGAGATGGGAATGCGTCCTGGCTAGAAGGGTCAGAAACCATATCAAACGTAATCATATTGTAATTTTCACCGACCACATAGTTACCGCCTCTAGGGTCTAGCTCTATACTTCCAGTACCACGAGAAGAGATTCCTAACTTAACCCCTGACTTGAGAAGCTCTGATAAAACATTGCCTGCAGGAGTGTTTAATACTTCCCCCTCTCCGATAACTTTATTTCCTTCCATGTGCAATCCTGTAATGACATGGGACACGTTGGTGAGATGTACGACCTCGTCAGTTGGGTGGTCCAACTCTCCCAACAGCCTTCGGTCACCAATCTGTGGTTGAAGCTTTTCAATCTCCCTAACCAACAACTTGACTGGATATACCCGCTTGTTCCCGTTGGGACGCTCTGCTTCAGAGAAAACCCCGCGAAACTTAGCGTTCTTCTTCCCCTTCCCTTCACTGATGATGGAGACGGTTCCGAAAGAAAATATATCCCTCAAAAGCATTACAGGACCTCCTTAACCTCAGTCAAAATCTTGCATAGGAAAGAATCCATGGAGTTTGCTTCATTCCTCTTCTTTTTAGAGGACTTCTTGAGTTTGGAGGGAGTAGCCATGCTAACTCCGATAGCCCCTACAGAGGTCATCTCATTCCGCTCGTCCGAAGTATTGCTTGCATTCAAAGCCTTAACTTTGCGCAGTAGAGGGCGGTTCTCTCCTTGGGCTCTCTTTCTCCCGATGCGACCTGCATTAGAAACCGCTTTATCAGACAGGTCTGAAGCATCCTTGGTTGCCTGCTGACGCTCCTGGGGGGATTTACTAGTGTCATACTGGGTATCAATTGCTGTGTTCCTATCCCTGGTAAGAGCCTTGTCTTTTCTTTGGAGGCGTTTGATACCTCCAGAACCTTCGTTTGCCTTCTTTTTAGCCATCTTTGCAGCTGCGGCGTTGCGAGCAGCCTGACCAGGACCTGCACCTGGCTGAGACCTGAATTTTCCGATGGTGATTTTGGATTTGGAGTCGGCGGCGGAGCCTGGAATTAGCCTACCCCTGTCGTCGGTAGCTTCGTTTGTATCTCCTTTAGTCTTCTTGCTTCCGTCAGCGTTTAAACCAGCTTTAAGTCTGCGGTCTCGTTCTTTTTTTACTTGCTCAGGGGTAGGAGGGGTAAAGTCTCGCATTCTGTTAGCGCTATACTTTTGGGAGGGTGTGTCCCATCTTCCCCCAATACCCGTAGCTTCGTTTGTATCTCCATGGGCGGTAGCAGCTTTTCTGGCTGCACTGGACGAGGCGGCCTTGACCCCTTTGGTAACCTTTTTGATGAGCTTTTCAGTTCCCGTGCTTTCCGCACCGTCTGGTTGACCAGTAGTTGTTCCTTGGAGTGAGGCAGCTGGTTTAGGAGCAGGCTTGCCAGCAGCTCTGCGAGCTTTGTCCCGAGCGGCGATAGCGGCTATGCGGTCTTCAGTGCCCTTTCCTAGTTTCTGTTCATTGACGAGACGCGTCATAATCTTATGCGCTTCTTTCAATATAGAGAGCTCACGGTCATTTAAGGAGTTACTTTCATATGCAGCAGCAGCTACATCTAACCCAGCCTTCTTTTGTTTGGAAGGGCTCTTATTTAGCTTTGCTCTTACAGCTCTTTTCTGGCGAGCGTTTGTAGGAGGCTCCCCCTGCATAGCACGTTTGGCAGTAATACGTGCATTAGACTCGCTCGTCTCATCCCATCCAGGGGAATAAGAGTCCATATACTTCTCAAGCGTGCTTATGTGAGCGTCGCTCCCTGGATTACCATTGAACATGGGAGAGAAGGACTGGTTCTCCTTTTTCGTAACACTTCCTTTGATTTTTAATTTATCTTGTGGAGTGTCATCTTCTGTATCGTCTCCGTCAGCCTTTTCACTATTCTTTACAGCCTCTCTCTCAGCTTTCGTCAGGGGAGTTCCCTCCGACTGCTTGATAGAAATGTTCTTGAACGCGCCTTCCAACATACCTTCCCTTTCAACATCTGTGATTTCAGGAAGGTCGTTCTCGTTCATTACAGCCGCCTCTGGGCTTTTACCCATGATGGAGTCAGCGAGCGCCATTATAGTGTCTGGAGTGTCTGTCATTTTTCGTCCTTTGCTTTAATTTTTCTGTCCCGTGCTTTCCCCATTTTCCTAAAAGTTTTTGCGAGAGCTTTCCTTTTAGGTGTACACGTCGATTTGGTCATTGGAGTACAGGAACCTTCGTGGTTTGGGTCTACAGCCCCTTGAATCCAATTATTACCTTTAGCTTCTGAAAACTGGGGCGGCGTCACGTCACTTAACTGCACTTTTTTTTTACTTTACCGTTCTTCTTAAAATCTAACTCTTTGTGGGTTTTAGACTTGTCGCCTTCCTTGCCTCCGAAGGCTCTTGGGTCACCGTTGTCCTTGCCGTTCTTACCGTTCTTTCCGTTCTTGCCGTTCTTACCGTTCTTTCCGTTCTTGCCGTTCTCGTCATCATCGTCGCCATTGTCACCATTGTCACCGTTGTCACCGTTGCCATTCTTACCGTTCTCGTCATCATCGTCGCCATTGTCACCGTTGTCCTTGCCGTTCTTGTAGCCCTTCCCCTTGTCCTCTTTCACGACTGCCAAATAAAGTACGTTGTCGTATGAATCGGACTCTTCCACTACAGTATACTCACCTTCATTATCGGTGTCAGTAACGAACATTATGTAATCAGCCTCCTCCTCAGACTCTACCACGCGGTAGGTGTCTCCATCGTACTCAATAAAGCTTTCCATAATCTCCTCCTCTTCCTCGTCCTTTTCAACGGGGACAAGCATCGTGTAAACGCCGTCAGAGGATTCGTAAATACCATGCAAACTGTAATCACCTCCGTCGTACTCTACCTCTGTGATATATGAGTGAGTGCTCTCGTCTAGTACAGAGTTTCCTGGAAGTTCGTCTACCTTTAGGAAGATGCCTTCATCGGACTCTACTACTGTCTGAGACAGAGCGTAATAAGACGTATCATGTTTCATGTAATCGATGATGTCTACAACTTCACTATCGGTGTTGTAGCCCATGCTTTCCATGAGGCGCAAAGCGTCGCCGTCCGACACGTGCTTAAATTGGGAATATTCGCTGTGGATGTATTTCATTTCTGTCCTCTTAACTATTTAGGTTATCGTGCTCCTACACGGGTCATTTTTTTAAACTTTCTATTTTTTGTTCGAGGTCTCTGATACGGGTGTCCTGCTCTTCGTCCCTCGCGTCGATATCTTTTTGAGATACAGTGTTATGTATATCTGTGAATTTCCTCATCCAGGTACGACCTCTCTTACTGAGAAAAGGTACAAGAACGAAGATTAATAAGTACATCCATCCCAAATCCCAAACTAAATTCTTGGTCTCGTGGATGGTTGAAGCTGCTGTACCAGGAGCTGGTTTTCCAGCTTGGGCAGCAGCTAAGGCTACAGAAGGGTCTACAGATTCGTTGGGGAATGCCATTTGCGCTCCAGCTACCCCCAGGGCTCCTCCAGCGGCAGCTCCTTCAGGTCCAGCTATGGCTGCGCCTAAAGCGCCTCCTGCGGCTCCTCCAGCGATAGGCGCTAGCATAGAACACCCCACTGAAATAAACATTACAATACAGACAATAAATCTTTTCATCTATGTAACCATTTCCTTTACAACGTACACTCCCGAGTGATTCACCGCCCCGCCTCTATTACTGTCAAGTACTAGAATGTTGCTTCCCGTACGGAAAGAAGCTGAGACTGTATCTGTAAACGCATCGTAAGAGACTGGAACAAGAACCTCAGTAGTCATTCCCGTCATCTCGGATTGTTTCCATGCCCTTAATACCGTTTGAGAGGCGGTATTAACCTGAGGAAAGGATTGATTAATTATTGCCTCTTGGGTTAGGACAGTCGTTGTATCGTCCCCAGCTGCACGCCAATTCAAAAATCTTAATTGAACGAAAACTGTCTTCGCCCTGTCATTAGTTGGTATATTATTGAAATTCCATGTGTAAGTGGTACTTCCTGCCAAATTAGAACTTCTAAGAACCTGGTCGATTCCAGTGGTCTTCATGTCTGTGTAAGAGAAAGGTCCCGAGATTCCAGAGGGGGCTCCTTCCAAGGCGTTAATCCGTCCTTCATGGTCTAGACCCGAAGGACCATATACATCACGTACTAAGTCTCCCTGTACCGTGCTAAGACTCGCGACCTGTCCTTCAACAATAGTAACGCGACCATCCAACTCACTAAGATTACCGTTTGTCTTGGTGATGTGGTAAAGCGTTCCACTCTTCGTCATGAAGGGGTTGGCACCGTTTGGATTATCAGAACGGGAAATAGCAGCTCTCTCACCATACGTAAGTTCAGCGCTTCTTAAGAAGGGGCGGATGTCTATAAGCTTGTCCTGGTCAATTATTCCCCCAGTTCTGAAGGTGGACTCAACTCGAACATATGCAACGGGCAAACAGAAAGAAGCGCTTTTCGCTACCTGCTTCTGAGAGAAATCCTCTCCGTTAAGCATAACACCAGCACTTGCCTGATTGTTTTTCCACTCATAATTGATTAAATCCTCGGGAAGAGGAACTGAACCCCAGAGAGTTGTACCCTCCTCAATATCTCCAGCAGACTGACCTGTCATCCTGCCCAGATTAGTTAAAGGGTAGTCGGTAAACCTCTTCCCATCTAAATGTTCTCCAGTACCATCCAGTCTAAAGAAAGCCCCCTTCAAAAGCCCCAAATCCGTTTTAGTAGTTGGGTTCCCATCTCTGTCCATAGAGACAGCCGCGCGAACAAACACGACGTCAATACGTTCCGATGGGTTCGAGGCGTTTGTGAAATCCTCAGAATCAAAGGTCGGTATGCTGATACTTTGAGGTTTGCCACTGTCTGCCACGGAGAAATCCACCACAGCGGTTCTGGCTACCATCTTACTTTGAGATGCCTCGGTAGAAAGCTCTGTAGTAGTCTTTCTTTTCTGATTATTAAAGTCGTCAGAGGCATCTCCCATCATGCGCCAGCCAGACTCTCTTGTCGCTGGAAGACTCATTCTCGCGGTGAATTTACCAGGATTAACGAAAACCTTACCGTACTCTTGAATATCTTGGGAGACATAAGCCTTCAAATCCTTCAAGGCTTCAAAGGATATCACTCCAGACGCCTGAGAACCTCCCAAGTTATCAATCAAGTTCTCAACATCCGAAATCCTATTCTCTAACGTAATATCATTATTTAACAAGTCCGTCAACGGGAGATTATCGACCTCAAAGTAGTAGGGGTCGTTAGGTTGATAAAATCTAATATTAGTGTTTATATTTGCCATTATACTAATCTATCCAGTGAGAACATGTTCAATGACCTGACTCCAGGACCGTATGTTAAGTAGTTTTGTAATGGGTATGTCTCATCTGTTGAAGGAGTATCTCGTCCCTCTCCACCGCTGATGTCTGTAACAGACCTGTAGATAGACACAAGGTTAACTTTCTTATTAGCCGCATGTCGAGCATTTGCAAAGACGTCCACCGCCGACTCATCTATCCAATTCAAGAGATATCCCTGCCAATTCATATGTTCCGCGGGTATTGGCATCGCGGGTCTCATAATCCTAAACACATACTGTCTATTGTTCGAGAGTCCTCCTATATGCATGTCCTGAGTTATACGACCAGGAACTCCACTGGTTCCTGGCATTCCTCTACCGAATGCGGAATCATACCATCCATTAACCCCCTCCAATCCAGTGTGACGCGTTATGTCTATAGCACTTACAGCTGACACTGTATCGTACGTGGTCTGGTACCCCTGAGCGTTAATCTGGTCCAGAGGGCTTCCGCCTCCTGATGGCTGGAATCTCATATAATTACCGCTTATGTCGTACTCGTGATAGAGTTTTGTATAACCTCTCACGGAACCCATAATCCTATAAATTCCGTTATTGTAGAAAGCGTTCGCTCCGTACCGCAGACTGGATGCAGCCCACCCAAACTTTCCGTAATAATCACAACCTACACCATTAGTATATCTTCCCGTTGGTCCGTGCCAGTTTCCAGCAGGAGCTCCAACCGAGGGGAGAGTCCCGTTAATGAGGGCGTTAGCTACGTGTAGCTGGGAATCATCAGAAATGTTCCAGATATGAATCCTGCTTCCCCAACATCTGGTGTCATAGTTTACCGCGCTGAAATCTACATCGTCTTCCCACGTAATACAGCCGCCATCAAAACCCGCATCAGCGACGGGAGCGTCAGGACCAGCAGGCTCCGCACCTGCTTCATCAGCGGTTCGCACGACACAAGACTCAGACGTAGTAGGTGATACACTGGCTTGCGTGTGGTCAGATAAAGAAGAAGTCACGGAGGGGGTAGTAGGTGATACACTGGCTTGCGTGTGGTCAGATAAAGTAGAAGTCTCACTGATTGAGGGGGTAGTAGGTGATGGAGTCACTTCCGTGTGGTCAGATAAAGAAGAAGAAGTCACGGAGGCGGTAGTTTCACTGCTGGTCGAGCTTCCCACGGTAACGGTTATTGGACACCAGTTTACTGTAGTGTTGTTCAGAATCATACTGCCATCTGAGTCGTTCGTAAACTCACATCCTGTGCCGTTCCAATTGTACATCACGCCCGATACATCAGACGCATCAACCTGGAACTTATAATTTACAAAATTAGCATCAACTTTACTTCCTCCAGTCGCTCTGACGCACATACCTCCCGTCGTACCCTCATAATGATTGTCGTCATCCGTAACTAGTGCTTGGTTTCTAGTTTCTAGAGCCAAGTCTGTTCCTATAGCCTCCGAAGAACTTACTGAGAATTTCGTAAATCCGTTGGGGAAGAATCTGACGAACCCTCCAGATGTATCCATGTTAAAACGTGGACCTGGAGAAGTCGTGGCTGATAATCCGTACGCGTCGACAGTACCGCTGACAGTAGACTGGTCTATGGACGACCCGCCTAATCCAAACATTTCGAATTTAGAGCTATCGTGCGCGACTACGCAGGAACGAAGCGCGTGCAAGTCTACTTGCGTGTGGTTGGTAGACGCGGATAGGTCATACTTATACCGCTCGGGGAGAATGAAATAGTCCCCGTCGTACGCAGGCATTAGGCTGGCTTTAGAGCTATCCTCCGCTAAAAGAGCCACTCCGTAACGAGAAACTTTGCTAGGACCAGTAAGCTCAACCTTCGAGTTGTCGATAGATGCTATAGCAGCTGTCCTCCACAAACCTTCAATGTTTGTGTTATTTATAGTGCCCGTAGACGTTATAACAGTATGTGATTTCGCCGTACCCCTAAGTATAGACTTAGAGTTGCCCGTAGCGAGTAGGGCTCTGCCTTTAGAAAACTGTCCTTCAGATACCGTGGAAATGAATCCCAGATGAACAAACTCCCCGTAAGAATTATTAGCAATTTGGATAGCAGGTAGTGGGTATCCCGATATACCATTAGCATTACCATGGTTAGTCATTAGCCATTTATTATCACCACTACCGTTTAGAGAGCATCCTCCCCACTGCTCGAGGGAAGAGACAGAACTGCAATCCTCGATAGTTGCAATCCTAGAGGAATTCTCGGCAAAAACATTTATCTTATTGTTGTCTGCAGTATACGCTGGCTTCGGGGTAGTTGCCGACGTGACGTTGTAAGCTGTCGCGCTAGCACTCCCATACGCCGCCAATGTGGCGTAATTCTTTCCGTATACAAAAGAGGACCTATTGAGGTGGATACCGTACGATTCATTGTCGTCCACACTGAACTGAGAAACAAGCAGGTCAGAGTCCCTAGCCTCTACAGCTTTCACATTAGAAAATACGTCTAGACGACCATCATAATCCAATACGGAATCTTTGAGGTCCATCGCCATATCGTTCTGGTACAGCTGGACATGACTGGTTAGGAAGTCTGCTACTCCAGCGTTCTTGGGGAAAGAGGTTGACGTATCATCACTCACCACTCCTCCCGTAATATTCGAATTGACGGCTCTTATTCCTGTCCCACATTTAGTGACTACATGGAGATGCCTACCGCTCATAGTTGACGCGCTAGTATTATAGAACAGGTTAGAATTGTTCAGGTTAATGCCTGTCCCCATCGTTCCCCTGGACTGACCAGAGACCTGGTAAATCCTAGACACTACTAGGGATTCAGAAACATTGATGGTAGAGTCGGTAGCCAGAATACCGTTGTTCCTCGAGCGGAACATTGAGCAGTTCTCTAGCATAATATTAGAGTCATACACCTCTAAGGCGTTATCACATATATGGTTAACAAAATTCGGGCTACCGAGCCAGTCTCCTCCAGAAGCGGAATCAACTAAAATATTCTCTAACTTTAATTTGTTACAGCCTTTAATTTTTATCTTACTGAAGTGCGTCCCGTACAGAACTGCAGTAGCTAGATTGGAAGCGACTGGAAGTCTTCGTGCATCTCCTATGAGAGTTGTTCCACTCCCGTCCAGAGTCTTGGGGTTAGGGTCTCCAGAGGACATTGTAAAGTCCCACTGGAAATTGTAATTATCCGCTAAGAACCTACCCTTCCCGCTATTTGTCCCAGACAGGTCAGCTGAGAAAGTGGCATCCATGACGGTCATGGATAAATCCCTCGCCTCTAACTGAGAATCGGGGGAGGTCTGTGTAAACATCCTGGCGTTATTATTCAGACTAGTTTTATTAAAGAGTAATCCGTCGTCCTTGCTAGAACTTACAGCCTCAATAGTAGAACTTAGTGACGATGGCGTAAAATACGTTACAGCGTCATACTTCTGAGGTCCTGCCGAAACCTCTCCAACCGCGTTAACCTCTCCAGACACGTCGGATGCAAAAATTCTCGATACTATCTGAACAATTCCATCTCCCTGACACTGTATGTCTGAAATGTTAAGTTCTCCCAGGGTACCGTAATCGGTCAACTCGATGAGGACAGGAAAATTCAGATTCTTCGGGACCACATTTATAGCGTCCTGTACAGTGGTATAGTAACCAGCCGAGGTCGCATTAACCGACGCTCCAGCGGATACGGTCAGCGTTACGGCGCTGACAGCGGTGGCAGATGTAGGATATCCTAAAAGTTGGTACAGGTGATTAGTCCTACCCTCCAAATCGGTTACTGGAAGATTGTCCTGTTCCCAGTTGTAGAAAGAGCTCGCATCAAATTTATGGACATTGGGGAAGCTATCCGTAAGGACATCTCCACCACCAGACGTATTAAAGTAATTATATTGTGCCATCAGAATTCAATTGTCCACCTAAACAGCAGAGAAAACGATGAAGTTTTCGTTATGCTAGTAAAGTATCTATATGCGCAGAGCATGGAAGCCTCAGGAGAAGCCAAAGTTGGGTTCCTACTAAAGATACCTATTTCACTCAAAGAGAGCGAAGTTTCTGCAGGGACATTACACGCGTCCTCTCCTATAAATATTTGGTACATAACTGTAGTGGGATTAATTCTCTTTATATAGGAAAAAGGTATGACGCCGAATACAGAATCTGCTGTAGCGCCCTCAGCTAGAAGTTTTCTGTCCTCCACCACAAAATTGGGAGTCCCGTAGTCAGCAGTAGCCAGAGCCCCACTTAAGGTCCCCGTTGAAGAAACTTGTTGAGAAGATTGCCCAGAAACTCCAAGCTGGAAGTACTGTATCTGGTAATTGTTAATATTCTCTTTCGCAGTCGATGCAAATAGATTCCTGAGGGTCGCGCCCATCCCAGACGTAATAACATTGTCCTCTGAGAAATGCAGCTCCTTGGAGCCATCACTGAACACTTTCCAGATTTCCAGGTGTCCTTTAAAATCTCCTTTGCTGTTATAATCTAATACTGTTTCCATTAAAACGTTATTGTCCACTTCATTCGGATGTAATCCGCACTAGAATCCATTATCAACCCTCCAGGTGTGAATACCTTTTTAGCGAAAAGTCGGTATATCGGATTTCTACTTAGGTCCGTAACATTATATACGCTAGTAGCGTAGGGAGTAGCACTTGTGTCTAGAATCCCTGCTGATAATGCATACCCCGCGTCCTTGAGTTTCTTGGCGGTTTTCGGAAAGTCGTAAGTCCATAAACCTATAGCCCCAACGCCTGCGTACGAGCTAGTCACATAATTGTAATCTGTAGAGCTTAAAGTAAGCTCGTACTGAATGGCAGAATCACCCGCAGACACAGTGAACCCGTGTTGCGAGCTAGCGTCGGGGACTCCACGGTTTTGCAGGATATACCCCTCACTATTAACCAATCCATACCTGTTAAGCATTCCACTCAGCGTGTGACCACTAAAAGTTATACCTGACGCTGGGGGGTATGCCCCGTACATGTAAGAACGCTCCAATGTCACTCCGCTCGTCCCAGAGAAACTCCCCATAGAAGATACTATACCATCCCCCAGATAATTGGGATAGTGACCGAACTTGGAATGCTCGCCGTCCGTCGGAGTCTGCACGTACCTATCATAAGGGTTCGGGAATTCAGGAAAGTCTCTAGGAGGAGGAATGTTAACCTTATAGAATCTGAAATTGTTTATAGCCCATGGAATCCTGTGTAAATACGCTTCTGGTCGATACGCCACGGATACCTTCAACTTGGAAGACGCTCCCAGAGAATCCAAATCTAGCTTTATAGGGTCCGAAAAAACAGACTTCATATCGTTTATCGTTAGAGGGTCATATCCTTGCCTCGCGCAAGGCAACATAGTAAAGTTTACAACTGTAGCACCTGAAGCCGTAGCATCTGTAAAAGAGGAAGAGTCCCAATTGTACACCCACAGAGAACCCTTCTCATCTTCCACAAATGCTTGAGTAACAAAATTCGACGAAACCGTGGAACCAGGAAGCCCACTTGTGTTGTCATGGAGGATATTAAATTCAAACCCAAAGGATACTTTATCCTCCTTCTCTAAAAGTAAAGAGCTTAGATAATCGCAGTACTCTAGAGAGACGATGTTATGGCTAGTATCGGCACTGTTAGGGTCTAACCCCCAGGCTATATTTGCAGGGAACGCCGACGCCTGATAAGGGAGCTTGGATTTCATAAGGGTCCTGCGAGCTGTCCAAGACTCAGTCGGCTGAGCCTTCGGGCGTACCATAAACCTACCAGTGTCCTCCATTCCATGAACGACTCCTTCCGTCTCGGAGGTCGGAAGGTCCATGTCGTAGGAAGAGCTGGGGACAAACGCGGTTCCTGTATCCCCCATCCCTACACTCTGTAAGAACAGAGCGTTAGAGGTATTCGCAGAACCAGAGACCAAACTCACAATGAACTGGTATTCAGAGTCCGTTGAGTGTATCTTATTAGGGTCTTCATTAAAACCCTCTACAGGTACGACTGCGCTAGTGTTAGATAGTACAGCTGATGTATCAGAAGACACGGCGTAAGGGTTCTGGACATATAACTGGTCATAATGTAAACCAGAGAAGCTACTAGAATCCACATCCAAAGTAATGGCTGGGTTAACATTCCCCCACAAGTCGGTCGTGGTGGTTCCTAAGAAATTATACTGAGATATCTTATCAGAAGCATAATCAAGATAGGGACCTATTAACGAGAAATCTTTAAAATATATGCTGGCTGTAGAGTCGTTCCTAAGCTGGACCTGTACTGTTAGGTTGCTAGAGGATTGCCACGTATTAAAAGTACTAGGTATTTTCACAGCGTAGCTCATTGAAGAGAATCCAACGGAGCTAGCATCAATACCAGCATTAACATGTTTTATGGAGTCTACGGACGAAGGTCCCCATGTTTCTGAGGACCATTGATAGTATACATCATCTTCTCCTGGAATTGGACTCTTAAGAACCACGAGGGAAGACAAGTCACCAACGGTATAATTCCGCGTTCCACACCTCGTCTCCTCAGGAGGGTATCCTATCCAAGGAGATATGCCCAGCGTGTACTCTGCACCAGACCTAACGAGTCCGCTGCCATTAAGAGAGCTTGCTCCCACTATATTCACACATTTCTCAGAGGGTTTGGGTGGTCGGTCAAACAGTTGGGTGATATCCTTTACGTACCCTAGAGGGAGGTACGGAGACCCCGTCCTACTATCTGACCTGTACTCGTTCAGAGAACTGAACCCAATTTGCATCGCCGCATTGGAAGAAGCATCTCCAACGAGAGACTCCTTCTGTAGCAAATGGTACCTAATAAGCTTCCTTTGAAGATGGTTGGTAGAGGCATCTAGGTGATAATAATAACCCCTGTCGGGTACCATTCCACTAAAGGACTGGGCTATGTAGGTTGTCCCAGAGAGGTGCGGATTATATACAGGATTGGTTTTCCACATCTTCAACCCTCCTCCGCTAGTAGGAATGATAACATCTCCAGAGGCTATGTGTCCATATTTCCACCCTTCTAAAACTCTAATCCTAGGCTCTCCTAGTATTGCTCTGTACAATGTATCAGTGGCACTAGAATAAAATGAGTACCGTGTCTCCAGTCTGTCATTCAGGCGAGAGGAAGTTATATTAAATCCACGTCCTAGATTACCGTAACTCCCTAGGAAGCTTGCCCCATCTACAACAAGATTGGACTCGCTCGTGTCCCACTTATGGCTATCGAAATTATAGAACTCCTTAGTGTCTAAATCTCTCAGAGCTACCTTTAGTTTACAGTCTGAATTAGACCTTAGATTACCAATCCCGAAGCTGAGAAACCCTAAAGGCTTCAGGACGGGGTCCTCGAAAACTCTACGACTAAAATCAGAATTAGGGATAACAAACTTGCACGCAACATGTACTGCCCCTGAAGTAGCGGGATTTGCTGAAGTGGCAAAACTCCTAATAAAGGCTACATTAACGCCAGAAGGGACGTCTGCAGACACATCGGATATACCAGGGACTGTCGACGCCTCAGCAATAGAAAACGACCCGTGAGGATAATTGTCGTTAAAATCATCGCTGCTGGTGAAGTATCTTAGCGTGGACGACACGTCGTACCCCACGGGGGTGAACAGCTTCAAAGCCTCATTCATAGCCGTTAGACCCGAGGTTGCAGAGGTGCTATCCAAATAGTAGCTTGAGAAGGTGTGATTCATACCGTAATCTATTGCGGATGAAAAATCATGGTTCTCGAGAAGTGCTTGGGCAGAGGTCCCTGTGTTATAATAATATGAACCAGGGACATTAACAGTTGAAAAGTTGTACCCAGCAGGGTAAGGTAGTAAATTGTAGTATCCCGTGCTAGAGTCTAGTGCGGAAAAAACCGCGGAAGGTGACGGTATAGAGCCACTGTAGTTTATATTATACCCCGATAAAGATGCCCTGGAGTTCTCGTGATACCATGAACCTCTGGCTGGAGCTATGCTCCAGGCTTTAACGTTATGGTTCTCCGCGTCATAGGTGGAGGACACGCTAGCGGACACAGCACTCGGAGAAGGGTAGTAAGTCATTACCTCTGCAATATGTTCCTTGGCGCCGTCTACAACGATATTATTCTCAGAGAAGATTAACTCCTCTGTGTTACTGTATCCTTGGTATATCTCTAGATTGCCTTGCATTTTACCCGTCTAAGTTATAAGTAGTTACTCCCGCAGCAGTAGTTCCAGTGTTCGAGCCTCCGTAATAATCGACATATTCTGAGCGGGAACCGCCTGACGCCTCAAACGTACCAGATGAGTCGACCATGTCTCGCGAGTAATATCCATCAGCTAAAGAATCCCAGAATGTGAACACGGAAAGTAAGTTAGATTTAGAACTAATTTCTCCTATTAAAGAAAATAAAGTTAAATCTTGAATGAAAATCTCATGTATAATAACTCCATCCTTTTCACTCTCCCGTGATGCAGTTAGTATAACATAATAATCGGTATTATCTGTATGAACTATCCAATCACAATACGGGGTATCAGAATTACAAGGATGGTTACATTTATCAGTTTTCTTTTCGAACGTATGGAAAGACGTTCTCACTAAATCTTTTACAACACGTCTCTCCGCAACAAGTTCTTTCTCGAAGTCTGGTGAATTTACATATGGTTGCCATCTATCTTTCTCGAAGTTGAACCCCCAACGATAGTCAGAGCCGCTTACAGGACCTGTAACTATCTTAACGTTCAGACCTACGGTATCCGTATTTTGGGAACTGCCCATACATAGATTCAGTTTAAATTCTGAGTTGCTTCTGAAATTCTTTTGTAGACCGTCTGCTCCGTCCGAACGACACGGGAATACCACCCTCAAAGGGTTCTTGTCTCTTCGGAACATGCTTATAGAGTCCGAGCGAGACGTACCATTTTCATTCCAAGGACTGTTCATAACTATAAAGCTTTTGGATATAGCACCTTCCTGCTCCACGTAAACTGACGACAGCATCTCGGTTGTGTAGAACGACCTCGTTCCGTTCTCTGTTGACGAAGGGGTTGGTAGTTGCGTGTCAAAATAAGGACTTACTAAGGTCTTGGAACTTCCATCGAACCCGACGTAAGTCTCACCTCTAGACTCGGAACCCCCAACAACAGATGAAAACTGCGGTCTATATCCTACACTGTATGGAGTGGCTGACAGGTTATTAGGGTCGGCTATAGATGATACAGCAGCTCTAATCCCTCCGTCATAGTGAAAGTTATTGTTGAAGAGAGTAGGTCCGTAAGCATATGACGCAAAGCTAAACCCTCCGTAGTATGGTCTTATGGCGTCGTAAGTGTTCTTGAATACTCTATTGAAATAATCGTTGTAAATATTGTGAGCTCTGTGATAGGACTCACCCCACTCATAGTCCACGTAGTTACCTGAGAAGGTGGCTGACGTAGAATTCCTGTCTATCTCCAACTCAGTCATAGACTTTATAACACCCCCCATAGTGTCTCGGTAGACAGGGAACGAAGAGCATAAATAGTCTGTCTCTGGAACTGCCCTAGAAGGATAAGTACTCGACACGTTTATACCGCTGATTGTACAGGTGTCCCAGTTACAATTACCATCATAAGTTCGATACGTCCTGTCTGCATTCCAGACATTTGAAGACATATCAACATACATCTGTGTCTGATAGTCAAAACCCTTGACGATATACTCCCAAGTATTGACATAGTCATCACTTGAAACAGAGCTCACGGATGCGGACGTATTGCCAAAGTAGAAATGCTGTAATGCCACTGGCATCGACTTGCCTGTTCTGGTAATAGGATAACAAGGTAAGGAGTACCTGTACCCTCTCCTTCGCGAAGCAGACCTGGGAATGGAACCCCAATTGGTCCAAAAATATCCTCCCTTTGCTGGAAGTACCCTTCCATCGGAATTAACTACAAGCCCTGACAGTATTCCCGTTCCGCTAGCACCCAAATACCCGTTGTATTTTATAGAACCTAAGGTCTGCGTGTTAAAACTTTCTCCGCAGTTGTCCCCCTTCATACATAGAAGAGCGGAAGCGCAGTATGGGTCCTCCAGAAACAAATCAACAATTATCTTAGGAGTGACGTGTAAAGGTATGAACTTACCTAGAACCTTCCGAAATGCCTGCAAGGCGGGTCCCGTTTTCTGTGTATCATAGTCCTGCGCAAACCAATCAAACGAGGAAGCGTACAAGGTAGTAAAAACATGAGAAGATTTGGTATTCCAGTAATCAAACAATCCTATGTATTCCTTGTCCGTATCAACAAAAAGGTCCGTAACGCCACTAACATTTGGAGGCAACACGTGTGAGGAGGTAAAAAACCTGAACTCGTTATTGAGCCCGTAAGGAGGAGACTCGTTCAAATCCGCTCCTGAAAGTGATAACGACTCCTTCATCGCCCACTGCATCGCCGACACGGAAGACACGGGAACCTCAAACCCAAAGCTTCTTCTAGAGCCTGAGAGCGTTGTACATAAGTGGTCTACCACCTCCTCACCGAAACGGGTCTCCTTATAAAACCCGTACTTTTCCCATGGGGGAACTGCAAGTACTCTGTCCCTGTATGCAAACCCAGACGCGCATCGGAAAACCTCTAAATCAGTGTAAGGGACTCCCTGAACTTTTATATTTCCAAAGGTTAAATGCATCTTCTCCAAGACGGCATCAACCATAAAAGCAGCGTTATCTTTATGGTTAGCCCTTCCGCTCTCAAAGGATGCGGAAGCAGCCACATTCCAAGTAAGACGTGGGTCCCACCCTCCTTTGAAAACCTCATCCTGAGTAAGGTAGGTTATATTAATCTTCTCTCTAGCCAGAAAGGACTGGGTGTAGATGAGATAGAACATCATTTTGGGAACGTAGTATTCCCAGCACTCCCTGATATCAGAGCCCTCGAAAAGCCCTGTAGGGAAAATCAATCTAAGTACCGCATCCACCCCTTGATTACTTCCCTTGGTCTTGTACGCCAGTACTGCATCTCTAAGCTGACCACGCCACTTCTTAAAGTCGCCTGTAATAAACTCCCATCCGATATAATAACCTAAGAATTCTAAGAACTGCTCGGGACACGTGTCTATGTCTAACAACTGCGATATATCATCAACAATATTGTCTATATCCGCCATGCCCAGACTTATAGCCTTTAGGAATCGTTGAAAAGGACCTGCGTCCCGCATCTTTTCAGGGAAGTCCCCTCCTCCCAGGATTATCTCTAGGGAAGAGTCCACGAACTCTGGGTCCTTATTAGCGGGGCTCAACCACGTGTCGATGTGCAGGTCTACCAGTGGGAGCATCTGATTACCCGACAGCGAAGCTTCCGAGGGAATCAAATCTGCCGCCCGCGTGTACGCAGGTGGAAACAGTGAGTTAAACTGACCAGACTCCTCTCTAGCTACCCAGAAATACTTAAATAGAAGCTTTACTCCTTCAGACAGATATGCCGTACGCCCAGTCCTAATAGTAGGAATCAATGACGACGCCACTAAAGTATTGGGAGACACGCCAAAAGGGGAAGAAGTGTTAAGTAAATAGAACCAGCCCAAGTTATCCATAAGATACCTGTGAGTCAGTCCAATGTCTTCATATATCGAGGACACCGTTGAAGACAAGGCACTTGCAAATCCTATAGGATTGTTTAAAGCAGCGGCTGGCTGAATCGTGCCAGAGAAGTAATCAATAAGCTCCTTGTCCGAAGAAAAATCTATTAGCTTCTTACCAAATGGAAAAAGAACTGAACGTTCAAAGGAGTAGGGAGATATATCAGATGTTTTATAGAGAGGGGAAAAGAACCTTGCCAAGGAGGAAGTATCCTCTCCGCTAACATCCATATACGCATCAGACTCTAAAGCAGCTCTTAATATCTTTCCAAGAAAAGCATACGAAATATCTTCCTCGTCACCATATTCATTGTAATCAAGAACTCTATAGAATTCTGGAGTAATGCGTTGGACAACATCGATGTAGTTGTACTTGGTGTACGATTTCTTGTCCGCCATTATACTACCTGTAAGTTCAGTTCAAAGTTGTTAAGCTGTACGATTTCATTAAATTGAGGGTAAATATCATTGGAATAGTTCTCCACTTTGAAGAATCTTACCGCACTGTCCTCTAAAACATGGTTTGTTAAATCCGCCCATTTAATCGGAGTACCGAAGTCTATATTAACTATATCGAAAAATTCCTGAATCCTTGAGGACACTCTCCCCTGGATATCCTGGGAATTCAACTGACGGTCCCTATCCACGAACACAGTGGCGACCAAGTCCAAGGTCCTAACGAGCCCGTCTACAATAGTGAGTTCATCAGTCAACATTTTGTACTTATTCAGATAGGACAACATTCCCTCCTTGAAAGAGAAATTAGCCCTCTCCAGTTGATTGTCTGACGCTCTAGTCAAAGTGTAGATGTCAATCATGTTACCCGCACCTCCGTTATCCCTAAGCATCGCTAAAGCTTTTCCTACCTGACCTTGGTCAGAGATATAACGAGTTGCGAAAGTGGTATAATCCTCCCCAGTCACTGCTCTATATTGCGTGGCAAACCATTGAGGTCCAAACCTCTTAGCTAGGTCAGGAGTTTCTGCATTGAAACCTCCTGTGCCAGCGGTGTTGTTCGTCGCAATCATCTTCGCAGCCTCTACAGAGGGAAGCTTTGTGGAAGGAATGGTTGCGTTTATATGCTCCTTTGGAATATCTCCCCTGACTCCTCCTCCATGCCTGAATAGAACTTTATACTCACTGGCTGGAAGAGGAGCTCTTCCTCGTAGCCCGTCCCCGAAGTATAAATCCACAGAATAGTCATCTCTATATCTCTTCTCAAACACCATGTCCTCTCCACCAGAAGCGAAAAACAGACTGTCTATTTCATTGAATATACCGTCAATGCCCGATACCACAACACTACCTTCGATTACTGAAGGAGTAGATACGTAAATTGTTTGTTGAGAGGGTACATTGGAGAAGGAACCGTCCTGTACCTGCATCATCCCTTCCAGAAATATCAATGGGAAAGTTGTGCCTATTCCACCAATCGAATCGGAGACATGGAGTTCAATATCTAAGGACGACGTATCTATATCTCCGTTAGCCATCAGTTTGTACATCGAATAGCTCAAAGGCAAAGAATCCCTTGTGCTTTGAGAATTAATGGTCCTGTTCACACTAGAAATAACAAAAGTTTCTGCACCGACTAGAGCCTGTTCTAAGTCATGCAACGCTAGAGAACATGAAGCTTTACTAGAGTTAGGACCTCGCATATGAACTCCAATAAGCTCTAGTAGTTTCCTAACGCTAGTAGTCTTCCTAGCTGTCGGCAAATAGAGTTCTTGAGCTGTCGCATCAGCTTTAAAGGAGAGGACCGCTCCCATATATGCCACTAGTTCTACCATCATAATCCCTAGGTCAGACTCAGAAAAATTATTAAAATCCTCGGGATACACAGCTTTCACGTACTCTAGGATGTTGGACTTCAATCCATCGAAATCCGCATCAGCGTAGTTTATTAAATTCTTCCTGAGGTTCGGAGGTATGAGACCAGCCCTCATAAAATCGGAAGTTACTTGACCGTCAAATCCAGCGGTATTGTACAAACCGCTGAAAGCTGGGTTACTATTAGGAACGTTATTTACAGACATTATGTTATGGAGAACCCTCGTTGGGTTACAGAAATATTCAAAGACGCGGACCCTAATATATTCTCCTTAACAGAGAACGTTAGCGCGATACTTAAAGTGTTGTTAGACTCATCAGGGACGACATCAAGATTCTTTAAAATAACCCTCTTTTCGTATTTGGAAATAGTAGTGGATATCTGAGAGCCCAATGTGGCTGCGGTAGACATATCTAAAGGAGCAAATACAGACTCCCTAATATCAGTACCAAAATCTGGCATCATCACACGCTCGCCTCTTCTAGTGAGAATAAGCTGGATTAGTCCAGCTTTGAGAGCCATTTTATCTGTCGCCCTACTGAAATACCCTCCAGTATTAGTCGTTCTTACAGGAAACGCGGTACCGAGGATGCTTTTGGTTATATCCTCCGTAGTTTTAAATGCGAAATCTCCGTAAATTGACATTATAATGTTCTCGGCGTGTTAGTTAGAATGTTCTTGAAGTATGCTTTCTGTGCATCGTAATTCAACAAAACCTCTTTATTATCTAGGGGCTTCGTATACACCTTGAAACTTCCTAAGAATCCCTCGAGACCACTCCTCGCGAACTTATTAGAGGGCGCGTTTTTGGTATATCCTCCCAGTCCTGGCACAGACGGCTCGCCAGAATTCGTGTGCTGTCCTAGAACAGCTCCCTTAGGTCCAATCTCACCCTCTATATAGAAAGATTTATCAGTATTGCTTCCGAGGAATCCTGGGGGGGTTTTAACGACGGAGGACGCTTCGAAGATACCATCGGTGAAACCACCTCCTAGAATCCATGGAGTAAACACAGGAAAGGTGGGGAAGCTGGCTCTAGAGTACAAACTCTCTCCAAACCTACCATACTCGTCGTTATGGCTTGTATTTGTTATTCGAGAAGGCACGTCCAGGGAGGTGCCAGGGTTGGTCCCGAAGGAGGTTGACGCCACTCCTGAAGACAAGAATTCTCCGTCTAGATAGACAGCTATAGTATCTCCTAAGACATCATAAGATACATTATAATGAGCAAACTCAGAGTCAGATTGACCTATATCCTTACCGCTATCCGTAGTCACGCCGAGCGGTATTACGAACCCTTTCTCTGTTACACAGCTAGATGCACTTCCTGCGCCAGAAACTTCACTGCTTATAATAACGCTCTGGCTCCAGTCCGCATCGTCCGCTCCCTCCGTTCTGAGAATGACAAATTCAAGTCCACTAGAGGAGTTCGTTTGTGGGCGTCCTCTATCTCTGAACCCTACCATCAATCCTCTGGTTCCCTCATCTCCACAGTTCTCATTGGAAACAATTAATTTATAACGGTGGTCGAATGTTAAAGAGGGGTGAAGTTCGGGGGTATGGACCCAAAAATCAAAACTCCAACCGTCCGTGCTGTACATCAAATTATCAAGAGAGTTCGATGGAGGATATAAAGAATTACTTCTAATATTGGAAGGTAGTCGTACATACGAGCCCGATGCCTGGTTGTAGTTACCTCCATACTTTAAACCAGCGTCTAACACGGTTCCGTTCAAGTACGGAATAGAAATACCAGAAACAAACATCCCCGAGGGGTCTCCCACGAGCTTACCATTCAGTGCTGGGGAGGTGCTAGCATGGTTTCTGACTAAATAGTCGTCAGAGCCAGGATACGTAGCTGCTAAAGGGTCCAGAAATGCGTAATGAATCAGCAACTTCTCTGTCACAATATCATCATCCAAATTCCTTACATGAGGTAGCACTCCAGAAAAAGAATTATCTCCTGAGGAATTTATCCATCCATCGTCTGCCATCTCTGAGATAGCAAGAGCTGGGATTATGTTCACCCCCTTTTCCACGGCAGTAAGATACTTCGGGGACATAGGCTTTATAACATCATCCAAATCCGAAGACATCAAGGTAAACCTTTTCTGGACATCAATCGAAGGTATCAAAGCACTCTTCTTCAAGTAAGAAAAATCATTGATAGGGATTCTGTCTAAGTACGTCAAGACTTGCGCTTCCGACGCGCTTCCAGGAGGATTAAGTGGGATATTACCAGGACCGCTTACAACAGGACCTCCTCCTGTGGATGGAGAGTCTCCAGAGAAGTATAGATTTCCTGCTTTGTCGGTGCCACAGAGAGGTTCTACTAGGTTGGATATGTCCGTATTAGTTTCTATCTCGTAGAAGTGTCCTGGACCCATAGAGTGACCTTTTCCAGTAACCCCAAAAGGTCCGAATAACGCCGCTAGCTGTAATTGCTTTTTCCTAACTCTAATCTTGTCAGAGTAAGCCTTGTCTACCGCCCCGTACGACTCCTTATAGTTCTTCACCATTGCGGAACTAGCGTCATAACCACTCGTCATTAAATCCACAATCGTAGCGGACACGTCCATAATCTCCAGGTTCCTATCCGTCACCAGAGATTTGAGGACGTCATCAAACCTAATAAAATCCTCCACCCGTCCATTAGTCTCCTTAAAATCGTCACTGAAAATAGTATCGGCAAACGCATCGTGTTCAGAATCTGAATAAGAAACTCCTTTGCCGCCTTTATTGGATGCAAACCTGTGCTGCCAGAAGGAATCATTGACAGTCTTTGTCCAAATCAATGGAATCCCTCCATTTCTAGAATCGTAGTATAGGCCATCCTCGGACAGAACAAACCTATCCTTAGTAGATTGAGGGGGTCCATAAACCAAATCAAAAATAGGAGCATCTTCTACAGTAGGAATCTTCTTCTGTATTTGCGCCCTCACGGCTTCAAGACGGCGTTTGTTATCAGTATAAGGAACTACAAAAGCGTTTTCTACAAATTCGGAGAAAGCTTCCGCTGACTGAGCAAGTGCATCCTCCAAACCATTTCTCAAAGCAGCTTTCTCCTCATCGGTCAGCCCGTGAGATAGGTCATCGAATATGTTAGTGACCGCCATCTCTAGATTCTGGGTCTGTAGTTCTGGTTCTGGTAGTTCGCCGCTTGCTCTCTTCGCGAGGGTGTCGTTAATAGACTCCAAGTCTTGATTTACAACCTTTAAATCAGTCTGGACTAACGCCATTGCAACCCCTACTAGCCCTAGGGCTGTGTCTAGGACTTTGGAGGAGTCCGAGTCTGAGTCTCCTACCTCAGAGGCAACTTCAACTTCTAAGACTTCAATTGCATTTGGGTCCGCGGATGTCCCTGGAGCAAGTGAGGTGGGGTCATAAACGAAACTCTCCGCTGCAGTAGGATTCCCTTCAGATAATGTACCCGCAAGAGACGCCGTTGATTGGGCTCCCTTAGCCTGATTTGCTAACGCTCTATCAACAGCCAGCCTTTCTTTCAATTCTACCGTCTGTCTCCCGTCATACACAGATTCGTAGGTCACCTGCCGACTCAATCTCTGCTCTCTTACCTGTAAAGTAGCCAGTTGATTGTTTAATGCTTCCTTCTCAGCGGTCTTCTTATTAGCCACATTAGTAAGAGACTCACTTGGGAGCAGGTTCTGAGAGTTCTGTGATATAGGCATTATAATGTATTGAAAATCGTCTGGGTCGCTAGAGCGGGACTTGTTCCACATGGAACGCTTATATCTCCCATTCGAGTTACAGGCATTCCCATTATGTAGGTTTTTGACGCAGGGAAAGAAATGTTTGGCACGCAACATACGCACGGGGGACACGGTCCACACGGGAAAGGAGAAACAGGAACCATATTAGGTGGCCAAGTTATACTTCCCAAGGTTGCTACAGGAATTCCTAATACAAACACTTTAGGCGGCGCTGTAAGTATAAACCCGAAAGGTAAATGTAAATCCATTAAGCGAGCTACAGGAATCATGGCTATATTATATCCACCCTTGGGGCTATCATCAAAATCCCGCCTCCCGCGGTGATAACTAAACTTCCTCCTGTCGTTATAGACATCCCTCCTCCAGCCGTCATGCCGATATCAGCGCCCGCAGTGAAGTACATTCCTGTGCCCGCTGTCATTCTAGTATCCAAGCTAGAGGTCACATCTAGAAACATTGACGTGGTCACTTGTATCATTCCACCCACCGATAAGGTAGTGTCATCTTTGACGGTAGTTGACCAATTCCCCCCTATAGCCAAGGTGTAATCATCGGCGATAGTAGTACTTGCATTCGCATCGACTGTTATATCATGGTCAAGCTTAGTATACTGAGTGGTGTTACCCTCTTCGCATCTCTGCAAGATATCCCCCTTCCTAGAGAAGCTGGAAACATCGTGATTCGCATCAAGAAGATAATTCCCTTTATTGTCCTTACCCCTTCCAACAATTATATCGTGTATGTCCCCCTCTCCTAGATTTTCTCTGTACAAGGTTCCCTTCCCATCCAGAATGGTGTTATTTACGGAACCCTCTCTGGAAATACCCTCAAAGTCCCTCTTCTGATAAATTTGGGTCTTGTCAGTATAAACAGTTCCTTCCTCAGCGACTTCTCCTTGTGCCTGTACTATTATTCTATTAGGGTCGTTATCTACGCTTAGGGAGTCATCATACAATTTAATATTATCATATTCATCGTCTAGTCGTAAAGTTTTCCCTCCCCTAGTTTGAAGCTCTATCCCGTCGTCTAGTCGATTATTAACCTCAGACACGTTGTCAGACATCTTAAATCTATGACCGCCCTGAGACTTCAACAACACACTCTTATTGTATCCGTCGGTCCCGAATAGCTGAGAATTCTCTGGCACGCCTCCGAGGTTGGGGTTATCATCCTGTGAGGGGAGTTTCCCCTGGGCGGCGTTTCGTAGAAAATCTTCTGGTCTTGGTCGGTTATACTCCGACTGGCTCACCTGCTGCTGCTTTGCTGTAGGGTCAAATACGCACGCAAACCACACATAATCATAGCGAATTTTCTCTCCTTTAAGGTCAACATATAAGACAGTTGCGCCGTTTGCGGGAGTTGCTACGAATCCATACCCAGTACCTCCGAAAGGACTTCCATAATTAGCTTCAATCTGGTCGCCGCACTCTGCAGCTACGTCTGGGTCCAACGGCTGAATAATAAGAGTGTTATCGTTGCTAACAGACTTGCTTCCTACAACGGTACCTAGGTGTACTGATAGTTTCATTATGTGGACTCCTCCGATTCCTGGTACACTGCGCTTTCAGCATTGCTCAAGCCTGGTTCCGAATCAGTATGCTCCCCAAGCATATCCTGGAGCTCCGCATCAGTTTTCGTGACATATGAACTCCCTTTGTACAAACCCTGTGCGGTCTGGGTAGTTGCCTGGTACAGAATAAGATTGGTTGAATATCCTCCTTGGCTTATACTGTGAGATATTCCTCTTATGTAATAGTACCCTGTCATCCAGTGCTCAGCTGTAGGTAAGTCCAATGTCTCCTCCTGGCTCGTGACTCTCTGGTTAGCCACTTTTAAATATACCAATTTACTTCCCAAATCCCCAACGTTGTCTAGTTCTGGGATTCCCAGTGTTTTAACATTTATATTAACCAAAACACTTCTCAACTTATCAAACGCCTGTACCTTTTGTATAATAAGTTTTTTCACCCTCTCTTCGAAGTCGTACGACTCAGTCCAAAACATCTCTACAGGAGTTCTGTATCCTGTACACCTACCTATACCTGGCGTTCCTCTGTGGGGGGAATCAATTAAGTATTTACCAGAAATTTCCCCAGCATCCACCATAGGAAAAAACACCTCCGATAGAGCACCTGCTTCCGACGACTTAAGAAACTCAAGCTGAACAGCTAACTCTGAGGCTGCTTTCTGATATTTTGCTGCAACGTCTCCCTCACTGCCCTCGGGACTATCTCCCTGTGCAAAAGCGCTAGGCTGAGCCAGATACCTCTCCGCCATCTCTAATGCCATTCTCGCAGCGTCATTGCTGAACGCTACCGAGTCCCTGACTACGGCGGACTCCGCGATGTTCACCAGAAGTGACTCCAATCTGGTAGTGTATTCACCTCCTGACTGCTGCCCAGCGGGGGTAAGAGTTAGAATTAGTAGGATATTATCCAAAACAGGATTGGGCATTTTCTTCGCTAGGTCCTTTGCCCTCAAAGATGCCCTGTGGAAATGCTCATATGCGTATTGCTTCGCTACAGGGGTGGATTGGAGTAACCAAATGAAGGTAGAATCTATATTGAGGTGTAATTCAGAAATAATACCATCCCTCCTACTTCCGTAACCATAGCTGAGAGAAATCATATCCTTGACCTCTCCTTCTAGGTCGGTGACTGATATGGGAAACGAGTTAAAGTCATTCTTCGTGAAAACTTTACAAACTCTCTTCTTTTGGGATGGAGAGCAAATGAGAAATATGCCATAATATCTGTCGAAATCATCTTGGGCGAACCATCCGTCATCCATCAGTCCTGCGAAAAACTCACTCCTAACTTCCTTAGAATCTAAGTAAGAAAAATCCACAAGAAACTCTTGCAAGTTATAGAAAGAATCTGGGCATAGAGTATTAACCCGAGATATCAACCCTCTCATGGCGGTGATAGAAGGTTCTCCCGCTCTCATAGAATATGTAATTGACATGTTCAGCTTTTCTCCTTCTGTCTCTAACTCCTCGGTTGGGAAGTCTCCTTCGTTGTCCAAACCTGACGTGTCAAGTTTCTCTCCACCATCCGTCTTCTTGCGTGCGGCTTCTTCTATCTCTAGCCGATTAGCTTCCTCTTTGTCCCACCTAGCTTCTAACACCAGAGCCTCTGCGTCTGTCATCTTCCACGATATCCTCTGCCAAAGAAAGTGCGTGTCTGGGAGGGCGTTCCATTCGAATAGGCTCCTCCAAACTGTCCTCGACGTATTTGAGTTTGGTAATCTAATCGTGTCATAGACATAAGGAACGACTTGGTGATAATGCTCATCCGACGGGCTTCTGAACCTTGATTTGTGAACATCTTTCCAAGCAGTAGCGGCGAACTGATTTTTCTTGAACACTCGCCACTCCCCAACCTTCTCAGGCTCGAAGCGCAGGGATGTACCCTTCATAAGCTCAGTATTTGGACCTATGGAGTCACTGGAAGGTCTGCACTCATATGGCTCGGGGAAGGGGTGTATCGAAGAGTAATCCACCAGGACTTTGAATGGAGTAGGGTCTAGAAACTCGTCAGATTTACCCTGAAGGGCGGCGTTGGTCTGAGGCACAACATCTTCCTGAACCCCAGCGGCTAATCCTGGGTCTTGCGTGATGGCTGTTCGGGAGCTGTTTACGTCTTCACTATCTCCCGTTGAAAAGATTGGAGTCAGACCTAGAGTCCTCATAAAACTGCTGTAAACCTTTCTAACCTGTTCGAAGGTCGGAGGCACATCTTTTTTTCCGATGTAGAGATTGTCTATAAAGCTATAATCCAAGCTAGGGGATAGGGCGACGCTGAGATACTGCTTTAGAACTTTCTCTGTTATCTTCAAATCAGAGAGAATCTGCACACCTTCTGGTTCTGCGGCGTCACCAGGTCCGATAACCATGCCCCTCTCTGCAAGCCAGGGACGAGTCCAGGGCTGTTCAGCGCTCGTCTCTGGTGCGTGGAATATTGGGTCGTCTCTGTAAGGCTTCCATTTCAACACTGACGCTAATGATTGTGCAAACTTAATATCTATCTCCTTTCCAGGACCATTGTTAACACTCGCCCACGCAGCGTGACCAGGAATACTATTGCCTATACGAGCGAGCATTTCCGCTATAACGTCGCTAGGTAGGCGAAAGGAAAGGTCATCATCTAATACATTAACCTTAAACGTAGTGGGGGTGTTGGCGGACTGCTGTCGTAAAGCGGTTGCGCCAGCTTGGCTCTTAAACTTTAGAACTACCATCCTTTCATTGGCTGTATTAAACTTATAATCCACACTATAAATAGTAGCGGTGTGTATTTTAGAAAGAGCTATTACATCTTCCCCCGTGGGAGCGTCGGATTTGTCTAACTTTTTAGACTCGTACCCCCACTGAATATACCATCTCCTAACATCAGACTCCTCAAACCCCTTAGCCTCGGCGGTCTCTGAGGGGCTGAGTGCCATATACAAACCCATGAACATCTGTTCTACGTCTTGGGTTATATTGCGAAGGGTGAAGGTAAAATCCTTAGCCGTATCATCGTTCAATACAACGTAATCGAATGATACTAAGGTGTCGCTCAGGCTCAGGACATCTTCATATGTATCAGACCCATTTAATTCCTCTATAGAGGAAGCGGCTCTTACAACGGGAGGGCTTCCGTTGTTGTATCCTGCGTAGGTGGCGTCTTGACGAGGCATTATAGTGTAGGTATATGGATTTGCCTCCCCGAGTATAGCTCCTCAAAGGGGTCAACAACACGATTTGCTTCGCATATCACCCACCAATATTTAGGAGTACCATAAACTGCATAAGACAGCAAGTCAGGTCTACCTTCTAGACCCGCAGGTATTATAGTAACCTTCGTAGGCAAAGATGACAATGTTTTTGTTATAAAATCCTCGTATTCCTTAGAACAAACAATATTAGTAAAAAGTTTTCCTTTGTGGGTGTACCGCTCTCCAAAAAGCTTGAATCTGTCGGGGCTAAGCATATTTATTTGTCCTCTTGTACGTCAGGCACAGATTGCCGACCTCCCAACTGGATTTGTCGGACTCTGTCGTAGCTGCCCGCCGTGTCGCCAGCGCCAACGTCCATAATTTCGGTAGAACCAGGTAGTCTTTTAGTCGAAGCTCCCCTTGTCTGTCTCATTTCTTCCAAAGATAGTCTAAATTTGACTTGTCTCGGTATCAAGGTGCGAGGGTCGGTACCAGCAAGGTTATCGAACTCAATCTGATAGTTAGTCACTACATAGGGTTCTCCTAGGAACGACGTACCGTGATGTAATCTAACTATAGGAGGACCAGCTGAAAGTCTTTCGTTGTAATCACCTACCACAGAAGCGCGAATAGTGTCCATTGTATAATGAATATAAGCTGCCGCTAAAACACCGTAATCATTCTGTGCAAAACCGTACGAACTCTCTAGTAATTGAGCTATCAAATCTTGATTGCCTTTGTTCAACCCATATCCTGTACCAGGGAAAGTAATCGTCTCGTCCCAATCGCCAACCGAATCGTTGTGCGCAGGGACTACCCACCTAGGACCTTGAGTGTTTTTTGGGCGGAATGTAACTTCACCACTTTCTGAATTAGTTTGGACAGGGTATGGGATTGAGGAGGAGGTGGAGGCCGTTCGGCCTCCGACTATCTGAGCCTCGACGGCTTGCTTTATCCATGCCTGGAAGGCAGCTCGTCGGGTTCCTCCAAATCCAGCTCCTAGATTTGCATTACAAGCGAAGGCATAATCAACAAGGTGAGGGAAGGTGTGAGAGAACGAAAGATTTATCTTCCTTGCGTTAGCGCCGACGAAGAGCCTTGCGGGTTCATTGCGTTGAACGATAGGAGTTACGGCGTAGTTAGGAGCTCGGGACTCTACGATTTCTGGGTTTTCGAAGAAACATACGCGGCGTCTTCCGTGCGATGCACCAGGCAACTTTAAATTTGGGAATTGGAAATCAATATAAGACCTCTCCTCGAGAGCATGGTTCATTATACCGCCAACTTCCTTCGTGGCAGGGTCCCAGAACGCATCTATAATATCCCCGATTACTGGTGGCAGGGATAATCCCTGTGTCCAGTCGGTAGCTCCTCTTAGTAAGTTTCCTGCGGAGGGTAAATCTGGCAACGTAAACGACATAATTTTTTAAAAGGTGGGTTCGGGTGCGACCCCAGGGCTCCCTGGGTTGGATGTAATTGGTAAGAGGTCCTTTAGGGTTATGATTTCGCTGTGGATGCCACCAGTTGACGTTTGGATTTGAATATTGGACTCAGCAGTAGACCCTGTATTCACAGCGATTGTTTGTAATACATCTCGGTTAAAGCTGGATATGCCAGCTTGCTTTTCGGCGGCGGCGCTGGCTTTGCTTTGAGCTTCCGCTTGCGCCTTTTCAGCAGTGTTGTTCGTGATAGGAGGGACTTCACTACCACTTCCCAGCGCCGCCAGGTGTTCTTCACTGAACATGTCCTGGTCAAGACCTACTTCCTTCGACATCGACATTAATGCTGCGGTTGCCCCAGCCGTCCCCAAGACTCCGACCCCCACAGCTGCTGTTCCCCCAACCTTCATTGCTTTCATGGCTAGCCATGCTTTCCTTGCTTTACTGAACATTGGCGCAAACATCATCAGGATTTTACCAGCCTCAACAGTGAGTGATATCGCCGAGTTAAGCCCTCCTAAAGCTCCAGCTTGGACATCCGCCCAATGTCCAATTACGGCGGCTTCTAAACCACCTTTTTGCATCTCTTCAGGTAGACCCATCTTAGTGAGGAACCCGCTTTTACCTGTCGCCATAGATTCAAAGAAGTTCTGCATCGGCTCAACCTGAGTAGCTGCAGCCCTCGCGAAGACTGCAGCCATCATCTTCGTGAAGGACATCTCTCTAACGGCGCGTGCTTCGTCTGCAGGGTCTCCCGCAACCCTCTGTACAGCTGGTTTGCTAAGGAAAGTACGCATAGCAAGAATCTCAGCATCCGTTACCCTGTATTGCAATCGCACAGCCTCCATTCCCGCTCTGTCCCCCTGGCGCATGTCCGCGTCACCGACGATTTTCTGGAAAGCCGCTGTTAGCGCCCCTGCGGGGTCAGTTATTAATGCTTGGTCAGTTATTCCAGCAGGGATTGTACGCCTCAAGTTTTGGACGCTGGTGTCGGTGAACTTGGTTATGGCACTGTTCATGGCGTCCTTGAGCCCTGGACCTACAGCGGCATGTGCTTCCTCTGCGAACTTCATAACCCCCTTGGTCATATTCTCCCCAAAGACTGTAGTGGTTGAAGTAAAGGCGTCTGTTAACTCAACCATAGCTTTCACCAAATGGTCTCCCATCAAATTGTTGGAGTTGGCGAGGTCTACTTGAGAACTTATAACCTGAGCAGCCTTCTCGTTGGATAATCCAAGTGCCTGAGTAAGGAATACCATGTGACGAGATGCTAGGGTAGTACTTAGCCCTAGATTTGCTAGCCTGGTCATGAGGTCGTTGGCATGCTCTCCCCACCCCTTCATTCCTGCATCATAACCCCCTAGAATCATGGACGTATGATTCCGAAGGTCTATATTCCTCTTGGCTGCTTCAGTTACAAACCCCTTGTTTCTAATAAGCCCCTCATTACCAACCTGGATGAGCCTCGATGACAAATCTCTCTGCCTGTTAAGGATTGCCCCCATTTGCTCTGTCGCCTTCGCGGCAGCTTTTTGAGCTATAACTAGTTTGGTAATCCCTTTAAGTAACTGTCCGAAGGTACCGTGTGTCGCCGCGGTCTTCTCATTATCGCCCTTAGGCTTCCTCTGGTCATCGGTTTTTGGTTTTTCTCCCGTAGGTGTTGGGCTGACAGAAAGAATGCTCTTAAGAGAATCAATATTCTCTTTCATTCCAGACGTTATTCTAAAAGCTGTTTCTTCCGTTAACTTCTCTAGAAATGCCTTGTCTTCGTTGCTAATAGCCATTATTTACCAGTACGTCGCTCGTAACGTTTATTCTCAAGCTTCGTTATATATTTATCTAGGTCAACAGCCACGAGACCTGTCATGTTGCCACCTCCTATACGATACTTTCTAAATATAGTATCATGGTTCTGTGTTGGTAAATTCAAGGAATCTCTGAGAGTTTGCCAGTCAACTGGTCCGTCCTCCCAGTTGCGGTAAGTATCTCTCATGGCTATTAACGTTGCTAACCTCCTAGCTGGCGGAAGCATGTTCAGGTTAAATCCATACATGTACCGATTTGGTTTCCCTTGTATGGAATATAATTTTTTACCGTCTCTATACGCTATAAGAAACAAGGGCTGCTTGTCCTTATTAGGTCTTGGTTTGTAAGGGTCTGTACCTTTGCTTCTATAGGAAAATGTATACACTCTGGTGTCGAATTTGTTCATCCTTCGGACGGAACCTACACGCTCCCCCATCGACTGCATCATCTTTTTAGAAAAAATTGGAGTATTTTTGTATGCCATTAGGAATTCCTATACTATTATTATATACTTTATGTATAAATTAAATCCTGAAGATAATGTAGAGCTTGGAGAGCTACTAGAACAGGTTAATTATGCACTGTCTCTTAAATTCATGGAAAAATGGAGACATAAATATAGTTATAATATTATAAATATATTCCAGAATAGAGTATTACAAGCTCTGGAGGATGAGAAGCCAGTAAAGATATCTTCTCTTGTGTCTCTTTATACTAAGAAACATAAATATTCTGAAGAAATGGTTAGAGAGTTTCTACGGTCAGTAGATATCAGCCTTTACTACCCCTTGATTTACTTCGACCGAACTTCGAAGCCTTAAGAGCTTCATTAATCTCTCTGTTGGTCGCTCCGTGCTTGGGGCAAATCTCCTTGTATCCACACCAGTCACAGAACCTATTTACTTTAGGCTGGAACTGTGCTACTTTCTTTTTCCTGATTTCCCACTTTTTATCCTGAATCTTCTTAGCGAACGAATTCACTTGATTAGGAAGGTACTTTATAGACACCAGATTACCTGTTAGGGGGTAATAATGAGATACGGTAATGTTATTAACTGGCGTTTTATACATTCTGGACATTGCCAGAGCATATATGAGTAATTGAGGGTCGTTGTAGAGCTCTCTCTTGGTCTTTTCTCGCTTTGAGGTCTTATAATCAATTACTAAATATTTCCCGTTCTTACTTTTGCATACGCGGTCTATTATACCATTGAGAGAAAAATCATCGGAGATTTTCTCCTCAAATATCATCTCAGTGGAGACACTTCCTTCCAACTTAGAATTGAACTCAAAGAAATGCTTAATACACGTCTCGATATCTTGAACCCTTCCCTTGAAGTGGTAATTTCCCCTCAAGTCTCTAGCTATTCTTCTAAGTTCATCTACAGATTTAGCCTCAACCCCATCCTCAAAAATCTTGTGAATGTAGGAGCCAAATTGGAGGGCGTCCTTTGAAAGCCCTTTATTATACTCGTCTTTTAGATAGTCGATATACTTATACCTATATTTCAGGTTGCATTCAACGTATGTGTTGTACTTCGATGGTGAGAATGTCTTTATGAACATGATAATACCCACCACTATTATAGAGGGTTACCTCAAGGATAAGTTCACAAATCATAGAATTTGTGGGCGGGAATTCTTGATGGATTCAATTTTCATGGAGGATACAAAGAAGCACTTATCCGTGAATCTAGACAGTGGTCTGTGGCAGGACTTCAAGGCGTCAGAGTCAGGAAATTTCCCCCAACTTGTCTCTTATATCGACAGTGTATCGGTAGATTCAGCCGTAAAGTACATACGTACACAGTTATTCAGCTGTCCAGAGAATCTATTCAAAGTTCCCGTCGAAAAAAATAGCACGTCTGTATCAGAGAATACTGTTTCTGAAATATTCGAAGATTTCGAACCTTTGAATCTTAAGAAACTTGACGCGTCTAACTTACTTCACCGACTAGCAAGAAAGTTTATTATCGAAAGAAAATTAGAGAAATGGGACTTTTATATTTGCGCTAAAGGAAAATATTCTAACAGGTTAATAATACCATATACTCACAACGGTGAGCCTTTTTTCTTTCAAGGCAGGAACTTATCCACGTACGGTATGAAGTATTTAAACCCTTCACGAGAAAATGGAGGGGTTAAGTCTTCCGATATCTTATTTCCTTGGGATGAGTCCATGGATTACGTATTCGTCGCGGAAGGTCCACTAGACGCAATAAGCCTTAGGCTCAATGGGTACAATGCAACATGTACGCAAGGCAGTCATTTGTCTTATGAGCAAGCCAAACAGATGAAAGGGAAGCGTATAATATTTGCGTATGACTCGGATGAAGCGGGAAAAACTGGAGTGTCTAAGGCTCTCCGTATCTTAAGGAATAAAAATACTAATAACTTTTACGTTCTAAAGACGCCTTCAAAATTCAAGGATTGGAATGAGGTCCACTCTCAGGTAAACCATGAAACTTTCTCAGCTCTCGTAGAGTCCTCTATCAATAAAGTAGACTTGTCCTTTATTCTCAGCGAAGAACTAGAGAAAACTGGTCGGTAAAGATAGTCTCATCCAATATGGTGAATTTCGCTTGAACTTGGTATGTACCAATCGCCATACTAGCAGTATCAAACATGTAAACTAGCGTGTCGTCCGAAGTTACTTCTGTCACTTCTACCCATTCTCTTATAGTATTAAAAGAGGGTCCTGCCGTACTGTTGTTCATCTTTATAATATTAATTCTGGCGTCTCTCACCACGGAATCCCTGAAAATGTTCTTAATGTCGTCTGAGATGTTCCTATTTGTCGAGAAATACTCGTTCTCTATCTTCAAATTAACTTTGGACCCTTGATTAATGTACTTATTGAGCATCCGTGACTTGGTAGTGAGCATTAAAGGCTCGTCTATAGCGATTACCGTGTCGTTGTAGAGCCCAAACTTATGAACATGAGTAACAGGTTTACTCTGCGCGAAATTCCACATGGTCCATATATCGAAGAAGTTACCTACGGGTTGGTCCACCATGTTTTCATATATCGACGGGTCCAAAATAACCCCTAATCTGCCAGTTCCCAATCCGTATATTCCCGACACGCTCGCTATTCCACTAGGAGAAGGGTCAAACTGGTTCTCGTCTAATAGCTCGCCTGCCGCGTTCGCAGCAAAGTTTGCGAGTACTGAACTAGAGCCTAGAAGGTCATTTTTTATGAGCCCGTACCTGTCTGAACCCGCAGACAAATCCAACCACCTATCTGGCTTACCATCTAAATCCCTGAAGACGTGTACAGAGGATACAAAAAATGGTTGGGAATAGCTCCCGTTATCTAATTGTACGTGTTCCAGATATGTGAGACCAAGAAAATTGGGTCTATTAAATCTTGGGGTAACTTCTATTCCGTTGAATCTAGCCATGTCTCTTTATCTACCCTTCTTACTCTTAATGGTACTCAATTCTTTTTTCTGAGCGTCAATTTCTTTAGTAAGTAAGTCGTAGTAAGACATCCTCTCTTTCAAGCTCATCAATAGGGTATCTTGGAAAGTAAAATTACCGTGCTTAACTAGTGAGTAGGCGATATTCTCTTGTGAGTCGCCCTGAGCTACACTCACTAGCTCGCTGTAAAAAAATACTCATTTAGACCTACAGGACACTTTGTTGTGTCAGAGCACTTCATGCAGTTGAAAATCACGTTATCTTCCATTCCGTAGGATGGGAGAAACACCTTGTTCCTTAGAACGTCAATATCTCTAACTGTTGTATTCCGAACAAATTCCTGCATAATGAGCTGGTCGTCCACTGTATCCACTCTGACCAAGAATCGATAGAGATTATCCATTATTTTACTTAGTGTGTCAAGTCCCTTCAATTGAGAGGAGTTAGGGATTTTTATTTCCACCTCTTTCTTGGAATCGGGTAACATGAAGATTCTGTAGTCAGCCTCAAGACGCTCTACCTTTAGGGTGCTGATTTTGAGAGTTAGGGAGTTCTTAGTACCACAACTACCACAGTTATGTTCCAACTTGTACTCGTCTCCGTACGATATCTCTCTAAGCTTAAATAGCACAAACAATCTATCCTGAGCAGTCAGAAGTTGGACATCTATCCCCTTTGTGCAAACGGTTAGCAAATCATCTAATACCTTATTAAAATCAGTGCTCTCCTGTACATTCCTCAGACCCCTCTCATCAGCGAAAGTTAATGGTCTAATGGATATTGTATCCTTTCCATCGTAGAAAATCCCGTTCGAAGGGAGCTTAAACTCCGAATAGACCATTTTAGGGGCTATATTCTCCAAAAGACTGTCAAGAGCTCTTCTCATACCTTCGTCTTCAGGTACGTTAGAGAAGTTCCCTGCATTCAATTCAGGTGCTTGCTGCGGCGTTTCTGCTGCAGGACCATCCTGGTGCTCTTTGACCAGGTCTATAATACTTTTATCATTTAAATCCGAGTTCATCTGCTGTTCTTTCCTCCATAGTTGTTTCAACGGCTTCCATAGTGCAATTCATGAAAAACCTGTGGTTCCACTGCTCCAAATTGTAGAATCCTCCTCCCCCGCCTGAAGTATACATTGGAACATTTCCGTAAGCTGGAAAAAGACCAAGCTCCTCCCCTTCTGGCATCTCCGCTTCAGCCCAACTGCCCTCAACAGGTGGCCAATGGTTCATTCTTATAACCAACCTGTCACCTTCTGCAAGAAAAATAGGCATTCCTTTGCCTCCTAGACCTGTAAAGGCAATCCGAGGGTTGCCGTGCCCCTGAGTCTTGTCTCCTATAGACATGATTCCGAGGCATATTTCAGAAGAATCTGGTGTGATGACGAAGATTGCAATTGGCATCTCCGTCAGGGTTGCCGACGTAGCGGTAGAGTACAGTTGCCTTTCAGTAAAATACCTGTTCTCGGTACCTTGCCCAGGACCTCCCTCGTTTCCCCAAACAGTAGCAGCTACATCTGGGAATAAGTCCTCAAAAAACATGTTAGTAATTACACACTCGACAGAGTCCCTCTCACCTGAGTCATATAATACTAACTCCGAAGCCTCCTCCATAGTTTGTACGGGCTCCCATGTAGGGTTGGAATTCATGGAGGGTGCGTTAAACATCTCCCACTCGCGCCCGAGTTCATGGCGCGTTTCTATGTACAACTTTTTACTTACAGGAACTAACACGGTTTAATTAACTTATATGTACTATAATAGTATAGTTTGAAGATTCTTGTAGATAACATTTATTCATTTCTTATTACAGATGATACAGAGCTCAAAAAAGCTCTAGAGAAGAAGTACAGTGCCAAAATTCCTGGGTATAAGTACACGAAACAGTACAAAAGCAGGGGTTGGGATGGTACAAAGAAGTTTTTCTCCTCCAGAACAGGCAGGTTCGGCTCGGGTATATTATCTAGTATAATAGAGGACCTAGCTTATCTTAACCGAGATTACACCGTCGAGGATAACAGAACTCCCTCCCCCGCACTCAGTCCCTACCTTAGTGGTATAGAATACAGGGATTACCAGAAGGAGCTTGTTGAGATGGCTCTTGAACACAGAGGGTGTATAGTGAAATCTCCTACAGGCTCTGGAAAGACAATTGTGTTGGGCGGCATATTAAAAGCTTTAGAGGATAGAACTGGTCTTATATTCTTTACTAAGAAGCAACTCCTACTCCAGACCTATGAATGGCTCAAAGGACAAGGGTTCGATGTGGGTATAGCTTTCGGTGACGGTGTAGACATAAAACCTATAACATTATGCACCTCACAATCCATACACAAAGTAACTCACACTCATTTGAATACGTCGGAGTTTATAATCTTCGACGAAGTTCATGAGTTCTCCAAAGGTAAGCTCGCCACTAAAATTATAAAATCTTTCCCTAAAGCCACTTATAGAATAGGCATGACAGCCACAGTTCCTAAGGAACGGCTCGCCTTAATGAACCTTCGCTCCTTCCTAGGTCCAGTCCTATCCGAGGTAGATGTGTTGGGGTTAGTAGAAGAGGGGTTCCTAACTCCTCCAGAGGTGCATTTCCAGAAAATGCCCGAATACAAAGACCACTCCCTTCTGAATACGTCATATCAAGAAGTGTATGACTCCTATATTACTAATAACACCACGAGAAATGAGAAGATAGAAAATATTTGTAAAGGTATATCTGTAGGAAAAGTACTTATACTAGTAAAAAATCTAAAACATTTGGAGACTCTTAAGACACTTATCCCCGAATCCTTGTCCTTAGAAGGAAAAGACGACCTCACTACGAGAAAATCCACCATACAAAAGTTTGTGAGCCGCAAGAAAAGCATTCTTATTGGCACTACTATTATGCAAACAGGAATAGATATTCCAGAAATAACCCACCTAATAAACGCTCGTGGGTTAAAATCAGAGATAGCTACTCTACAGGCGTTAGGAAGGGCGTTAAGAATACACGACACCAAAGATAAAGTGTACATCTATGATTTCATGGACGAGGTACCCTACTTAAACACGCACTCTAAAAAAAGATTAGCTGCTTATAAATCACTACACTTGGAAATAAAAAAATGAGAGATAAAAGAGAAGAACTTAGAAAGCTCAACGAAATTGGTCTAAATGACCAGGAACGTTTGGATTACATACGAGAAGAACTAAGGAAAGTTATTGAAGAAAACAGAGTAACGTCTCAAAGTACTAAAACTCTGGATACTTTGGTAATGACTTTGTTTCAGATAAGACGAGACTGGTCCGAGTACATCTCTACATGGATGAAACAAGGATGGTTAATTGATGATTAATTGCTATCGGTGTCTGCTCCTGTTGCGGGAGTAGCTTCACCTTCGACAGCCTCTTCTTCGTCTTCAGTAACTTCGTCGTCAACGTCTGAGAACTCATCCTCTTCGACAGCGCCCTCGCCGCCTTCGTCTTCATCCTTTTTAAGGTCTTCGAAATCAATGTCCTTGAACAGAGTTTCCAACTCTTTCATCATATCCTTCATTTCGGAATCGTTTAAGCCAGCGTCCTCAACTTCTTCCTCTTCTGCGTCAGGTTCCCCGTCGCTGTCCTTTTCTTCTTTCTCTTCACCGTCCAATTTCTTTACGTCGTCATCAGCGGCTTCATCATCCAATTCCATGGAAGACTCTGTATCATCGCCTAATTCTCTGTCTACTTTAGAGGCTTGGGCTTCTACAACCTCACCAAGATTAACGGTCTTGAGAATTGGCTCCTCGTCAATAAGACCAGACTCAGAAAGAACCTCAGTAATGAAGTCGTTTACGTCCAGTGTCTGGATTCCTGTCTTCTTGTGAAGTACGTTTGAGAACTCTTTCAAAGTATCTCTGAGCACTGGATTATCTTTAGCGGTTGAAGCGATAGTTTCAAAGAAGACAGATTGAGCTTTAGCTAAGTTGGTGAAAGAGGGCAAGAACCGTAGGTTCTGTACGTTTATCCCATACTTCTCATTTAGGGTATCAATAATGGCTTCTTTTACAGGCTTCTTCATTTCGAAAATCTTAGAGGTGAACTCCTTGGTGTCTTTCTTGGTGATTGAGGCGTTGGTACTCTCGTATACCAGAGAGAGCGCCTCTTTAATAGAAGCCTTCGTTGCGAGAGCGAGATAAGGAACGCTTCTAATCGCTTCTTCCAACGTCTTTGCAATCGTCTCCTTGTCCGCGTACAGGCACGATGCCAACTTGTGGATGGCGTCATTGTTGACCCACGTTCGAGAAAAGTTTTCCTTACTTTCCACCAGTTCAGAAGCAATAAGTTCTTGTTGGCAAATAAGTTCGTATACAGACTTGTTGGTGTTATAATCAACAAAGATGGACTTCTGGGACTTAAAATCCTCGATATCCATCTTTTCTGCGTCGAACGAGTTACCTAGAATCCGAGACAGCTTGACGGAGTTGATAACATCCTCGTAATTCATAAGAGCGTCTTTATTTTCAGAGACGTACTTAACAAACTTGTCCTTCATCTCCATAATCTTTGCGTAAGATTCGCAGTTTGTAATTTTGTGGGAGTCTCCAAAACGCTCCATTTTCTTATGAAGAATAGCCCGTGTCCGACTAATCTCGCTACGTCCCTTAAAGGCTTCAAACACAGAGTTTAAATCCATATTTGCAGTGCCATATTCGTTACTGTTGATGTTGTTAATGAAGGAGTTTACGTTCTTACTTACCTGCTCATCTACTCTATCATCAGAGAAAATATCATCGACAGTTCCTACATCGAACTTGCTTAATATAACCCCTCCATCTTCAAAATCTACAGAACACTTGATAAGTCTATCAGCTTCGGTTAAGAAAGTAGCAGTCTTCTTGTAAGAATCAAAGTTGAATATGGTCATATTCTCTCTGAGGAGTCTGCTAAGATAATCTTGAGCAATATTGAGCTTGACAAAATTTTTGTCCCTGGAAGTGAAGATGTCTTGTACGTTCATTATTATAATACCATTCAGTATGGTATCTAGTATAGATATAGACCCTTTTTTCGAGTATCCGAAAAATTATTATTTATCACGGAGGGGGCGGAGCCCCCTCCTGTCCAGGTGGAGGTGGTGCACCCGCTTCTCCTCCAGGAGGTGGCGGCGCTCCCCCTTCAGGGGGTGGCGCTCCAGGTGGAGGCATTCCTCCCATTGGAGGTGCTCCAGGCATCCCTCCGCCCATAGCTTCGTTCTGTTTCTTGCCTCGCTGAATCATGTCTTCAGCCTCCTCAGGGCTCATATCAAAATAAGTTGTTAGGAGGTACTCGTCATCAAACAACATCAAACCTTTTACCGCCTGAACAATTCTCATACGCGCCTCATCTATTTCAAATCTCCTCTTCTCGTACATATCCGAGGGAGATTGTAATCCCAGCTTAGCCGTCTTCACAAAAAGAGTGGGTAATCCAAGCAACATCAGATGTCTTCTCACCAACTCATTAAGCCCAACTTCAACATCTCTCTGTAGACGCATGACAGTTTTGGCGAACTTAACATCAAGCTGGCTTAGGTTAGCTTTTCTCTCAGGGGACTTGTCCTTCTCTACAAGGTAATCCTTAGGGACCTTCAACGCTGCAAGAAGTTTGTCCTTGAAATACTTGACGTCATCAGTTTCTCCCAAGTTCTGTGCTCCAGGCATAGTCTCAATCTTGGTTCCTTGACCGTTCCTGACTGGGATGAAGTAGTCTTCATCAATAGACAAAGGATTGAAGTTACTGTCAATTGTGTTAGTTGTCGGGTTATAAAGTTTCTGTTTCTTAAACTTAGCCTTAACCCTCTCTACGAACGCCTCAACTTTGGACGAAGGTAGGTTACCAGTCTCTAGGTAGAATGCGCGTCTCTCTGGAGCTCTCTGTATTCTATAGATAATCATAGCGTCTTCCATCAAGATTAGGGAACGCCATGCTCGAACCGCGCCTGCAAGGATAGATTTACCATAAGGATAGAAATTTGCATCCGAGGTATATCTTCTAAAGTGAACAATCTGGTTCTTGTCTAAAGTTATGAGGTTCTTTTTCTTAGTATCGAGGGTCTGTGAATAAGCACCTGCTCCTCCATATGAACTCTCTCCTGTTGCCGCGTCTGGTACTTCCTGCTTAAACTCTTTCAGATAGCCGTACTTATCTTCGATGCGGAATATGAAGTTAGGATTCAATACTTTTATACGTTGAATCCCTGCTTTGGGGTCGTTTAGGTCAATGATATTTTCTACAAAACAGCATCCGTACTTACCCACGTTCCTAACAATATCCCAAATGTTTCTGTCCAGCTGAATACGTTCTAAGAATCTCTCCACTTCCCTAGTAACAATATCCGTACTAGTCTCTATGCTGAACATGTTCTTTTTGATGTCCTCCTGAGTGGCATCATCGGCATAAACATCCAACGCTGCAACAATCTCAGGATATTCATCCATTTTTTCGTAGTCTTTGTACCGTCTCTTTCGTTCGTACTCTACTCGAGGTACTTTGAAGCCAGAACGACTAACGCCACCCGCGAGGGCGTCTCCTGTAGGCTCGTCCGTGACTGCAGCATCACCTTGCAACGGTTCCTTGAGAAGGGGAGGTCTACCTCTCTTCTTCTCTTTTCCGAACCACTTGCTGAAAAAAGCAGAGAACTTGCCTTGATACCCTTTGGCTTCGCTGCCATAGGTATGAGGGTTAGGGAACTCTGTATTTCCGCTCTCGTTTAGTCTTTCATCAGCCATTTGACGTAATTCTTAATTTCAGAATCTGTAGAATATCTAGTCCCTACGAGAGGTACAGGCAAAGCTTTCTTTTCTTTTTCAGGGGTAATACGAGAGATTTCAATAGGACTGCCAGCTATTATCTCATCTATTACAAAACAGGCTTGAGCAAGGCTCATTACTAAATCGTCCGTGTATCCCTTATCTGCCATAACTTTACCATTATCTTCATTTATAATGAAAGTAAGAAGTTCACGAACTGTGCGCTCAGAATTTACTTTTATTTTTCCTGTCCTTAGTGAATCTTCCATTTTAGAAAGAAGAATGTCTCTATTCTTAGTAGTAACCATGACTCCAAACTCCCCCTTCTCATCCATATGAAGGTTCTCATACTCCAACTCTTCCCACAACTCCTCAACGAGTGCCATTCCCAGCGCGTTCCTCTCTACGCTAACATATGCTGTGTTATACCATGTCCCTATTTCATGTAATATCTGACCGAAAATCTTGATAGGGGTTACGTTAGAGTAAAACTCCGCTACTTGCACTCCGTTATACATGTTTATCACGTGGAAAGCTGAATTATCTTGCTCTCTACCATACGAAACATCAGCGGCAATCATGTACGTGTGATATGGGTGGGGTTCCTCCCATATCCTCATCCTGTGAGTGTACTTGGTGAAGAAGTCTGGGGACGTGTTGTCGTTTAGTTTCTGGAGAGTGTTCCTGTCAATAAAGGTGTCTCCAGTCCCAAGGAATTCACATTCGTATTCCTGCAACCATGCTTTATCGGACATGTTAGGACGCACCTCATCATACCACTCAGAAGTGTACCATGGATGCTCCTGCCATTTAATATCAATGATGTGAAAGCCGTTTTCTTTTTTACTTGCGGCATCATACAGCTCATAATACAGATTACTCATACCATTAACGGTAGAGATTATGCAGGCAGCACCACCAGTGGAAATCGTAGGGTAAATAGCCATCCAAAACTCCTTCATCTTTTCAACGAAAGCAGCTTCGTCCACTATTAGAAGAGATACGGACTCACCACGACCAGCACCCGCGGGCTGTGATTTAATCCTAGAGCCTGTAGAGAGTTTTAAAGTATGTTTGTTTCTTTCAGTCTCTTGTGGACGTAGCCATGCAGGTAAATCATCGTACATACCTACAACTCTTTCTAAGAATGCTCTAGATTCCCTGTCTCCAATAGAGACAACCATGACGTTCTGATGGTCTTTAAAAATAATATTCCAAAGAGAGTAAGCTGCAGCCAGAGTGGTGATACCAGCCTGTCTAAACTTCTTCACGAGTGAGAATCTATTGTCGGACATTTCCGAGACAATACGTTCTTGAAACGGGAATAGATGAAAGGGCACAATACCTTTGACAGGATGTACCACGTTTACATAAGTGTTGATGAAGTATGAAGGGTCATCTCCACATTTCTCTATTTCAGATAGAATTTCCGCCCTATTCACACTATTATATAGAGTGCCAAAAGATAATCATCGTCACCGTAAATTAGTCTTCATTCCTACTCGTAAGGGTGAACTGTCTCAAACGTTGCGTTCATTAATAGATTGGTTCGAAAACATTGCAGGGTGGGAAGTACATCTACTGCAGGGAAAGCCCTCCATTTTTGAGGCTATTAAGGGAGCAAGAGACGAATTTAGTTTCCATCCAACGGATTCTATCATCCTCTGTCATGACGATATAGAAATACTATACTCTTCTTCTCACTTCAATAATCTCGTAGACACGGCGCTCTCTGTTCCAGAAACGGGATTCGCAGGCTTTGCAGGTACCCCAGTCCTTAACCCTGACGCATGTTGGTGGAGGTCCTCGTCTTATGGGAAAATGAGCGGTTTCTGCTTTCACGGGGAGGATTTGATGAACCCGACGTATTTTGGACCTCCTCAGGATGTTGTAGTATTAGACGGAGTGTTTTTAGCCGCTAAAGGGAATGTGTGGAATACGATTCAATTGAAGAAGCCTCAGTCCTTTATTGGTGACTGGGATTTCTACGATATCTTCCTCACGTTTCAGGCACATGTGAAAGGGTTCAGAAACCGAGGTCTCCCTATCACCTTCAGACACGACTCTCCTGGAGTACCAAGACCTACGTGGGATATGAACCGCCGCGCGTTTACTGAGCTTTTCCGCGAGCATCTCCCCGCCAGAACCTAATTACTTGACGTCGTATACTAGCTCGAAGAGAGTCTTGCCGTCCTCATCTTCGGCGTCCGAGATTGACTCAACGAACGAATCAAAGATGTCTTCGCTTTTTTTACTCCTAAGAAAAGCAAGCCCGTTAGCGACTTCCACGCAGAATTCGATGGAGTCCCGTACGTACTCTAGTCCTTGTCCCTCGTGGTCCTCCGACATAAGGACAAAGTTGTTGGATAGATGAGTTGCGTATTTCAACAAGCGCCTGTCTTCACGCTTCAAAACGTTGAAAAACCCAGGAAAAGGACTTACTAACGTAGTTCTAACTCCTAGTTTTAAAGATAGAATAGCCGTCATTATAGACACTGTATTATCTGGAATGCAATAGACACGGTCAGGACTCACCTCTTTTAGGAAACTAACAATCGACGCACACGCTTCTTTATATTTTTTCTTACCATACTTGGAAGTCTTGTGAGGAAACTGTCCGTCTCCAAAAATGGCGAGAATCTTGTTATCGGTTTTCATCACTATTATCTATTATAATAACGAGATGGAAGAACAATACTATAAAATTTGGAGATGGGACGAATGTCCTAAAGATATTAAATTCAAAACAACCCTAACGCACGGGACTTGGGTTGTTAAGTACCCCCTAGGATACTCTTTCCCACTAGACAAAATAAATCTATCCGAACATCCTGAGTACGAACTTGATTTAGTACAAGACGGGGCTTATAACCTAATGTTCATCCAGGACCCCAATGACTCTGACTACATATTTGTCCATGATTACGATATGTTCGGTCAAGGGTCTAGTACGCGCACGCGCATACACACAGAAATTACGGACTTTAAATACCCCAATTAGGAGTTAAAAGTCCTCTAATTATTTGCTCGGCAGGAACAGGTTTTACTTGTCCACAATTACAGTTCTTTTCGCCCCACTCGCCGTTTAGTCTATGAATCTTTGCCATAGCTTTATCTAAAGCAGTTTGGTTGAGCATATCGCATACGGATTTACCGCCGTCGAGCAGGCACCACTTAAAGCAAGCCCACTTCTGGTGCGCTGAGCCCACCTTCGCCATACACGTATCCCAGCATTCTTTTACTTTAGAGTCTGTTAAGTCTATCAAATCCTTGATAGAGTTATTGCCTCCCTGAATAACGAAATTTAACTCATACTCTCCCACAAAATCAAAACTCGTTGGAGGGCATTCCTCTCCTTCCTCAGGACAATCGCCATCACACCAAAACTTTGTTTCGTAGAATACGCGTAGTAGCCCCTTTCCCAGGTACCATACAGAGGTACATTCTGGAGGGGTGAACCACGCTCTACATTTTTCAAGTGTTGGTATTGGCATTAATTATATCAGGGGCAAGCATTTGACTAGTGACTCCCGCCTATCCCCAGGAGCTAGAAGAAGAAGAAATAGAACTCGAACTCCAAATCGTCGAAGTATGAGTTGACTGACTCGTATACATGTTTCGCTCATTGTTTATTCCTCCCTATATCTACCATAGATTGCAGTCCGTGTCAAAGAAAATATTCCAACGTATTATCAGTTCAAACGAACTGTCCTTGAGTATCGGTGAAAACTTTCTATATGCTATCATGTGAGGGACGTTGTTATCGTCTATGGCGCCTTTGGAAGCTAAGTAGGGGTCTTGTGAGAATAAACCCACTTCGTTGAGTGTAACCCCGTTACAAGCCGTCTCATCAAGTACTAGATAACTTAGTAGGTTGAAATCTCCTATAGCTAGCTGCTCCATAATATTAACAAAGGTCTGCCCGTCTAAAGCGCTTCCGTTTATACCAGGAGAAAGCTGGCGATACTCTAAGAGAGTAGCTTCGTCTCCTCCATACTGTTTTTTGGTTAAGGGTAATCCTAGCAGAGCCGTGGAAGCAACCTCCCTATCGAGAGACCCGCTCGTGCCGAGTTGCATGATTGTTATGTGATAGGGTTCCGCTCTACACCCCATAGAGACGCTACTTTCTCCTTCTGGGGAGTATTGGGACTCGCACCCCTTAGAAAAGTCGCAGGGAGACATCGTCATCACATTAGAAATGGTCGCACCCATTCCAGAGGTGATTACGTTGTGGTCATCAAATACTATTGTCTCTTCTTTGGTTGATACGTCTCTACGTATTACTTGTAAATGACCCCGTATTCTATTGGTATCTCTTAAGTCCATATAATTCGCGCTCCCGCCTCGCACTCGCGCTTCATATTATTTAGTATTATATTTAGGAATAGGGGTAAAACATACTATTATAAATAATGATTACAATAAATTTAGATGATTCTTATGAAGCGGACGTAAGTTTCCTAGAAGAATATTACCCTTACGAATATGGTGCATGGTTAGTAAATGTTCCTCTACCTGACAGACCCCCCCTTGGCGGGGGAATTCATTACAAGCTTTTGAATTATTTGGCTAATCTGTATGAAGGTGCCACTATCCTAGACGCGGGCACTCACGTGGGGATGAGCTGCATGGCTCTAGCCAACTCACCTAATAAGGTTATTACCTACGAGATTAATGGTGGATACGGTATTCAAAAATGGTGCCGTGGTCTACGCCAAAAAAACCCCGACGGCACATTAACGGAAAACGATGGATGGAGACCAGCGTTCATGGGGGCTACCGAGACAGGAGTAGGAAAGTACGCTAACACAACCTTCAAACTCTTGGATGTAAACAAAGAGACTGATGAGAACCTGAAAAAAGTAGATTTCATTTTCCTAGATATTGACCTACATGATGGGATACAGGAAGCTAAACTGTTCGCCACACTCAGAAGAATAGGATACAAAGGGATAGTCGTAGCTGATGATATCCATTTGAATGAAGGAATGCGGGACTGGTGGAGCTCAATTCCTGAGAGGAAATGGGATGTTACTAAATACGGACACGGTACAGGGACTGGTCTAGTTGATTTCGGCAATATTGAGGAAGTAATAGGTGAGACTACTCTCACTAAAGAGGAGAGAAACGTTTTCTTTGGGGCTGCGGTGGATGAGGAAGGTAACTGCCTTTACTCCTTTCTAGGAGGGTGCTAGGCACTGCGCCCATAAAAAAACCCCCGACTCCCAAAAGGGAGCCGAGGGCACATAAAAAGAACGTTTAATATTTACATTAGTTTAATAGATTCGCATTCTTTGTCCTTCTTCATCAGAAGTCTCAGAATGCCATCTTCAAATGACGTCTCAGCTTTTTTAGCATTAAACGCCTTGTCAATATTTAGAGAGAAGTTCGCCTTACGTCGAGAAATACCTCGATGGACGGAAATCACACCCTCATCAGTATCGCTTGGGTCAATTGAGACCGTTACAACACCATTGTTTGCAGTGACTGAAATCTCATCCTTGTTATATCCCGCTAAGGCAAACTCCATAATTAGGGAATTTGTATCCTCAGACATCCACACGTTAGAGTGGGGGAAGTTAGGCATTGAGCAGACTTCTGCTTTTCGTTCCGCAGGGACGACATAATCATCGACGCCCCATGCATTGTCATGTAACCCTTTAAACAAAGAGTCGAAATGTGTAAAATAATGATTCATTTTATTACCTCCTATGGTGTTAGAATCATGGAGACCTCTGAAAAGAGCATCTCCCAAAAGCTGGACGACCTTTATGCGCCGCCCATATTATTTATAGTCTTTATTACAGACTTGTGACTAATTCTTTCGCTATTTAAACTAAATAGCTAAGCACCATCGCGTCACATGAAAAAATACGCCCACAGCGGCGCCGAGTACAAACCAAACTAAACTGCTCCAATTCCTTAAGATGGCAGCATTTACATTCGCTAGAATCTGTTTCCACATAATTTTTTTACCTATTTTTTTAACCTTTTTCGGGTCTTTTTCGTACAAAACGTACGGGATTGACCCTATTATACTATACCCCCGAATCGACAAGGGTTGTCGGTCCGATTAAGTATTATAGTATATAGGAAGCAAAAATGGAAATTTTCGAACCAACGGATTTAGGACTCACGATATTCAAGGATAAATACGCAGCTCCAGGCGAAGATACATGGAAAGAATGCGCCAAAAGAGTAGCCAGAAACGCCTCAAAAGCTGAACCTGACGATAAACAAGAATTAATACAAAAAAAATTCTATCAGATGATGGTTCAAGGTGATTTCTGTCCTGGAGGACGAATTCTATTTGGGTCGGGGAGACTTAACCAGAATCTCTTAAATTGCTATGTATTGGACCCTGAGGATAACGTAGAGAGTATTTCTAAAACTATTGCAGATATGTATAAAATATCGTGTGGTGGAGGAGGTATTGGATTCAACTTCTCTAAAATCCGTCCTAAGGGAGATGATATCCAAAACATTAAAAACTCAGCTCCTGGCTCTATTTCTGTCATGCGTATGATTAATGAGATTGGTAATCATGTACGCGCGGGGAAAAATAGACGAACAGCTCTCATGTCCATATTGAGCGTAACACATCCCGACTTCTTAGAATTCCTCCATGTGAAGATTGATAGGAAGGAGCTCACTAACTTCAACATATCAACCGCCATTACAAACAAGTTCATTGAAGCGGTTGAAAATGATGATGAGTGGTATTTTACTTTCGGAGGACGCCACCAACATTATTATGTTTATGAAGTGACGCGTAGTACTCAAGGGGTAATGAATCTTCCTGTAGAGGAAGTAATCGAAGTTGTTGCTAATGACGAAGAAGACGCTTTGAATCGAGCACAATTACACCACCTCAAACACTTTGAAGATACCTTCGAAAACGCAAGAAAAAAGGAAATCAAAGCGAGAGACCTTTGGAGAACTATCGTCCACAACGCAATAGAGTGTGGAGAGCCTGGAATTTTTAACATTGATTTTGCAAATGAATATACTAATGTGTCTTACTTTGAAGACATGCCCTCCACTAATCCGTGTGGAGAAGAAGTCCTTCCTGCATACGGGAACTGTTGCCTAGGACACGTAAACCTAGCCAACATGGTAGGAGAAGATGGAGATGTAGATTGGAAGCGGTTAGCGAAAACTGTTAAACTTGGAGTTAGATTTTTAGACGATGTCCTCACCATCAACCACTTTCCTATAGCTGAATGTAGGGAAGCAGGGTTCAGGAGCAGGCGAGTAGGACTAGGGGTTACGGGGCTCCATTATTTCCTTATAAAACTAGGATACAAGTACGGCTCCGAATCGTGCTTGGAGTTCCTAGAAAGGTTGTTCGCTACCATACGTAATGAAGCTTATAAAGCGTCCTGCACCCTCGCAAAAGAAAAGGGAAGTTTCGAAGCGTATGACTGGAGTAAACTCAAGCAGGAGAAGTTCTTCAAGACTCTCCCTAGTAGAATAAGGGCTGAAATCAGACAGCACGGCTTAAGAAATGCCGTACTACTCACTGTGGCTCCCACAGGGACCATTTCCATGGTGCTAGGAGTCTCAACGGGCATCGAACCTATCTTCTCTCCCGTGTACAAACGACGCTGGAGAACAGCCTCTGAGGGCGTCTGGAATGAAACCTATGTTGTAGACAGCCTGTTTAAGGACATGTATCTCAAAGGAGAAAATATAGACCATGTCGTAGGGGCGTATGACGTATTACCCGAAGAACATATAAAAGTACAGGCGGTTATTCAATCTTATATTGATTCGGCACTCTCCAAAACCTGCAACCTTCCTGAGTCCTACGAGGTAACGGACGAGACTATCTCCACCCTTACCGAGTACGCGCCAGAGATAAAAGGATTTACCTTCTACAAAGCAGGGTCACGAGGCAACGAACCTTTATCCACAGTAGACTGGAAGAATATAGACTTGGATAAACTTATCCTCAAAGGTGTTTATGAAGAGCGTTCAGACGGAGTCGACACCTGCAAGGATGGGGTGTGTGAACTATGACCCTATTTGAGAGACTTTCTTAACAGACACAGTCTTAACTTCTAGAGTTTTACACAGCTTAAGGACAGCATAACTGACGTTATCCTTTCCATTTTCTCTAACCCATTTCTCGGCAGCTCGTGTGCTCTCTAATCCCTGTTCGCAGGTATGATAAGAGATTTCTTCTCCTTCTTCCTTTCTCATTTCGCATACTAAATATCTCATAATTTTTTACTCCTCTGACCAATTCGGTATTCCGTCACCCCTTTCAGTACCGTCAGGACCAAACCTACCGAGAAGGTCGTTCCCACAGCCAGCGGGTAAACCGTGGCTTGCGTCTAGAGGTCCATCTATCGTTGTCCCACCATCCGTCGCCGTATCCCCCCCACCAGGAGCCTGAATCCCCTGTCCTCCTGTATACACAAGACAATTCGCAAAGCTTTTGCAGAAACCAGACTGTGCCAAATCACTTGGCCAAGGGTCCAAAGTTGGATGGTCAAACTCTCCAGGAGGGTCAAAACTCCCATTCATACTCGGAGGAGAGGGGGGTGTATGACAGGCAGGGTACATACCTGACCCGCCAAGCCTCGGATTATCAGTTGTGTATGTGGACTCTACTGAAGATGGGCATCCCATTCCCGCCGCATCATCTGCATCGCCGCCCTCACAATCACAGCATTTTATAGCCTTGTTAGCTTCAGTGCACCCGTGAGGGCTACCTGGGTATCCAGGGTTTTGCATGTGTGCACCCCTGGGTCCACATATATGAGTTGTTATTGTCTGACAAAATTTGCTAAACCCACCTCCAGGTAAAGTGTCTATCTCAGTTTCTTTGGATTGTGGCTCAGGTTGCGCAAACTCCCCAATCACACACTTGGTTTTGACAGTCATAGTAAACTTGTACTTCCATTCTTTTGCAGGAACACAATTCCCTGGACTTCCTGGAGTATCAATTTGACTGGCGCCTATAGAACCTACAACCGTATCCCCTCCGCATCCTGCAGGGCTGTCCTCGAGTCCTATAAGCGTATAGCAGTAGGTTACTACGATAAATGTATTACACGTTCCTAATTGCATGTTAACCATTTTATTTATCCCAACGTCCCTTATCCCAATTGATTCCAAGGCATCCGTTCTTGCTGCCTGGAGGTTTCGGCTTTTGGCTTGGGTTTTTCTCACTTGGATACCAGTCAATCTTGTTTTTGACGCCGCCTTCTTCGTCTGTTAGCCCACCTTTTTTCCCGCTAACCCAGCCCTTCATATAATCAGCAGCATTTCGTCTCGGAGGGTTGAAGTTTTTATTCCACTCTTCTAGTTCTATATTTCCCAAGGGTATTTTACTAGGAGGGGGGCTGCATCCATCGTACATAGGTCCCGTGCCTACCAAGCTGCAGTCGCATATATGGTTATTTGTACCAGGCTCTGAACTCTTAGTGTGTTTGTTGCAGAAACTAAAACGCGCACTTACAAGTTCTCCTTCTACGGTAGTATACTCAGTACTGTTCTCACACTTGTAACCCGACCCCATGCAATATACTTGCTCAGATATCCATCCATACACTTTTCGTATAATCCTATTCCCTTGAGGGTTACCGTCAATTATAATGGGGACGGTATACTTATTAAACAGGTAAAAAATCTGTCCTATGTTATACTTGTAACACTTGCCTTTCTTTGATTCTACACTAGTCACATAATATCTACTGCGCGTTACGACACACTAGCATAAATTTAAAAAACCCAGAGTCGTTATTATGGGACTCTGGGTTTTTTAGTATTAGCTAACTATATTAAGTTGTGCCACAGATTAGCTCGGTCATCCAGCCTGGTTCAGGGACCGTGGTAGTGATTCCGTCTCGAGTGCTGTCTGTCGAGTATGTCAATCCACCCGTCTTGAGTGCTGAGTTAATTTCGTTAGCGAAGGCGGCAGCTGTGGCAGATACTGCAGAGAGTTCGCTGGACCCGCCAATTGGGCTTGGAATTATTACTTCAGTATAAGTTGCGGTGTTAGTGTAAGGAACATCAGCCGCGGTAGCTAGACGCGTCCAGTAACCTTCCTTAAAGTGAATATAGCCACTCGTTCCGAGACCACTTGAGTTAGTCTCGCTTTGAATGTCTGCGCTTACACATTGGAAAGTATTGAACACGGAAGAAGCCACTGCTGCTCCCGAAACGTTCCAGTCGATGACTGACTCGTTTACTGAGTAGTTAAGACGGCATTTAAAGTAGTTCTTAGCTTCGGAACCTGCTGGGAAGTTCCCGTCTATGTTTGCTACTGAAACTTGCTCGTAACGAAGTACGGCATTCTGTGAATGCACGAACATTGAGCTGGCGTCCGAGGAGGCAGCGAATGTAGCTGGAATCCCTGCGGCAAGGGAGGCTGGTTGAACTTGTGATGGCATATCTTTTGATTCTCCTATTTTATATATGACACTTCGGGCAGAAGTTGAATATTATTTTTAAATTACCTATGGTTATTTTGATGTTCTACCGTTTGGTAGTATGAATGTTGTGTGTTGGGAGGGGGGACCAGGAAGCTCCCCAGACTCTGGTGGATGAGAGGTGCCATCGTCAGTAAGAGGTGAACTGCTACTTGTGCATACGCATTTACACTTTGCCTTCTTTATAGCATCTTCAATTTTTTCATTTAGTGTGTCTGACATTCCTGGAAACATTTTGTCCATGGCTTTTTTGTCTCGTGGAAATTCGGCAGGTGTGTGGTTCGGGAAAGACCCTCCAAACGGTATATTTGGCCAACAGTGTGGCATATTCGTACGTGCCCACTCCGCCCACCTATTCCAACAGTCCTGACTAAAGCCCTGGTCTAGTCTACAACTGGGGTTAGCCTCAATCCACTTTTCAAGTGCCTTCCCACAGGGTTTCCTTGGGCTGAAAAAATCTCCAGGTTGAACAGGATGGCGGTACGTGAATCCTCCCTTACATGACCCTGGAAACTCCATATCTTCGAGGCATCTCACAGTTGGGTCGTCGCGTTTTTGCGGACAGATTCCACCTGGCTTGCAGAAGAATCTCCATTTTATCTCAAAGGCGACGCTGGCTATTCCACCCCTAGGGGATTGGGAGGGTATTTCGAAACGAGTAAATTGTGCCGTATACTCATATGTAGCTGCCTTGGAGCACTTCATAATCAGTCCCTCCTGATTCTCCCGTCAGGTCCGATATTTTCACTGTGGTCATAATGGTCCCAGGAACGAACATTAGGACTATGACCACGCACTATGCAATCACAACAATCGCCGTACATTTCGCTTAGGTCTTGTCTGATGTCGTGGTCATACCAGTTGTACCAACTACCCAGTTGCCAGTCGAAAGTTCCCTCTTTAATAGCTTCATCCAAGCGGGTTTCAAGGCAGCGAACAACCATAGTCGTGTAGAAGTCCCGCCCATTCAAGAAAAGGGTATGTCTCCACTTCTCCTGACATTCTTTCAAATTGCGCTTAAGCCCACCTTGATCTCCACCTGCAAACACACCATTCGCGAAATCCCTGATTTCCCATATTTTAACTTTCCATTTTGGAAACGTACAATTATCACCTCCGACATTTGAACATATCTCGGGTAGCTCACACTTCGGGAAGGGATGTCCTGTCCCACATTCCATGTCTACCCGAAAATAGGCGCGGACAGTTATATCTGTTGTCTTGAAAGTGTTTCCCGTAACGGTACACGTACCGCCTTGCCCAATCATGACATCGAGGGTGTTCCAATCTATTGTGAAATGTGGTCTGCAGTCACTCATTAATTTATTCTCCATACATATCTAGCGATGCGTATGAAAGAATAAACATAAATTATAGAGAAACCAACAAGAAGCAGAGCTTAGAAACATATCCGCTGGGACATGAAACATTTCATTAAGAGGAGAGACATATCCTAGCTGGGATGTAGGAGAGAACCAGGAATAGTGGAGGAGCCCTCCAACCCAGAATCCGAGACACATAGGACACAGTAACATCTTACCTACAAATGCTACAACTCTACTTCGAGAATCGTACATCCTATTCCATGTGGGGGTGAACACGCTGGAGGACCCCACTCCATTTACTATCCCGAATGAGACCATACACCAAAGTAGGAGAGCCGACAAATCTTCCATGTCTTATTATAGACGAGAGATATGTTCTATAGTCGCCCGTTTTTCGAGAAGTTCTGTATACTCTTTGATGCCAGTCAATACCATGTCACCTGGGTTACTACAGGTAGCGTTGGCTAAGACACCGAAGTCTACTATGTTCTGGATAAACAGCTCTGGAATTTCCGTGTAAGCCAACTCCAGTTCCGAGGTCCAGGAGCTTCCGAAAGCAGCTCTTAGAGATTTAATAAACTGCGCTTCATTATTAGAAGCTGCTAGTAGTGCTAAGTAGTCCTGGTTATCAACAGAGAAGTCTTCAGGGTCTACAGCATTAAGCGGGACATTGTAAAGAAATTTGTTTTCTACCACATTGCTTGTGCATGCTAAAGGCAACGAGGAACACTGTTCCGTGGCAGACAAGTAGTAGGAAACTCTAAACTTTCCGAACTCCTCGGAGTTACTTATAGTGAGCATCTCATCAGATGCATCCCCTCGGCAGTCGCAATACGAAGCGATGCTGCCTGCAACCTTTAAACGGTAGTCTAAAGTCTCAGGATGACGACTAACGTCCCATTCCCCAGTGAACTCAGATACAAGAAAACAACTCTTTGCCATGATAAAACCTCAACGGTCTAATTTATATAGGACGTAACCAAAGAGTCTCAGTTTATAAATTACTTGCTCTCGCGCGGCTTACCGTTTAGGCGTTCCTTGATGCGTTCCCTCATTTTTACAGCATTCTCTTGGGTCATCTTCTGAGAGCCTCTACGAGGACGCATCCCTTCCTTCTTAGCTCGGTTCATGTGAGGAGCAGATTTAGCGGCTCTCATTTCACACTTACAGGCATCATCAGAATGGGTTGAAAGGTATGAGCCTGCGACGGCTCCAAGCACTGCTGCACACAGCAGAGAAAGAATTTCTTTAGTGGAGATAGTCATATGTTATTTGGTCGACCCGTCTCCTTGACTCGAAGTGCGTACGGTGTTATCGCCCTGCTTGATGACTACATCATCAGGACGTATACTGAGTGAGGTGGGCTGCTTCTCTAAAGCATCCTTAAGCATCGCTACCATCTCCGAGTGGCTCTTAGAGCTAGCCTCCATCATTGCACTTGTTTGGCGCTCAGCGGCTGTAGAAATGGCTACAGACTGCCTCTCTGAGGCAGCTACCATTGCTTCGTGTTGCATCTTAGATACCTCAGCCTGATGTCTCATCTCGCGCTCACACACTTCAGAGTTCTTCTCAGCTATATCGTGCATAAGCTCTATAGGGTCTTTCTGCTCCTTGGTTTCTACAATTCCTTTGAGAATACTTCCTAGGGTGGTAACGACGAGGGTAATAAGTCCAGCTACAACAGCAACAGCTTCGTTAGGTAGAGTTTGCACAGAGTAAATAAACGAGAGTACTAGAATCAAAAGGTAGACTGCTCCAGCCTTTGCTAGGTGTTTACCTGCTACTTCCTTAGAACCTTCGGTAGCTTTTGTTAGGGCAATTCGAATATCGCCCTCAGCCTTCTTCAAGTCGATGGCTTCTTTGGTATTTTTGGCGATGTCGTGTCCATTTCCACTCGCCTGTTCTTCCAAACAAGTCTTACGTCTAGCTTTTATCTCTTCCAGGATATCTTCACCTTCGTCAGTCATTTTTTGTCCTCAACATTTTATATAGTATCCCTACTCATTTTTACAGCATTCTCTTGGGTCATCTTTCCGCATCTTCTTTCTCCCTTCTCCCTATACACCGACAGGCTCCAAACTCTAAGATTGCCTCACGTGCCGCATCTGCCTTTATCCGTTCATCCAGGTCGGGCGGCTTCAGCCTAAGACTATCAGTACACTCAGCCAAAGTCATTCCAGGCGGCCAAGAACACAATCCTTTCGGCCCAAAAACTTCCTTAATAAACCTGTTCCAACACATAAATGTGTTCCACGGACCGCTCTCCTCGACACCTATAGGAAACTCATCCGACCCGTGGGGGGGAAGCTCCATACACTTTTCTAGAAAATTCATAATGTAGTCCGTTATTTTCGTGCCCGCCAGCGTTTCACTTAAGTACCAAGTGAGGTCCCAGTGAACTCTTATCTTCCTAGAGTCTGGCTCGCAGGCACCGACACAGTCAGCATTCTCGCAAAATACTTCAACTGTGGCGCCCATGCGCATGCCCAACTTCAGGTCTCGGTAGCCCCCATACGCATTCCAAAACGTTTCTATGCCGTCTGTATACACAGCCCCATCACCCTTCACACCCTGTCCGATTTCTGTAATCTCCCCAGCCTTGGCCACACATTTTGCCTCTGAATTGCTACTTCCTCCTCCCATCCCTAGGTTCTGCATATGCGCTCGTTTTGCGTTTCTCACGTCCGAGTTTCTTGTAGAAGAAGCTAAGGGTCCGAACGGATTGAAGTCAGTCATGATATTCTCCTAGAGACGGCCATTTAATGGTCCTCAACATTTTATATAGTATCCCTACTCATTTTTACAGCATTCTCTTGGGTCATCTTTTGAGACCCTCACACTCGCCGTCATCACATATTTCTTCTTCCCCCCTTCTCCCTATACACCGACAGGCTCCAAACTCTAAGAGTGCCTTACGTGCCGCATCTGCCTTTATCCGTTCATCCAGGTCGTGCGGCTTCAGCCTAAGACTATCAGTACACTCAGCCAAAGTCATTTCAGGCGGCCCAGAACACAATCCTTTCGGCCCAAAAAGTTCCTCAACAAGCCTGTTCCAACACTTATATGTGTGCCACGTACTGCTCTTGTCGAGCCATATAGGTTGCCCATACGTCCCGTGGGGGGGAAGCTCCATACACTTTTCTAGAAAATTCATAATGTAGTCCGTTATTTTCGTGCCCGCATCCGTGTCAGTTAAGTACCAAGTGAGGTGCCCGCCAACTTCTATCTTCCTAGAGTCTGGCTCGCAGGCACCGACACAGTCAGCATTCTCGCAAAATACTTCAACTGTGGCGGTATAGCGCATGCCCAACTTCAGGTCTCGGTAGCCCCCATGCGCATTCCAAAACGTTTCCATGTGTATTATTGACACAGCCCCATCACCGAATGTACCCTGTACGATTTCT